>Ga0209375_1001779_pt1 | contig 16056 bp, 23 predicted proteins | sample GraSoiAngelo_131_FD_185888 | JGI IMG/M metagenome (GOLD analysis project Ga0209375, IMG submission 185888) | Grasslands soil microbial communities from the Angelo Coastal Reserve, California, USA - 14_0929_02_30cm (SPAdes) (version 2) | ecosystem: Environmental > Terrestrial > Soil > Grasslands ... | reverse complement strand
GGTCTGCTCTCGGGGGCCGAAGCCGCGTACTTCTCGCTCGGGCGCGCGCGGCTGCGCCGTATCGCCGCCCAACGGCCCGAGGGCGCCCTGGCGCCGGTCGTGTCGCGCCCGCACGACCTGCTCGTCACGCTGCTCGTCGGCATCACGCTCATCAACATCGGCGCCTCGGCGCTGGCCACGCACACCGCGCACGCGCTGTTCGGGCCGCGCTGGGGCCTGCTCGTCGAGCTGATCGCGATGGTCGTCCTGCTGACGACCTTCGGCGAGGTGCTGCCGATGACGCTCGCGGTGAAATATCCCGAGCGCTTCCTCGCCGTCGTCGAGCGGCCGGTGCGATGGCTGGAGTGGCTGCTCGCGCCGATCCGTGGCGTGCTGGCCGGCTTGACCACGCTGACCGTGCGTCTGCTGGGGCGCGGCGCGGAGACGCAGGCGGCGCTCAGCGAGGAAGAGCTGCGCACGCTGGTCGACGTGGGGGCGAGCGAGGGCGTGGTGGAGCGCGAGGAGCGCGAGATGATCCACAAGGTCTTCGAGCTCGAGGACACGCTGGTCCGCTCGGTCATGGTGCCCCGGACGGACATGTTCTGCCTGGACGTCGAGACGCCGGTGGCGGAGATCCTGCCCGCGCTGCGCGAGCAGCTGCACTCGCGCGTGCCCGTGTTCGAGGGCTCCATCGACGTGATCGTCGGCGTGCTCTATACCAAGGACCTCTTGCCGTTCGTGCGCGGGTTGCCGCCGGACTTCGACCTGCGCAGCAAGCTGCACCCGCCGTACTTCGTGCCGGAGTCCAAGCGCGCGGACGCCCTGCTGCAGGAATTCCAGGCCAAGAAGCTGCACATCGCCGTCGTCGTCGACGAGTACGGCGGCACGGCCGGGCTGGTGGCCCTCGAGGATCTGCTCGAGGAGCTGGTCGGGGAGATCGCCGACGAGTACGACGAGCCGGAGCGCCTCATCCAGAAGATCGACGCGCGCACGTACCGCGTGGCGGGCAAGCTGTCGGTGGACGACCTCAACGCGGCCACGGGGCTGACGATCTCCAACGAGGCGTATGACACCGTCGGAGGCTGGGTGCTCGACCTGTTCGGCCGCGTGCCCCGCCGCGGCGAGCGTGTGGAGACGCCGGAGCTGTCGGTCACGGTCGAGAAGATCGAGCGCACGCGCGTGGTCGAGGTGCTCCTCTCGCTGCGCACGCCGCAGTCGACGGAGAAGGCGGCGTGACGCTGCCCTGGATCGCCGTGCTGTGTCTGATGGCGACGATGTTCTTCTCCGCCGCCGAGATGGCGTTCATCGCCGCCAACCGCCTGCGGCTGCGTCACATGGCCGAGGAAGGCAGCAAGATCGCCGCGCGCTATCTCGAGGCCTTCAGCCGGCCCGAGCGCATCCTGTCCACCGCGATGATGGGCGTCACGATCTCGCACATCGTGGCGTCGTCGATCACGACCGTCGTGCTGCTGCCGAAGTTCGGCGGCTGGGCGTGGCTGGTGGCCACCGCCGTGATCACCCCGCTCATGCTCGTGTTCGGCGAGATCATCCCCAAGGCCTTCGCGCGCGAGTGGGCGACCAGTCTGATCCTGAGGCTGTTCCGACCGCTGCGCTGGGCCTCCGCCCTGCTGGTGCCCTTCGTCTTCACGGCCAATCTGATCGTCTCGAGCGTCCTGCGTCTGTTCGGTGGCCCGCGCGCCGACACGCGCCACTTCGTCTCGCGCGAGGAGCTCAAGGCGCTGCTCGCGATGGAGCCGGGTGAGGCCGAGGTCACGACGCAGGAAGCGGAGATGATCGACAAGATCTTCGACCTCGGCGACACCACGGTGCGCGAGATCATGGTGCCCCTCGTCGAAGTGGCGATGCTGCCCGAGACGGCGACGACCGACGACGCCATCGCGCTGGTCCAGCGGCGCGGCTTCTCGCGCATCCCGATCTACCGGCAGCGCGAAACCAACATCGTCGGCGTCGTGGGCGCCATGGACATCCTCGCGCGCGGCGGCGAGGTCGCCCGGCTCACGGATCTGATGCGGCCGCCGGTCTACGTGCCGGAGACGAAGCGGATCGACGATCTCCTGCGCGAGATGCAGCGCGCGCGCAACCACATGGCGGTCGTCGTCGACGAGTACGGAGGCTCGACGGGCGTGGTCACGCTGGAGGACATCCTCGAGGAGATCGTCGGCGAGATCCACGACGAGCACGATCGTGCGCCGGCCTCCGTCGAGCGTCTCCCCGACGGCAGCTTCCTGGTGGCGGCGCGCACGAATCTCGAAGAGCTCAACGAGGCGCTCGACTGGACGCTCCCCAAACGGGACTACGAGACGGTGGCCGGCCTCGTGCTGTCGACCCTGCACCGCATTCCGCGCCGCGGCGAGGACTTCCAGGTGGACGGGTATACCATCACCGTGCTCGAGGCCGACGAGCGGCACGTGACGGCCGTCAAGATCACGCCACCGTCGGCGCCGGGCCCACAGTTCACCGCGTAGTCGAAGGACTCAAAGGAGATCGGCATGGCAGGTAGGATGGTGCAGTTTCCGTCCAACGGCGGCACGACGTCCGGCTATCTCTCCACCCCGCAATCGGGCAAGGGACCCGGCGTGCTCCTGATCCAGGAGTGGTGGGGTCTCGTGAGCCACATCAAGAACGTCTGCGACCGCTTGGCCGCCGAGGGGTTCTCGGCGAGACCGCCAACGAGCCCGACGGCGCCGGCAAGCTGTTCATGGCACTCAACATCGGGCAGGCCGAAAAAGATCTGCGCGGCGCCGCGACGTTTCTTGCCGGGCAGTCATCGTCGGCGAAGATCGGTGCGGTCGGCTTCTGTATGGGCGGCCAGCTCGCGCTCTTCGCCGCCACGCTCAACCCGAGCGTCGGCGCGACGGTGAACTTCTACGGCATCCATCCCAACGTCAAGCCGGATTATTCGAAGCTCTCGGGGCCGGTGCTCGGGCTGTTCGCCGAGAAGGACGGCTTCGTCACGCCGCAGGTGGCGAAGGAGACCGACGCAGCCATCAAGAAGGCGGGCAAGCAGTCCGAGATCCACATCTACCCGAACGTGGACCACGGATTCTTCAATGACGAGCGACCCGACGTCTACAACAAGGCGTCCGCGGAGGACGCCTGGCGTCGCACGCTCGCGTTCTTCCGCCAGCACCTGAAATAAACGCCGCCGCCCGGCCTCGATCTTCGCGGGGCGACGCGAGCGCTCGGCGGCACATGCGTTGCATGGCGTGCCGCTCCGTGCGCCAGAAACATCCGCATCGAGATCGCACGCCGCTCGACGTCATGGATCGGGTGCTCGACAAGGGCATCGTCATCGAAGTTGGCGGCGGGGAGCCGGAGGCGAGCGGCATCGAGTCGAGCAGGCGCCTCGCGCTGCTCACCATCGACGCGCGCGTCGACATCGTCATCGTCGGCGAGCAGCGCACGGACGCCTCAGCCCGGTGAGGCGTGGCCGGCCGACGCGGGGCGCCCCCCGCGCCGGCCGGCGCCGCGCACGTTACGCGGTCACGCGATGCACGTACCCGTAGCGGCGGTTGCTGCGCATCCCTCCGGCCGCCACGTATTCCGCCTTGATCGCGGCGATCTTGTCGCGCGTGATCTCGCCCAGCGCGGCGCGCTGGCTGATCCGATAGAGCCGCGCGGCATTGCCGCCGAAGATCGCCGACTTCGTCGCGCCGTCGGCCGGGCCGAGCGGAGCAAAGCTGTGCTTGCGGCGCATCTCATCGGGAATCTCGAGCCGTCGCAGCGCCTCGATCTGCCATTGCGGCGAGCCATACCAGACCGAGTCGCTGCCCCAGAGCACGTGGTCCGCGCCCAGACCGCGCACGAGGGTCCCCATCAGCGCCGCGGCCATCCGCGGATTCGCGACCGCGCACGTCGCGAACGAGGTGCCGACCTCGCCATAGACATTGCTGACCCCGAACTTGCTGGGGATCTCGGCGAGATCGGTCGCCCATTTGATCCGGCCCGTCTGGTCGAACTCCGCCAGCGCCACGTCCGGCGGCTCGAGGAACGCGCGGAGGGCGGAGTGATAGATCACGAAGTTGATCTGCGGCCAGTCCTTGGCGGCCTTGCCGAGGTCGGCCACGGTGGCGTACTGCCAGACGTTCGGCCACGACTTCTCGTAGTCCTGCGGCAGCAGCCCCTTGTGGATGCAGACGGTGTTGATGCCCGTCTTGGCGATCTTCTCGTAGAACGGATACATCAGCTTCTCGTCGTCGAGTCGCCAGTAGGAGCCGAGCTTCGAGGGGAACAGCGGATCGCCGATCGTGTAGCCCTTCCAGCTGTCCGGCTTCAGCTCGGCGATCGCACGATCGACCTCGCCCATCCAGTTGTTCTTCTTCGGTGTAAAGACCGTGTGCGAGAGCAGGCGCCGCGAGTCGGCGATGCGGTTGACGCCCGCGCGGGCGGCCGCGATCTGATCGTTGCTCAGCAGATCCCACGACGGGTCGTCGAACGGCGCACCCGAGAGCAGGGCGACCTTCGTGTCGCTGTCGACGAATACCTCGCGGACGTAGTTCTCGAACTTGTAGCGCGCGAGGTCGTTCTCCCCCGCGAGCGCGGGGTTCCAGTTCTGCTTGGCGTACTTGGCGAGATCGAGCAGGCCCGCCTGCTTGAAGTCGTCGCGGACGAAGTGCGTCTGCACGTCGACGATGAACTGCCCGGCGAGCGCGCCGGCACGCTGGGCCGCCACTCCCGGCTGCTGGGCCTCTGCGCGCGACACGTCGAAGACGGGGCCGAAGACGTCGTTCATGGCGAGGAACGCCGCGGCCATGCCCGCGCTGCTGGCGAGGAATGCTCGGCGGCTCAGCCCGTGTCGTGGGCTCAGCTCGTCGGCGAGCTGCGTGATCCGCGCCTCGACGCGGCGCTGCTCAGCGGTCTGGGGCAGCGGGTTGTACTCGCCATTGGAGACGACCCGCGTCGGAATCGGCGACTCGACCGGGTCGAGCTCCGCGGGTGCCGTCTGTCCGAGCTCATGCGCGCTGAGATAGTGAGGCATCGTCGCCCCCTCCATTCGGACTACGGTTTTGCAAGCCTGCTACGCGGGATAGCGTCGCGCCAGGCCGTCCGCGTACGCGACCAACAGGTCGTGCATCTCGCGCATCGCGGCCTCGGCGGCGCGGCGGTCCTCGGCTGTCCTGAGATGGCCGAGAATCGTCTGTTTCGTCTGACCCGACTCTTCCTGCTCGATCGCCTCGTGCACCGTGTAGTTCGCCGCGCCCCACTCGGGGCGCACGCCGTAGTGCTGGACCAGCGCACGGCCGACGGTGCGGGCGATCTCCACCACCTCCTCCTCCAGCAGGGCCGTGGCGCACAGCGCGGCCGCCCATGGGACCTCGTGGGCCAGCCGTCGAAAGAATGCCAGGATCGCCGCCATCTCGGGCACGGGCACGATCCGCGCGTACGCCTCACGCGCGTAGCCGAGATCGTCGCCGATGCGGCGGAACAGCTCGTCGTGATCGGGGGTGCCACCGACCTTGCCCTCGAAGTATCCGAGATCCTCCACCAGCAGATGCCGCGCGCAGTCCTTGCGCACGTCGAGCTCATCGCAGCGCGGAAACCAGGCGATGAGCAGATAGTGCTGCGCGATGTGACCCCACACCTGCTCGCGGGTCAGGCTCCCGGAGGCGAAGCGCTTGAAGTAATCCGAGCGGCGGAATGGGCTCTCCGCGAGCAGGGAGGCGATGACGGCCTCGTACCACTCCTCCGTCGTCATGGGCGGCAAGTATAGCGCGACTACCGGCCCAGTCCGTTCGCGTCTCAGGGCAGGGTGATCGGTGGACGCGGGGGCTGCGCGAAGTCGAAGGCCTCGAGGAACGCGGCGGCGTCGCGATCACGCGCAGTCAGCGGGGCGAGATCCCAGCGCCACTCGATCAGCTTGAGGACGGACGCGTGATCGTACTGCCCGTGGGCGATCACGCCGCGGCGTGCGTAGGGCGAGACGATGAGCGCGGGCACCCGCGTGCCGAGCCCGAAGCGATCCACGGCGGGTGGCCGCACGTGATCGAACCAGCCGCCACCCTCGTCGTAGGTGATCACGACGGCGGTGCGTGGCCAGTGGCGACTGGCCATGATCGCGGTCACCGTCTCGCCGATCCAGCGGTCGCCGGCGCCGACCGTCGAGTACGCGGGGTGGGCGTTGCGCGGGGCATGCGGCTTGACGAACGCGACCGCGGGCAGCGTGCCGTCGCGCAGCGCCGCCGGAAAGTCAGCGGCGTCGGCGATGTGCGCGCGGCCCGCGGGTGTCTCCATCACGCGCTTCACGTATTGCAACGGGTTGTGGTGCGGCATCAGTCCCGCCGCGACCGCGTCCTTGCCGGCGCTCCAGCCGCCCGCATACCAACGCCACGACACGCCCTTGGCGTCGAGTCGGTCGCCGATCGTGGGCTGCGTGAACGGCTGCTTGACGACCGTCTTGAGCCGCTGGGGCGGATACGGCGGATCGAGGTTGTTCACGATGAAGCCGTCGGGACTCACCTCGCCGTCCTTGACGATGCTTCCGTCGGGGCCGGCCACCGCGCGATGGTCGGGGTCGTCGCCGACGTTGGCCACGGCCGCCGTCACGAGGAAGTAGTGATTGGCGAACGAGCCGCCGTGGATGGACTGGAAGTATCGATCGAGCAGCACGAACTCGTCGGCCAGCCGCCATTGCACCGGACTCGCGGCGCGGTCGTAATGGCCCAGCGTGATGCCGCCGCTCGCGCCCTCGGCCACCCACGTGCCCATCGGCACGCCGTCGGCACCGGCGCCATATTGCCGTTGCATGTGATAGAAGCGGTGAACCGGATTGTTGGTGAGGTCGAACGGCTGCACGAAGCGCAGCATCGGAAACGGCGCATTCGGCAGATCGGTGGGAAACCGCGGATCCGGCTTGCCGTCGCGGCCGAGCGGCTGCGGCAGCGTGGCGTACGCCACGCCGTTCTTGTCGGTCTGCTTGCCCTTGTAGTTGGCCAGGCCGTCGGCGCCGGGATAGATGCCGAACAGATGGTCGAACGAGCGATTTTCCATGAACAAGACGACGACGTGGTCGATGGGGGCGCGCTCGCCACGTGGCGAAGCGCCAATGGCCGCGCACGCGGCGAGCAGGGCCGCCAGGGCCGCGGCGCACAGCACTCGCAGCATGATCAGGCGGAGGCGGCCGCGGCCTTCTCCTTCTTCTTGCGCTTGCCCTTGGCCGCGGCGCCGCCCTCGGCCTTCGGCGCCTTCTCTTTCTTGTCGGCGCTGTCCTTGCGGTCCTTGCCCGTCTCGACGCGATCGACGAGCTCGAGGATGACCATCGGTGCGTTGTCGCCGGGGCGCCGGCCCGTCTTGATGATGCGGGTGTAGCCGCCGTTGCGATCCGAGAAGCGCGCCGCGATGGTGTCGAAGAGCGTCCCGACCACCGTGGCGTCCGGCACCATCGAGAGCACCTGACGCCGAGCGTGAAGGTCTTCGCGCTTGGCCAGCGTGATCATGTGCTCGGCGGCGCCGCGAACGGCCTTGGCCTTGGCCTCGGTCGTGGTAATCCGCTCGTGGCGGAAGAGCGCCACGAGCAGGTTGCGGAACAGCGCCCAACGGTGCTGGGTGAGCCGTCCGAGCTTGTAGTTGGCCTTGCCGTGCCTCATCGCAGCTCCCCGGCGATGCCGCGGCCGAGGGCGCCGAGGACGTTGGGATCGATGCGCATGCCGAGCGAGAGCCCCAGCGTGGCGAGCGCGGCCTTGATCTCGTCGATCGACTTCTCGCCGAGGTTCTTCACGTCCACGAGATCGGTCTCGCTCTTCTGCACGAGATCCGCGACCACGTGCATGTCGGCGCCCTTCAGCGCGTTGATCGCGCGTGCGGGCAGCGCGAGCTCCTCCAGCGTCTTGCCGAGCGCCTCGCGTAGGTACGCCTCGCTGGAGGCGACCTCCGCCTCCTCGTCTTCTTCGGGCGCGCCGGTCGTCAGCGGCGCGAAGTGATCGCGCAAAAACGTCGACGCGCGTGTGAGCGCGTCGTCGGGGCCGACGGAGCCGTCCGTCCAGATCTCCACCACGAGCTTCTCGTAGTCGGTGATCTTGCCCAGGCGCGACATCTCGACGTTGTAGGCCACGCGCGTGATCGGCGAGAACGCCGCGTCCACCACCAGCGCGCCGGCCGGCGCCTGGCGATTGTGCCCGGCCGACTCGTAGCCGCGGCCGACGCCAATACCGAGCTCCATGCTCACCTGCGCGCCCGACTCGACCGTGAACAGCATCACCTCGGGGTTCATGATCTCGACATCGGTCTCCGGCACGTCCTCGCCCTTCACCGTCTTGGGGCCGGTCACGTCGAGCCGCACGACGCGCGGCTCCTGCGACGGCACCTGGACCGACAGCTTCTTGAGGTTGAGCAAGACGTCCACCGTGTTCTCGACCACGCCGGGGATCTTCGTGTCGGCGCTGCGCACGCCGTCCACCTTCACCCACGACACGGCCGCGCCCGGCACGATCGACAGCAGCGTGCGGCGCAGGGAGTTGCCGACGGTCAGGGCATAGCCCTTCTCGAACGGCTCGGCCACGAGGCGCCCGTAGCGGTCGCTCAGGATCTCCCACTCGACCTTCTTGGGCTTCTGGAACGGAATACGCGGCATCGGCGGTCGGCTCCTACTTGCTGTACAGCTCGACGATGAGCTGCTCGGTGACGGGAATCTGGATGTCCTCGCGGAGCGGCAGGCTGCGCACCACGCCGCGACGCTCGTTGGGATCGATCTCGAGCCACTGCGGAACCTGGCCGCGCCCGGCGTTGACGTTGTCGTCCACGCGGGCCGCCATCTTGGAGGTCGAGCGCAGCTGCACCGTGTCGCCCACCTTCATCAGCATCGACGGCACGGACGCCTTGCGGCCGTTCACCGCGAAGTGCCCGTGCGCGACCATCTGCCGTGACTCGCGGCGCGAGGCGGCAAAGCCCAGCCGGTGGACGACGTTGTCCAGACGCAGCTCGAGCAGCCGCAGGAGGTTTTCGCCGGTCACGCCCTTCTCGCGCTCGGCCCACTGGAAGTACTTGCGGAACTGCGACTCGAGCACGCCGTAGATGCGCTTGGCCTTCTGCTTCTCGCGCAGCTGCACGCCGAACGGCGTGAGCTTGCCACGGTTCAACCCGTGCTGGCCGGGTGGATAGTTGCGGCGCTCGATCGCGCACTTGTCGGTGAAGCAGCGCGCACCCTTCAAGAAGAGCTTCATGCCCTCGCGGCGGCACAGCCGGCACTTCGCGTCACGGTATCGCGCCATCGTCGCCCCCTACACCCGGCGCCGCTTCGGCGGGCGGCACCCGTCGTGCGGGATCGGCGTCACGTCGCGGATGGCGGTGATCTCGAGGCCCACCGCCTGCAATGAGCGGATGGCCGCCTCGCGGCCCGCCCCCGGCCCGCGCACGAAGACCTCGATCTGCTTGAGTCCGTGCTCCATCGCCTTGCGCGCCGCCAGCTCCGCGGCCGTCTGCGCGGCGAACGGCGTCGACTTGCGCGAGCCCTTGAAGCCGGCGCTGCCCGCACTCGACCACGACACGACGTTGCCCGTCTTGTCGGTGAGCGTGACGATCGTGTTGTTGAACGTCGCCTGGATGTGGGCGACGCCCGTGCGCACCTCGCGCCGCTCCTTGCGCTTGCCGCCCTTCTTGCGTGGCGCCGGCTTGCCCTGGGTTGGCTCCGCCATGATTTACGCTCCCGCCTTCGGCGCCGCCGCCGCCGCGGGCGCGGCCGGGGCCGCGGCAACCGGCTTCTTCTTGACCATCACGCCGCGCGTCTTGCCCTTCCGGGTGCGCGCGTTGGTATGGGTGCGCTGCCCGCGCACGGGCAGGCCACGGCGATGGCGGATGCCGCGGTAGGAGCCGATGTCCATGAGCCGCTTGACGTTCATCGAGATCTCGCGCCGCAGGTCGCCCTCGACCTTCAGCTCCCGCTCGATGATCTCGCGCACCCGGGCCGTCTCCTCGTCCGACCACGCCTTGACCCGCTTGTTGGGGTCGACGTTGGCCTTCCTGAGGACGCTGATCGCGGTGGGCTTGCCGATCCCGTAGATGTACGTGACCGCAATCTCGCCCCGCTTCTCTCTCGGCAGATCCACTCCCGCCACTCTCGCCATGGTTGTCTCCGCTAGCCTTGCCGCTGCTTGTGCCGCGGGTTCTTGCAGATGACCCGCGTGACGCCCTCTCGCTTGACGATCTTGCAGTGCTCACATCGCGCCTTGATCGACGGCCGAACCTTCATTCGCCTGCTCCTATTTGAACCGGTAGGTGATGCGGCCGCGCGTGAGGTCGTACGGCGACAGCTCGACCTTGACGCGGTCCCCGGGCAGGATGCGAATGAAGTTCATTCTCATCTTGCCGCTCACGTGCGCGAGCACCCGATGGCCGCTTTCGAGCTCCACGCGGAACATCGCGTTCGGCAGTGGCTCCACCACGGTGCCTTCGACCTCGATCGCGTCTTCTTTTGGCATGCTCACGCCACCTGGACGGAGCGCCCCGTCCGGCTCGTCAGGACCTCGGGCTCCGACTCGGTGACGGCGATCGTGTGCTCGAAGTGCGCGGCGAGACTTCCGTCCCGCGTCACCGCCGTCCATCCGTCGTCGAGGACTTTCACTTCCCAGCTCCCCATCGTCACCATCGGCTCGATCGCCAGCACCATCCCCGGCCGCAGCTGCGGTCCACGCCCGGGATCGCCGAAGTTCGGCACCTGCGGATCTTCGTGCAGCGCGCGGCCGATGCCGTGGCCGACAAAGGCCCGCACGACGGCGAAGCCATGGCGCTCGACGTGGGCCTGCACCGCGTGCGAGACGTCCGAAAGGCGCCGGCCCGGCCGGCACTCCTGAATGGCCTGATCGAGGCTCTCGCGGGTGACGTCGAGCAGCTGCTGCACCTTCGGGGGCACGTCGCCGATCGCGAGGGTGAACGCGCAGTCCGCGTAGTACCCATCCACGATACACCCGAGGTCCAGGCCGACGATGTCGCCCTCCTTGACGCGCCGGTGGGCCGACGGAATGCCATGGACGACTTCTTCGTTGATCGAAATGCAGACCGTTGCCGGGAACCCTCGATAGCCTTTGAACGCCGCCTTCGCGCCGCGCGCCGTGATGAAGCTCTCCACGTCCTCGTCGATCTCGAGCGTCGACATCCCGCCCTTGACCGTGTCGCGCAGCCGGTCCATCAGGTCCGCGAGGATGTGACCGCCCCGGCGCATGAGCGCGATCTCGCGGGCGGACTTCAGCTCGATCACGCGGCCGTCCCCCGCGCCGCCTCACGGACGCCGCGACGGATGTCGGCGATGGGCCCCTCGCCCGGCACGGTGACGAGCAGGCCGCGGCCACGGTACCAATCGAGCAGCGGCGCGGTCTGCCGCGCATACACGCCGAGACGATTGCGAACCGTGGCCTCGCTGTCGTCCTCGCGCTGATAGAGCTCGCCGCCGCAGCGATCGCACACGCCCGGCGTCTTCGGCGGCGCCGACACCAGATGAAAGGCGGTCTGGCAGGCGCGGCACACGCGGCGCCCGGTGAGCCGCCGGAGCAGCTCGGGTTCGGACACGTCGAAGTAGACGACGCGCTCGAGTGGCTGGCCGAGATCCTTGAGCAGGCGCTCCAGTCCTTCCGCCTGCGCGATCGTGCGCGGAAACCCGTCGAGCAGAAAACCCTTCCGCGCGTCCGATCGCCGCAGCCGGTCGGCGATCATGCGGATGATGACGTCATCCGGCACGAGCGCGCCGCGGTCCATATAACCCTTGGCCTCCCGGCCGAGCGGCGTGCCGACCGCGGCCGCCTCGCGCAGCATCTCGCCGGTGGCCACGTGTGGCACGTCCCACTCCTGCGCCAGCTCGCGGGCCTGAGTACCCTTGCCCGCGCCGGGCGGACCGAGGAACGCCACCCGCACGCTCACGTCCTGGAGAACGCGCCCGACCGCGTCCGCGACCGTTTGAGAAAGCCCTCGTAGTTGCGCATCAGCAGGTGCGACTCCATCTGGCGCACCGTGTCCAGCGCGACACCCACGACGATCAGCAGGCTCGTGCCGCCGAAGTAGAACGGCACGCTGAACCAGCGGATCAGCAGGTCGGGCAGCACGGAGATCAAGGCCAGGAAGAGCGCGCCGGGCAGCGTGATGCGCGTGAGTGTACGGTCGATGTACTCGGCCGTCTTCTTGCCCGGACGCACGCCGGGAATGAAGCCGCCGTACTTCTTCATGTTGTCGGCGAGATCGATCGGGTTGAAGACGATCGCCGTATAGAAGTACGTGAAGAAGACGATCAGCCCCATGTAGAGCGCCGTGTACGTGATCCGCCCCGGGGAGAGCGAGTCGGAGACAGCCTGCATCCACGGGTGCTGCACGAAGCGGGCGATGGTCGCCGGGAAGAGGATCAGCGACGACGCGAAGATCACGGGAATGACGCCGGCCGTGTTGATGCGCAGCGGGATGTGTGTCGACTGCCCGCCGTACACGCGGCGGCCCACCACGCGCTTGGCGTACTGCACCGGGATCTTGCGCTGCCCTTCCTGCATGAGGACGACGGCCGCGGTGACGAGCACCATCGCGCCCACGATGACGACGAAGGTCAGCACGCTCATCTCGCGATTGCGGATCAGCTCGTAGCTCGCTCCGACGGCGGAGGGCAGCCGCACCGCGATGCCCGCGAAGATGATCAGCGAGATGCCGTTGCCGATGCCTTTTTCGGAGATCTGCTCGCCGATCCACATGATCAACGCGGTGCCCGCGGTCAGCGTCACCATCGTGAGTAGCCGGAAGCCCCAGCCGGGATTCGGCACGATCGTCATCCCCTCGGGCCGCATGCCCTCGAGGCCGATGGCGATGCCGAGCGACTGCACGACCGAGAGCACGATCGTGCCGTAGCGGGTGTACTGCGTGATCTTCTTGCGCCCCGCCTCACCTTCCTTGGCGAGCCGCTCGAGCGCCGGGACGACCACCGTCAGCAACTGCAGGATGATCGAGGCGGAGATGTACGGCATGATCCCCAGCGCGAAGATCGACAGGCGCTTGAGGTTGCCGCCGGAGAAGAGATCGACCATGCCGAGCAGCGTGTTCGCCGCCTGGTCGAACACCTTGGCCAGCGCGTGGGCGTCGATGCCGGGCGTAGGCACGTGGGCGCCCAGGCGATAGGCGACGAGCAGCCCTGCCGTGATCAGGACCCGGCGCTTGAGCTCGGGAATCTTGAAGACGTTCTGGAAGCTCGCCAGCCCTTCGATCACTCGAGAACCTCGACGCGTCCGCCCTTGGCCTCGATCTTCGCCTTGGCGGACTCGCTGACGGCGTGCACGCGCACGGTGAGCGCGTGTTCGACCTCGCCGCCGCCCAGCACCTTGACGCGGCCGCGCTCGCCGTTCTTGATCAGCCCGGCCTTCACGAGCCCCTCGGGCTCGACGACGGCGTTGGCGGCGAACGAGCCGAGCGACTTGAGATTAACGATCGCGTAATCGTCGCGTCCGCCATACGGCAGGAAGCCGCGCTTGGGCAGCCGCCGGTAGAGCGGCATCTGGCCACCCTCGAACCCGCCGCCCTTGCCGCCGCCCGAGCGTGCGTTGTGGCCCTTGTTGCCCTTGGTCGAGGTCTTGCCGTGGCCGGAGCCCGGCCCGCGTCCCACGCGCTTGCGGGACTTCGTAGCACCCGGCGCGGGGCGCAGATCACTCAGCTTCATGGCTCACCTGCAGCACGTGCGGCACGGCGGCGATCATGCCGCGGATCGTCGCCGTGTCGTCGTGCGAGACGGTCTGGTGCATGCGGCGAAGCCCGAGGGCCTTCACCGTCGCTTCCTGCTTGGGCGACAGACCGATGATCGACCGGGTCAGCGTGACCTTAAGCTTCTTGCCGGGCACCGGCCGTCTCCTCCACGCCGCCGTCGACGGCGCTCTTGCGCCGCGTGGCATGCAGATCTTGAAGTTGCTTGATGCGGCGCAGCGCGTCGATGGTCGCCTTCAGCACGTTGTGCGGGTTGTTCGTGCCGAGCGTCTTGGTGAGGATGTCCTGGATGCCGACGGCCTCGAGCACGGGCCGTACGGCGCCGCCCGCGATGACACCCGTCCCCGGCACCGCGGGCTTCAGGAACACGCGCCCGGCCCCGAAGTGCCCGGTGATCTCGATGGGAATCGTCGTCTCGCGCAGGGGAACGAAGATCAGATCCTTCTTCGCGTGCTCGACCGCCTTGCGGATGGCCTCCGGCACCTCGTGGGCCTTGCCGAGACCGACACCGACGTGGCCACGCCCGTCGCCCACGACCACCAGCGCCGTGAACGAGAAGCGCCGGCCGCCCTTGACGACTTTCGCCACGCGGTTGATAGAGACCACGCGGTCGTTCAGCTCCAGCACGCTCGGATCGATCCTGGTTTCCGCCACTCGGTCGCCTCCTGCTCCGTTAGAAGGTGAGGCCGCCGGCGCGCGCGGCATCCGCCAGCGCCTTCACCCGGCCGTGGTACTGATAGCCACCGCGATCGAAGACGACGCTCTGGATGCCGGCCGCCTTCGCCTTGTCGGCCAGCAGCGTGCCGACGGCCTTGGCAGCGGCGACGTTGCCACCCGTCTTGTGCTGCGCGAGGAACGTCTTGCTGCGGCTGTCCACCGCCAGCACCGTGCGCCCGGCGTCGTCGTCGACCAGTTGCGCGTAGATGTGACCGAGGCTCCGGAACACGGCCAGCCGCGGGCGCCCCGACGAGCCCCGCAGGTAGCGTCGAAGCCGGTAGTGCCGCTTGTCCCGTGGACTCCGCCGGTCGCGCGTGATCACTTCGCGCCTGCCTTCTTGCCGACCTTACGGCGGACGTACTCGCCGGAGTACCGAATGCCCTTGCCCTTGTACGGATCGGGCTTGCGGAGCGCGCGCAGCTTGGCCGCGGTCTCGCCCAGCAGCGCCTTGTCGGCGCCCTTGAGCGTGATGGCCGTCTGCTTGTCGATCTCCGCCGTGATGCCGTCGGGCAGCGGGAAGATCACGGGGTGCGAGTAGCCGAGCGCCAGCTGAATCGACTTGCCCTGCATCTGCGCGCGGTAGCCGATGCCGACGATCTCGAGCTTGCGCTCGAAGCCGTCCTTCACGCCGGACACCATGTTCGCCATCAGCGCCCGCGTGAGCCCGTGCAGCGCGCGCACGTGACGATCGTCGTCCGGCCGCGCGATGAGGAGGACGTTGCCCTCGATCTTCGCGGACAGCGGCGCGGGGATGGGCTGCGTCAGCTTGCCCTTCGGTCCCTCCGCGCGCACGGTGCCGTCGGTCACCTCGACCTTCACTCCCTGCGGAATGGGAACGGGCTTCCTGCCGATGCGAGACATATCGGACCCCCTACCACACGTAGGCGAGAACTTCGCCGCCGACCTTCTGCTTGCGTGCCTCGCGGTCGGTCACCACGCCCTTGGACGTGGAGACGAGCGCGACCCCCATGCCGGCGAGGATCGATGGGATCTTGTCGCGCGTCACGTACACGCGCCGGCCCGGCGTGGAGACACGGACGAGGCCGGAGATCATCTTCTCGTTGGCGCTGCCGTACTTGAGGTAGACGCGCAGCATGTTCTGCTTGCGGTCCTCGAGGACGCGGAAGTTCTTGATGAACCCCTCCTCCTTGAGCAGCTCGGCGATGCGGACCTTCAACCGGCTGGAGGGGATGTCGCACTTCTCGTGCTCGGCCCGGCTGGCGTTACGAATGCGAGTGAGGAGGTCGGCGATGGGATCGCTGCGCATGCTACCAGCTCGCCTTCACGACGCCCGGAACCTCGCCCTTGAGGGCGAGCTCGCGGAAGCACAGGCGGCACATCTGGAACTTCCGGATATACGCGCGCGGACGCCCGCACAACTTACACCGATGGTAGGCGCGCGTCTTGAACCGGGGGGTCCCCTGCGACTTCATGATGAGCGCGGTCTTGGCCATAACGCTATGACTCCCTGAACGGCATACCGAGCTGCGCGAGCAGCGCCCGCGCGTCCTCGTCGGTCCGGGCCGTGGTCACGAAGATGATGTCCATGCCGCGGACCTTGTCGATCTTGTCGTAGACGATCTCCGGGAAGATGAGCTGCTCGCGCAGGCCGAGCGCGTAATTGCCGCGGCCGTCGAACCCCTTGGGCGGCACGCCCTTGAAGTCACGGACGCGCGGCAGCGCGACGTT
>Ga0209375_1001778_pt1 | contig 16061 bp, 17 predicted proteins | sample GraSoiAngelo_131_FD_185888 | JGI IMG/M metagenome (GOLD analysis project Ga0209375, IMG submission 185888) | Grasslands soil microbial communities from the Angelo Coastal Reserve, California, USA - 14_0929_02_30cm (SPAdes) (version 2) | ecosystem: Environmental > Terrestrial > Soil > Grasslands ... | reverse complement strand
CAGCTACGACTGCAGCTTGAGGAGGCGTTCTCCCGCGTCCCGCAGCACGTCGTCGGTCTTCGGGAAGCAGAACCGGATCGTAGAGCACCCCCTACGAAATCCTAAGGATTTAGCCCGTTCCGGGCGGTCAGAGGCGACACTAGAGCGCATCTCGCGTCAATCTACGTCAACGGCGAAAGCAGGAGAAGGGGGAATCAGGGGGAGGGCCAGCCGGAGCCGACTGGATCAAGGTCAACCAGCAGGTTCCAATCGTCCTTCTTCAGGACGGCGAGGTGCCCAGCTTTGCCGATCCGCGGTGCACGCCGGACACAGCGACATTCTCAGACGTTCCATCTCTTCCATTCACCTCCCCTCCTTGGGTCGGCTGCTGCGCTCGATGTGCGCGCACACGAGCGCCCGCGCCTAAACGCGACCGCGGCGATCTGGAAGACCCTGCTCATCGCGGAGAAGACCTTTCGGCGCTTCGACGCGCCCGAGTTGCTGGCCGACGTTGCCAACGGCGTCGTCTACGTCGACGGGATGAGACAGCGGGCGTGGCCGAGGCCGCGGCCTGAGCCGTTCTGACGCATGCTCATCGCCTCAGGCATGGTCCGCACTTCGTCGCTGCACGCGAGTCGTGCTACGGTATGTTCGTGCGGCTCATAGAGACGTAGGCACAAGAGTTCACACGCATGAAAAACCACCCCGAGGCCCGTCATCGTCCGCACGACCCACCGGGGCACGGGGATGACCATGCGCACCATCACCGCCACGGGATCATCGATCCGGCTATCGCCAGCACGGACCGCGGGATGTGGGCTCTCAAGTGGTCGTTCTTCGGACTCCTGGCGACGGCCCTGTTCCAGCTGGTCGTCGTGGTCATCTCAGGGAGTGTGGCCCTCTTCGCGGACACGCTCCACAACTTTGCCGACGCCGCGACCGCCATCCCCCTCGCGATGGCCTTCGCCTTCGCCCGGCTGAAGCCGAGCCGGCGCTTTCCCTATGGATACGGGCGGGTCGAAGATCTGGCCGGCGTGCTTATCGTGGTGACGATCCTGCTCACCGCTCTGATGGCTGGCTACGAGTCCCTGCTCCGCCTGTTCCGCCCTCAGCCGGTGGAGCACCTCTGGGCCGTCGCTGGTGCATCCGTGGTCGGTTTCCTCGGAAACGAGGCGGCGGCCCTTATCAGGATCAAGGTGGGCCGGGAGATCGGCAGCGCCGCGTTGGTGGCGGACGGGTATCATGCGCGGGCCGACGGGCTGACCAGCCTGGCCGTGCTGGTCGGGGCGATCGGGGTCTGGTTGGGCTACCCCCTGGCCGACCCGATGGTGGGGCTGCTGATCACTGTCGCCATTCTCCACCTGGTCTGGCAGTCGGCCCGCGCCGTGTTCACCCGGATGCTCGACGGGGTCGACCCAGAGGTCCTGGACGCCGTCGAGCAGGCGGCGAGGCACGTACCAGGCGTCCACAATGTCGCCGAGGTGCGAGCTCGCTGGATCGGCCATCGTCTCACCCTCGAGCTGAATGTCGCGGTGAACCCCGACCTTACGGTCACGGAGGGGCACGCGGTGGCGAAGGAAGTTCGCCACCAAGTGCTCCACCACGTCCCGCACGTGTCCGGTGTGACAGTGCACGTGGACCCGGCCACCGAGAGCGGAGAGGCCTTTCACCACATCGACAGCCATGCCCATGACGGGCTGCCGGTCCACCGGCACCGGTGACCGGGTGGAACAGCCTTGGGCCAGAGGAGGCCGATCATGGTGATCCTCATTGCGCTCGCCGTGAGCGCGCTTGTTGGATTGCTCGGCTATGCGCTGATCGTGGGTCCGGCCTTCTTCAATTAGCACGCGGGACTTGGCTTGCTGACCGAGCCCGGCGAGGCGCATAGCGGTTACGCTGAGTTGCATTACTCGGGTACGTCTGCCTTGTTCCACCGCGGCCCACTTGGAACCCGCAAACTCGCGCATACCCACCTATGCGTACCTGATCCGGAGCATGCGCACGCTCTGTTTCCGGCCCATTGTCCGCGCCGGCCGGCTCGCCAGCATCGGCGGCCGGCCGCCACGTCCTGCGCCTCTCTCATAACCCGGCCGACGAGACCCTCTATGGCGACATCACTCAACGCTTGGCCGCCCGAGCTATTTTCGGATTGGGGCTACGTGTACAGCTTTATCGGGCCTCCGATCGCCTTCCACGCCGAGTGGCCACCTTTCATGTACTTCGCGTCGAATCCAGCCTCGCGTAGCGCGATTGCCGTCTTGCATCCCACGTGAAATCCGTAAGCGCAGAACACCACGACCGGGTCCGATTTCGACAGTTTCCCGATCCAGTCATGAATGCGCTCGGGATCGCGCCAGACCGCACCATCCATGATGTCCTGCTGGCGGGAAATGTAAGACCTCGGACGAGCATCGATGATCTGGACAGGCTCGCCAGAGTCCAGCATAGCCTTGACTTCCTCGACCCCAACACTCGGCAGATCCCCGAACTCCTTCTGGACGAGGGGTCGGGGCCCCTCGACCTTTGACGCATCCTCATAGCGCGCCTGTGTCGACGCCCAGTCGATGTTGCGTTGAAACGTATCTATGTACGCCTGCGCGTTCGCCCCGAAGTCAATGTGGTAGGCATGCTCGTACATATCGAGAGCCAGGATCGGGATGCCCCCCGCCGTGGTCTGGCCGTGATCGCCCGCATACTGATTGATGAGCCGGCGATCTCGTGGAACATAGACGAGCAATACCCATCCCGAGCCGCCTGCCAAGCCCTTCGCCATTGCGACGAACTCATTGCGCCAACGGTCTACTGATCCGAAGTCGCGGGTGAGTGCCTGGGCGATTATTTCGGTCGGCCTTCCATCGCCGAACGCCATGCTCGCGAAGTACAGCTCGTGGAGAAGCGTCGAATTGAGCGCGATCAGCTCTTCACGCTTCAGGCTGTTGACCACATAACCAGCAGTACTGTCGAAGTCGAGCGACTCGAGCTGCTCCGTGATTGCGTTCAACCTCCGGAGAGCCCCACCGTAGTGATTTTCGTAGTGGCTCTCGATCAGCCGCTGCGACAGACCGTTGAGCAGCCAGGGACGAGTGCTGATCGGTGTCAGTTGGTATCGCATGTCCACTCCTCCAGATGGAATGTTAAGTGCGTTTCGTCGCCGCTTGCACGTTGGCGAGAGCACGTGAGAGCTCCAGAGGCAACCGCATTGCGCGAGCCAAGACCCAATTCGCCAGACGAATGATCGTGATCTCGACGGAGTTCGGGCGACGCGCCGTCGGGGCGAGCTTCTGAGTCAGGGCCCGGATCCGGGCAGCCGCCCGGGCCTCGCTGAGCCGATCGCGAACCTGCTGTTCAACTGCGTACCAGTTCTCTTCCATGGGTTTCAGTCCTTTCCAGGCACGGCGGCATAGAGCCCTTCGAAGAGCGTCAGGCCGTGCGTGAGCACTTGCTGATCATCCGCATGCGCCGCGAGGAGCCCGCGGATCGCGAGATCGATCCCGCGCGCCTCATCGCGAGGGAACTTGCCATCGCGAAGGTCCGCCTCATGGACAATCTCAGCGAGTCTCGCCAGGCGGCGATCTCGAAGGCCTGCCCGCTTGAGGAGTGTCTCGAAGGTGCAGTCATCCCCGACGTGGCTGAGCTCGGCGCCGGGCGTATCGAACGGGATGGCTTCCTTGGGAAACTGCCGTGGGTCCGCGAACACGAACGTCGCGTCGGGATCGATGAATCGCTTGATGAGCCAGGCCGAGGCAATGCGGTCCACGTGGGGACGGCGCCGCGTGACCCACTGGCGCCCTCGGAGGTCGCGGAGTTCGGGGGCGGACTTCTCTCTCCGTTTCGGTTCCTCGGATGGCCGTGTGCGCATGTCGATCGCCTCCCTCAGTCGCTCGACTTCGGCGCGCTCCGGCGCCTCGAAGAAATCGAGCTCGTGGAGCTTCTCGTAGTCCCTCTGTAGCTGTGCGAGCTCCGCCTGGACTCGCGGATTGGTTGCCGCAGACTTCCGGTCGAGCGTTTGGAGGACCTTCCGGTAGCGCCCTCCTAGTCGGCGATACTCGGGATTGCGGGCCTCGTGGAATAGTCGAATCACTTCGCCCGAGCTCATGTTCTCGATCTGCTCGACGCGGAGGAGCGTCGCCTCGCCCCCCGCCCGCTGAATCTCTTGGGCCAGCCACTGGAAGTGCTCGTAGTGGTCCGGAGTGTCGGGAAGCAGGTAGACCGTCCGCTTGAGGGCGACGGCACCGATCGCGCGAAGCCGGCGCCACACCCGCACGCGCAAGCTCGACGGATTCGGGGGCAAGCTCACTATGAGCAGAACGAGCTTGGTGTTCATTGTGTTTCTACAATGAAACTAGTGTTTCACCGCGTCAAGTCCTGATAGTGCGTTGCGTCAATCTGGCTGTTCTCACCAGAGGAACCGCTAGCTCTGTAGAGCTCGTGGTGCGCCCGGCAACTGGTCTGATAGGTCTCGAACCTTGGACCTGCTGATTAAGCCTCACGGAATCCCGCTTCGTGGAGAACCGCCGCTCGGTCGGCGAGGCCACTGCTCTCGCTTACTGTCGTGAAAAGGTCGGAAGGAAGAAGCCGAACGTCAGACCGATCGTGAACTGCCAGTCCGGAGCGGCGCGACTGATGCCGCGCCGGATCCCAGCGTCGAGAAAAACGTTCTTCGACGTCGGCTGCCAGATGACGCCGAGGAGTGCCGAGTTGTTCAGGCGCTGGTCCTGCGTGCTCTCGCCATTGACCTCGCCGACGAGTCGGAGCTTAGGATGCACCGGCAGCTCGCCGATAACACCCCAGATGGCGAACGCGTGTCGGTCGTCTCGATCGAGACCGCCGCCACCGTTGACGTGCACCGTGACCGGCGCGACCTTTCCGCTGACAATACCGATCGCCTCGAATCCGACGCCATGCTCGTGAGGAAGGGTCGAAGGCAGCAGCGGCCCGGCTTCAATCGCAACGCTGACGCCTTCTTTTTCTTGGAGCACGCCTTCCTTGAGCACGCCTTTGAAGAACAGCCCAGGATCGGTGATCTCGAGGTCGGGGCTGCTCTCGATACGGAACTCGCCGACTGCCTCCCAGTTCTTCGCGAAGCCATAGTTGAGGACCACGCTGGGCGTGGTGATCGTGTTCTCCCGGCGAGTCCGCTCGAGGTTGAAATACCCGACCTCGATCTCGACTTCTTTCGGATCGGCGACGGCGGCGTCGGTGGAGACAAAGGGACGATATGCCCACGCAGATGCCGGGATGAGCAGAGCCGCGAACAGCGGCGGGAGGATCTTAATCGGTCACGGCCTCGAAGACGAACATCTTCGATGTGGGCCGGCCCTTTTCTTGCTCCGCCGGCGCGTACACGCGGTGGGCCCGCCCGTCGACCGCCAGGCTGTGAATCTTCGGCTCCACAGGGAAGTCCTGCAGCTTTCGGAAACGGGACGGACCGTCCATCTGAAATACGGAGATTGCGCCACTGGAGCAGGCCACATAAATGCGTCCGAGCCCAGGATCGAACATCACGACGTCCGCGCCCTTGGCCATTGGCAGATGAGCGATCGCCCCGTGCGTGTCGAGATCGAACACCGCCAGCGTGTCGTTGCCTTCGCAGGAGAGGAACGCGCGACGGTGTTCGGGATCGATCGCCATGCCGTGGTTCTCGCGACATCCCTGGACGGGATAACGGCCTACCACCGCGTCGCTGACGGGATCGATCACCGCAAGGACATTCTGGTCTTGCAGGTTGACATAGACCTTACGCGCCACAGGATCGTACTGGGGCACGCCCGTCTCGCTGTCGAAGCGTAGCACCTTCACAATCGTGTCGGTCCTGACATCGATGACGCTCTCCGCCTTGGCGCGCTCGTTTGACACGTACGCTTTGTGAAATGGTGCGGCGTAGGCGATCCCGTCAGGTTTGGCTTCCGTCGGAAGCCTCTTCACGACGGCCATGCGGGCGACATCGATGACGCCGATCTTGTTCTCGCCCCAGTTCGCGGTGTAGACCTTCTTACCCTCGGCGATGTACGCGACGCCTTCGACGCCGGGCACGTCGGGCACGGTCTTGACGACCGCGTTCGTCCGAAGGTCGATCACGTGCAAGAGTCCCGCGCCCAGATGGGCCGATAGGAGATAGTTATTGTCGTCATCGATGGTCAGATAGTCGAAGCGCTTGCCGGGCGGCCCCGGAAGGTCGAACTCGGCGATCTGCCGCAGCGACGGATGGCCTGCTGCGGGCTGGGCGACGCTACGACCTAATTGCGTCCACAGACCAACCCCGATCGCTGCCACGAGGGCCGCGATCAGGGCATACCGCGACGCCCGACCAGGCTGAAGCTCATCCCGCATACGCATCACATCCTCTCGGTTGGCGATGGTTCGTAGGTCGGAAATCCGTCAGCGACCCGCCTTGTACACGGCCGCGGAGTGCGACTGCGGCAGGAACGCGAAGACAGTGTTCCGTGCGGCATCAAAGCCGATTGTGTGTGCACCGGGCTCCGTCTTCACGGTCGCCATGCGCCGGCAGTTTTCGGCGTCGATCACATCGATCACACCAGGGTCGCCGACGGCGACGTAGACGTGCTGCAAGTTCACGTTGAGGAAAACGACATCCGGCACGCCACTCAAGTCGACCGTCTTCACGACTTCCCCCGAATCGACCGACATAGCCAAGAGCTGCCCGCCGTCGCACGCACAGAGGAGCCGGTGTCGCGACACGTCGAGGTCGAGACCGTGCGGACCTGAGACCGGGCTCGGAAAGGTCCGAACCACGCGAGGCGGCTCAACGTCGACAGCGACGATGCAGGGCGGGTCGGCGATGTTCACGTAGAACAAGCGGTCGATAGGATCGAAGATCGCCCAGCGCGTTCGCCCGGGCACGGGAACATCGGCGACCAAGGCTTCCGCGTCGACGTCAACGATCGATACGGTGAATGACCCAGCAAGGCCGGGGCGGCCGACGTTGGCCACGAGGAGAATCTTCCGCTCGCCATCATACGCGAGGCCGTTCGGTCTGACACCGACCTGGATTCTCGCGACCTGACGGTCACCGGGCGCGAACACGCCGACCGTGTTCTCGCCCCGATTCGACGTGAACAGCCGGCCGTCGGCCTCCGAGACGAGCGCGCCCGCAACCCCGGGAAGGCCAGGAAGCGAATGCAGATAACCGAGCGCCTCGCAGTCGACGACATCGATGGCGTCGTTTGCCGTATGGGCGATATAGAGGCGTGCCCGTCCCGCGTCCACCGCCGCATGGTCGAAGCCTCCCTCCTTGGCGTGCGGTGGTAGGGCGATCGTGGCGATCCGCTCGAGAACCATTTACTTGCTCGCCCGTCCGGCCATCGATCGGCAGTAGGCTTAGAGGGCGTCGTACGCCGGGAACTGCTTCGCCATGTTGTCGTGGTCGTCCTTGGCGATCCCCTGGAATCCCGTGGAGAGGGCGTAGAGACCGGCCGACTCCGGAGTAAGCCGTCGAGCATCCGTGTCGGCGCCACGCACGATGCGCGCGAGGGCTTGGAGCGCCGGATCGGTGAGCTTGAATTTCTCGAGGAAGGCATCGAACGAGCACCGCTCGTCGTGGTGTCCGAGCTCGACCCCCGAAATGTCGTACGGGACGGTGCCCTCGCGTTCAGCGACCACCCGGACCTGATCGGCGGGGACGAACAAGAACGTCGCTTCCTTGTCGATGAAATGGCTGATGAACCAGGGGCCAGCGATCCGATCGCCGCGAGCTCGTTCCTGGGTGACCCACTTCATCGGCGTGATACGGCCAGCCCGCCGCCCGCTATTTCGTCCCCTCCGCCTTCTTGCTGTTGGTCAGCTCGAGCGCGGCTTTCAATCCCTGGGCGAGCTTGACTGGATCGTCATTGGCCCAGAAATGCATGTAGAAGAGCCGCGGCATATCCGAAAGTCCGTGGTTATGGAGCGCCGTCACTTCGATGCCGTGCTGCCGCAAGGCCCCGGCAACGGGATTCACTTCCTTGTCGACGAGTACGAAATCGCCGGTGATCGCGGCCTTCCCATCGGCCGTCGGCTGGAAGTTCATCACCGTCGTCACGCCCATGGCCGGCAGCAACGGCCGCCCCATCGCCGTGATCGCTTCCGCGCGAGGTGCGGTCACCTGGAACACGCCGCCGCCGATGTCTCTCCCCGAACGCCCAAGCACCTGCTCGATCTGCTTTGTGTCGAGTCCAGGGCCGGCGGCGACGGGGGAAGCGGCACCCGCGCCGCCTAGGGGTGTTCCGCTGGCGGACAACGCTTGGCGCAGCGCCTTCGCCAGCTGGAGGGCGTCCCCGTGTCCCTCGTAGTGCATGTACATCACGTGCGGTGACATCTCGTTCAGGTGGTTGTGAACCGCGGTGACGTCGAGCCCGCGGCTGAGGAGGCCGGACATCACGGCCGGCACCTCCTGATCGAGCAAGACAAGGTCGCCCATGACCATCGCCTGGTCTCCCGCCTGCTTGAACGCCGCGTACGACCCGAGGGCAAACCCGGCCTTCACAGGGATGCCTTGGACAGTGACGGTGAGGTCGGTCCGCGGCATCCCGATGCGGAAGACGTCGCCGGGCTGAATCTGGCCCGACTTGCCGAGCGCTTGCTCCACCGCCTTCCAGTCGGGGTCTACGGCGGGCGCCACTGCCGGCGTGCTGACGATCACGACGAGACCGAGAACAACGATCGCGGGGTGCAATCTCCCAAATCTCATGGTCAAGATCTCCCTCTCCACCTCACGTACGCTCAGTGGAGCCGGGCCACGTTCGCCCAGTTGATGTTCTGCATGAGCGCATCAACGTACTTCGCCTCGGCGGCGCCGTAGTGTGTGGTACGCGTTCTCGTACATGTCCAGGTCGAGGGTAGCCGCGCCGAGGATCGCCGCGCCGCCGCCGACGCCGTGGGTGTGATCGACGGCCCACTGGCTCACGAGCCTCCCACCGCGGGGCGAGTACGTGAGCAGGACCCAGCCCGAGCCGCCGCTCATCGGCCGGCCTGCGCCTCGCCTCATCCGCCCCGAGTAACGCCACGGATCGTGAGGTCATCAAAGGCCGTGACGGAATCCGCCTTCGTCCAGAAACCCACCCGTCCCGAGCGGAACCTCGTGTCCCGGTGCTCAAGGATGGGCTTGCCGTTGAGCCAGCCCTGGAAGTGGTCGCCGAGGGCGACGACGCGCACCGCGTGCCATTGACCGAGCGCCGGCGCCTTGACCCCGGCGCTCGCCAGCTGATAGCGCCCGCGGTCGTAGTAGTACAGGCGGAAGTTGTCCTCGAGCGCGTTCGCGCGGATGACGTAGTACTTCCCGTCTGTGAAGCGAAAGACGATGCCGCCTGAGGCGTCCTCCCGTCCCGAGATAGGCTTGAACTTCATCGAGACGTCCACATCAGTGAACGGCCCGGGCGGAGCCACGATGACGTTGAACTCGTTCTTGGTCGCGCGCTGAACGAGCACCTTCTTACCGCTCGGAGCGCCGGCCATGTCCTCGACGGCCCACTGGCCGTCCACCGTTGTCCATCCCTCGATGCCATTGGTCTCGAAGTCGAAGCGCTCCACGGGAATGTTTTCAGGCAACTTGATCTCCGCTGGTGCGGCACGCGCTCGTGCATGCCGGCTCAGGCTGAAAGCAGCGGCCGCGGCCAATCCGGCTTTGACCAGACCACGTCGTGACCCCGTCGCGTCCTGCATCGCTACCCTTAGTCCAGCTTCTCGGACACGGTCTTCCACTCGCTGTCCTGGACGAGCGTCACCTCCGCCACGGGATGGCCATCTTTCAGCGCCGGCATCACGCTCACGACACGGTAGCCCTTGTTCTCTTTCACGGCCTCGGAGGCCGCCGCTTCGAGTGAGCGCTTGGCCTTCGCCATCGCCTGGCTCTGCGCCTTCGCTGCGGTGAGGTCTTCGCTACTTGTAATCGGGTCGGCCTTCGCGACTTTGCCTGTCGTGTGGTCGACGATCACCTCAGAGAACTTGGCGCCCTTCATCGTGTAGATGGACAGCTGCAGCTTGTCGTGGTCCACTTCGTACTTCGCGGAGATCGCCCGGCCTTCACGTGTGCTGGCGCTCAGCCCTTTCTGCAAAGGAAACTTCACGTCCTTCAGCGCCTTCGCAAGCTCCGCGTGCTCAGGGTCGTCGTACTTCTGCGCCCAGCCATGGGGGACCGCGAAGGCCCACGCGACGAGAAACGCCACCGCAATCGTCGTCTTTCTCATGTCTTGCTCTCCTCGTTGTGATTGGTGGTACTACTACGTCTTCTGCTTCAACACCGTATAGAGCCCGTCGAAGATCGCCATCCCCCGCTCGAGCAGCTCGTGGTCTTCCTGGGTGCTCGCCGCGAGGCCTCGGATGGCGAAATCGACGCCCGTGGACTCGTTGCGAGTGAACTTGCCATCATGCAGATCAGCCTCGTGGACGATCTCCGCCATGACTTTCACGCGCCGGTCCTTGATCCCGAACCGCTTGACCAGCGTCTCGAACGTGCAGTCCTCGCCGTGGTGGCCGAAGTCCGCGCCCAGCACATCGAACGGGATACCCTTCCGCGCGGCGTCGGCCGCATCCGCGAACGCGAACTTCGCATCCGGATCGTAGAAGCGCTTGATGAGCCAGGCGGACGCGATGCGGTCGATGTGCGGCCGCGGCCGGGTCACCCACGTGCTCCCGTGCGGGGGCAGCGACGCGCGATGTCGTCCCCCGACTGCCCGAGGTCGTGTCTCTGCGGCGCGCAGGCGTGTGGCGGTGGTCTCCCAGAGCTTTCGGGCCCGCGGGCCGGCTGGCGTGTCCAGATAGTCGATCGCCTGGATGCGGTCCAACTCGCGCTTGAGCCCATCCAGCGTGCCGCGCAGCTTCGCGACCGAGCGGTGGTTCGCCAGGTGGCGGTCCAGCTGGGAGAGGATCTCCCGGCAACCTTGCACGACCGCCTGGTACTCGACGCCCCGCGCCTTGTGAAAGAGCGCTCGGACCTGCTCCTCCGTCATGGCCTCGATCCGGTCGACGTGGACCAGAGTGGCCTCGCCGCGGAACGATTGAATTTCCTGCACGAGCCACTGGAAGAGCTCCGTCGTCTCCGGGGTCTCCGGCAGGATCCAGGCCGAGCCGCGGAGCCGGACGGCGCCCATGCGCTGGAGCTTGCGCCATACCCCGACGCGGTGGCGGGTCGGTGTGGGAGGAAGACTCATCAGGAGCATCAACCAGCGCATGGCGGTGCCAGCGTAACGCTTGATACTCGATGGGTCAAGCGTTACACTGCGCCAGACCGGCCGAGGAGGATCACCGATGGAACGGGAGCAGACGCCACGGCGCGTGCCCATCCGCGAGCTTGTCCGGTACTATCTGCGCCTCGGCCTCCTCGGCTTCGGCGGCCCCGTCGCGCTCGTCGGCCAGATGGAACGCGAGATGGTCGGCGAGCGGAAGTGGCTGACCAAGGAGGAGATGCGCGAGGGCATCGCCGTTTGTCAGTCCCTCCCGGGACCCCTCGCGATCCAGGTCGGCATCTGGATTTCCTACATCCGCGGCGGCTTCTGGGGTGCGTGGGCCGGCGGGTGGGCATTCATCCTGCCGAACTTCATCATCGTCGCGGCGCTCGGGGCGCTCTACGTCCACTTCGGCGGGCTGCCATGGGTGACGGCCATCTTCTACGGCGTGAGCCCGGCGGTTATCGCGCTGATCCTGCACTCCTGCTACCGGCTCACGAAACTCGGGATGAAGGACTGGCTGGAGTGGGCGCTCGCGGCAGCCGCCTTCGTCATTACCGTTGCTGTGCGGGCCGAAGTCGCACTGGTCTTCATCGCCTGCGGGATTGTCGGTGTCCTGTATTACGGGTCGCTCTTCCGCGTGCGCGCGTCCGCTTCCAGGACGCCCTCGCTCCTTGTCGGCGTACCGCTCCTCGTGGTGGGCGGTGGCGACGTGCCCGTTAGCGCCATGCTCGGCAAGCTCCTGGCGTTCTTCCTCAAGGCGGGGTCGCTCACGTTCGGCAGTGGCCTCGTGATCGTTCCGTTCCTCGAGAAGGGCCTCGTGCAACAGACGGGCTGGCTCACTGAACGCGAGTTTCTTGTCGCCGTCGCCATGGGCATGATCAGCCCCGGACCCGTCGTCATCACGGCGACGTTCGTCGGCTATCTCGTAGCCGGCTTCTGGGGTGCGGTCGTCGCGACGATCGGCATCTTCCTGCCGTCGTTCCTGCTCGTCTTGATCGTCGCCCCCATCCTCGTCCGATACCGGACCAATCAGAACGTACAGGGCTTCATCAGGGGCGCCTACGCCGCTGCCATCGGCACGATCCTTGGTGCCTGTGTCCTGCTGGCGAGGATAGCCATCGGCGATTGGCTCACGGCGCTCGTGGCGCTGGGGAGCCTGGTGATGCTGTTCCGGTGGAAGGTCAGCAACCCGGTGCTGGTCGCTGTGACGGCAATCATTGGGTTGATCGTCTTCCCGCTCCTCAACCCGGCATGGGTCTTCGTGAAATAGGAGATCACACATGAGCGATCGCACCGTCGTCTTTGTCTGTCTCCATGGCGCCGCGAAGAGTCTGATCGCCGCGACGCTGTTCCAACGCCTCGCCGACGAGCGCGGCCTCGCCGTGCGCAGCACGTTCGCGGGGACGGAGCCCGACCCGGCGATCCAGCCGAACGTCGTCGCCCGTTTGCTCGAGGAGGGTGTCGACGTGCGCCCACTGCGGCCACGCCGCGTCACGCGCGACGAGCTGGCGAGCGCCTGGCGCGTGGTCAGCTTCGGCTGTGACCTGACGGCGCTGGCGCCCGACGCCCGCATCGAGCGCTGGGACGACGTGCCGGCGGTGAGTGAAGACTATGGGCGCGCGCGCGATGTCATCGCGGCCCGGGTGCGAATGCTCGTGGGACAGGCCAGCGGCGCCCAGTGAAGACGGAGCGCGTCCGTGCGAGATGCGGCGGCCGGGAGGAATAGGATGACGACCGTGAAGCAGACGGATTTCGCAAGAAACTGGCAGGATATCGCCGCCAACCTGCTCAAGCTGGGAGCGACAGCTTACGGTGGTCCCGCCATCATGGGCATCATGCAGGCCGAGCTCCAGGAAAAGCGACAGTGGGTCTCCAAAGAACGGTTCGTCGAAGGCCTCTCGCTCGTCAATATGTTGCCAGGCGCGAGCGCTGCACAGCTCAGCATGTTTTTGGGTTACGCCCGCGGGGGGTGGTGGGGTGGTCTGCTTGGCGGACTGTGCTTTGTCCTCCCAGGGTTCTTCATCTTGCTTGCGCTCACGATGGGCTATGCGGCCCTGGGCGTCACCCCCATTATGCGCGGCGCGCTCTATGGCCTGGGGCCAGTCGTCTTAGGAATCTACCTGGTGGCTGTCTATCGTCTGGGTAGGGCTGCCGTAAGCACGTTCTCCCAAGCCCTCGTGGCCGTTGCCGCGGCAGCGGCCGTAATCTTCAGCCCGATCGGTATTGCAGCGACCTTGTTGCTCGCGGGCGGTACGGGCGTCTTGCTCTTTCATTCCACGAAGCTCGGAGCAACCGTCCTCGCCGCTTTGACGGCCGTTCTCGGCCTCCTGTACGTTTCCGCGCGATCAACGCCGGTCCCCGTCGTGGGGGCGCCCCTTGAAACCCCGCTCGCGGCGAGCCTGACGGAGGTCAGCGCGTTTCTCCTCAAGGTGGGGACGTTCACGTTCGGTGGCGGCCTCACGATGATCGCGTTCATCCAGGAACAGGTGGTCACGCAGTTTCACTGGCTCACGCCGCAAGAGTTCATCGACGGCCTGGCGCTCGGTCAATTCACGCCCGGACCGATCCTGATGGTCGCGGCGTACGTGGGTTACAAAGTAGCGGGGCTCGCCGGCGCGGGGGCCGGTGCCGCCGCCGCATTCTTGCCTTCGTTCGTCATGATGCTGGCGGTTGTTCCCGCGTTTGACCACGTCAGGAAGTTGGTGTGGACAAAGGCGGCGATGAGAGGCATCGGGCCCGCGGTGATCGGCGTGCTCGGTGTTTCGCTCGTCCGAATGGCGCCGCATGCGCTTCCCGACGTGTTCGCGGCCGCCACGCTGATTGCGACCGTGATCGCGCTGATGGTCTGGCGAGTCGGCACGGTCAAAGCCATGCTTCTGGGTTCGCTCTTGGGAGTCCTGCGGAGTCGTTTGTCTTCGCTCCGAGCAGTGAAGGGGGTTCTGTACACATTCACGCGCGCGCTCGGCCCGGCGTCGTGAGCCCCCCGCGGTGAGATGACTCAGTGTTGCGAGAACCGGGCACGCACAGGTTTGGCGGTACGCCGGAAGGCGGCGGGCGCGTCGCATGGACCCCTGCTGTGACGACGGGTCAAGAATGACGCCGTTCCTGACCCTGGTGCTCGCGGGGTTCTTATCCCGTGTCGGGTATCAGATGGCCCGGAGCCCGGTCCTCCCCCGCTTCGCGCAGGACCTGGGAGCCGCGCCTGAATTGATCGGCATAATCGTCGCGGCCTCGACGGTCACGGGCGTCCTCATCAAGCTTCCGGCTGGCGCGCTCTCTGACGTGCTCGGACGCAAGCGGATGATGCTGCTAGGATGTCTCTTCTTCGCTGGTCCGCCGTTCCTTTACCCTTTCGTGGAGTCGCCGGGAGCGCTCCTCGCGCTTCGCTTCCTCCACGGCTTCGCGACCGCCATCTTCTCACCGGTGGCCTCGGCCTTCGTAGCCGACCTCTTTCAGCGTGATCGTGGCGAGAAGCTCGGTTGGTTCGCGTCGGCGAACGATCTCGGCGCCACGGTGGGACCGCTCGCCGGTGGCCTCCTCCTGTTTTACACGGCCAGTTACTCGATGACGTACCTCGCCGTTGGCGTTCTTGGCCTGCTCCCGCTCGTGATGGTCGTGCGACTGCCGGACCATGATGCGCGCGTGTCGACCGGCTCAACGCTGGCCGAGCGTTCCCGCCAGTTCTGGAGCGGCATCCGCGAGGTCCTGAGAAGCCGCGCCGTGCTGGTCGCGTCAACACTCGAAGCGGCAATGTACGTTGGCTACGGTGCCTTCCTGGGCTTCTTCCCCACTTACGCAAGAGGAGTCGGCCTGAACGATGCTCAGATCGCGCTCGTGATGGGCGCCCAGTTGGCCACCACCGTGCTCGCCAAACCGCTCTCCGGAAGACTCTCCGACCGGCTCGGCCGCAAGCCGATGATCCTGGCCGGTCTCTTCCTGTGCGCCGTCACGCTGCCTATGATCCCGGCGTCCGCGTCGTTCTGGATCCTCTTGCCGGCGTCGGCGCTCTTTGGTCTGGGCGTGGCCATCGTCACACCGTCGACAACGGCTCTGGTGGCGGACCTCGTTAAGGCCGGTCGTCAGGGATCGGCGATGGGCGTATTCGGCACCATCTGGGACAGCGGAGAGGCTGCGGGCCCGATCCTGGCAGGCTTCCTCATCGCTTCGCTCTCTTATACGCCTGCCTTCGGCCTCATTGCGGCCTTCATGGCGGCGATGGCCCTGCTCTTCCTCATGATGGTGAAGGACCCGAGCCTTCCGGTTCATGCGGACGGACGACCGACAGCCTGACCGAGGCGTCACGTATGTCCCGGTAACCCGTGCAACCAAAGGAGACTCACCATGATGCTTGCGCACCAGAACTCATGCTCTGATCGCCCCGCAGACGGCGCTTCTGGAACTCTCAGGAGCGTGCCCCAGGGGCGTCGCGCGGTATTGAAGGCAGCCCTCGGCCTGGGGCTGTGTTTCTCATTCTTCGACGGTGCCTTCGCTCGAGACGAGGATCCGAAAACGGCTCGCCCACAGGAGGGCGATCAGTTCGTGTTCTCATCCGGCGACCGGGACGGCCAGCTCGTCACACCTGAGTACTTGCCGCTCGGCGGGCCCCAACAGCTGGCCTACCCGATGGATCCGCGCGCGAAGATCGTCAGGAACGGGTCGACCCTCAACCTGGTGGCGCTAGTCCGCTTCGATCCGGCCGAGCTCGCCGACGAGACCCGGGCGCTTGCGGCGGACGGCGTGGTCGCGTACTCGGCGATCTGCACGCACCAGGGATGCCCAGTCTCGATGTGGCAAGCCCAGGCGAAGACCCTCTTCTGCGCCTGCCACGCGGCCCAATACGACCCCCGGGATCACGCCCGGGTCGTCGATGGGCCGGCGCCCCGGCGCCTCCCCATGCTGCCCATCAAGATGGTCAATGGC
>Ga0209375_1001773_pt1 | contig 16075 bp, 10 predicted proteins | sample GraSoiAngelo_131_FD_185888 | JGI IMG/M metagenome (GOLD analysis project Ga0209375, IMG submission 185888) | Grasslands soil microbial communities from the Angelo Coastal Reserve, California, USA - 14_0929_02_30cm (SPAdes) (version 2) | ecosystem: Environmental > Terrestrial > Soil > Grasslands ... | reverse complement strand
CGCCGTGCACCAGCACGTCGAGCCCCAGCTCTTCCTGGAGCTTGAGCGTCCGCGTGATCTGCTCGGCGATGAACGCGTCGTATTCCGCCGGCGTGAGCTTGCCGTCGTGCAGCTTCTTGCGGGCGTTACGCACTTCGGCCGTCTGCGGGAACGAGCCGATTGTGGTCGCCGGGAACAGCGGCAGCCGCAGCTGCTTCTTCCGCCGCACGGCGTGTGGCGACGTGCGGCGCATGTCGTGCTCGGTGACACCCCGAGCGCGCTGCTTCACCGCGGGATTGTGAATCCGCCGCGAGGTGCGCCTTCCCGCGAGGGCGCGCGTGTTGGCATCGACCTGCGCCGTCACGCTGTCCCGCCCTTCCCGCAGGGCCCGCGCGAGCGTCGCGACCTCGACGAGCTTTTGTTTCGCGAAGGCGAGCCACCCCTTCAATTCGCTGTCGAGCCGCGTTTCCAGGTCGAGGTCGATCGGCACGTGCAACAGCGAGCACGACGGCGCCACCCACAATTGGGCCGCGCCGGCGCGCTCCAGGGCGTCTTCGAGCTGGCGCAGCACCGCCGACAGGTCCGCCTTCCAGATGTTCCGTCCATCGATCACGCCGAGCGACAATACCTTCCCTTCGCGCCCGCCCCCCGCCGGCCATGCCTGGAGCAGCGCCTCGAAGCGTCCCGCTGCGCGGACGGCGTCGACGTGCAGCCCCGCGACCGGCAGCTCGAGGGCGGTCGGCAGGTTGTCGTCGAGCCCCGCGAAATAGGTGGCGACGAGGATCTTCAGCTTCGGCACCCGCTCCGCCAAGAATCGATAAGCGCGCACGAACGCGGCGCGCTCGGCGGGCGTGCGGTCCAGCGCGAGGCACGGCTCGTCGAGCTGAACCCAGGTCGCGCCGGCGGCGGCGAGGCGCGACAGGACCTCCGCGTACACCGGCAGCAGCGCGTCCAGCAGCGTGAGGCGGTCGAACCGCGCCGTGCGCGCCTTGCCCAGGAGCAGGAACGTCACCGGTCCGATGAGCACCGGCTTGGTGCGGATGCCCAGCGCCTTGGCCTCCTGGAACTCATCTACCGGCTTCGAGGACGACAGTCGAAACGACTGCCCCGGCTCGAATTCGGGCACGAGGTAGTGATAGTTCGTGTCGAACCACTTCGTCATTTCCATCGCCGTGATGTCCCGCCCGCCCGACTGGACGCCGCGCGCCATCGCGAAGTACGTGTCGATGTCCACCGGACCGCCCGCCCAGCCGTAGCGCTTCGGCACGGCGCCCACCAGCGTGCACGTGTCGAGCACCCGGTCGTAATACGAGAAGTCGTTCGACGGGATGAGATCGATGCCGGCGTCCTGCTGCAGCCGCCAGTGGCGGGCGCGCAGCTCGGCACCGGTCTTGAGGAGGTCCGGCAAGGAGACCTTGCCGCCCCAGTAGCCCTCGGTGGCGCGCTTCAGCTCACGCGCGGCCCCGAGGTGTGAGAAGCCGAGATTGTGGGCGATGGGCATAGGGTGTGGAATCTACCTACGCCCGCGGTCGGAGGTAACGCGCCCGTGCCGGGTGGGCCCGGCGTCAGGGTTTGTGCGGGTTGCGCGGCTTCCGTTGCCCGGGTGGGACCCAGTCGGGAATGCGCCCCGGCGGCGTGCCGCCCGCGGCGCGCGCCAGGCCTGCAGCCGCCTGCGCCGGTGTGGCGCCGCGAGCCACGCCCGCCTGGACCTGGCCGGGCAACCCGAGCAAGTCGCTCGGGGACCGGCCCGCGCTGATCATTCCCTGCACCAGCTCGAGCGCTTGCTTCGGAGGCACGCCGAGAGCCGCCAACGTGGCGGCCACGCGGAGCGTGAGCGCGGGATCTTGTGGCGGCTGGCTCACCCGCACCAGGTCGCTCACCTGACGCGGACTGATCCCCGCGTTGAGCGCGTCGGCCCCTCCCTCCACGACATCCCCGCTCGGTGCGGCGACGCCCCCTGCACGCACCGCTTCCCGCGCCTCACCGAGCCGTCCGGCCAAGGTGCGCACCGCCGCGATCACGCGATCAGCCGGTACGCCCTTCGCCGCACCCTCGATCGCCTTCTGCACCAGGGGATCGACCGGCAGGCCGCGGGCCGCAGCATCCGCCGCGATGCCCCGGACGGCCCGCTGCACCTCCGGCGAGACACGCCCGTCGAGTTGCGCCCGAACGTCCTGGGCGCTGAGCGCACCTGTGAGGGTCGAGCCCAGAACGAGGGTAAGGGCCAGGCCGATGGTCCTCACAGGTGCGCTCCTTGCGCGGTCACTGCGACCACGCTGTTACGACGGCCGAAGCCGTCGTCCACCGCAGGCGCGGCCGGATCCACGACCCAGCGGGCCCCGTCCACGACGAACGCGTATTGATGCTGGCCGACGGGGAGGGCGAGGGTGGTGGTCCACACGCCGCTCGTCCCGGCGGGGACGAGGGGCGCGGCGCTCCGGTCCCACTGATTGAACGTGCCCGCGACCGCGACACGTCGCGCCCCCGGCGCGTACAACACGAACCGCACGAAGACTGAATCGCGCGTACCGCCGCGTGCCTCGTTGCCGGGCCCCGGCCCGGACGCGGGGCGCCCAACCAGCAGCAGAGCCAGCCCCGCCGCCGCCGCGAGGGCGCCGGCCCACACAGTCCACGGGCGCACGCGCAGCCGCAGCTCGACCTCTCGCGGCGTGTTGAGCCACCGCCAGGCGCGATTGCCGGGCGAAGCGGCGTGGCTACGGACGGCGGCCATCACGCGCTCCTCGAGCGCCGGCGACAGCGCAACCGGCGCGCTGTCCGCCGCGCCCACCAGGCGCAACGCTTCCTCACCCTCGGCTTGGAGCTCAGGCGGCAGCTCGGCGAGTGACACCTCGCCGTCGAGCAGCCGTTTCACCAGGGGATGATAGCTCGCCATCATAGATGCTCCTTCATCAGCTCCCGCAGCCGGTCGTACGCGCGATGCATCCGCATCTTGAGCGAGGCCACCGTCGCGCCCGTGACCCCTGCGATCTCCTCGTACGCCAATCCTTCCATGTGCTTCAGCACGAAGACCTCGCGCTGCTCCGGGGTCAGGTGCTGCAGCGCCCGCTCCAATGCGCGCGCGCGCTCCACTTGCTCGTACGCGCCGTCCGGCCGGTCGGGCGCCGCAAACATCTCGTCCGTCGAATCGAGCGGCCGTTCCTGTCGCTGCCGGCGTCGCCGCTCCGCGTAGCAGCGGTTCCGCAAGATCAGGAACAGCCACCCCGCAAACTTGTCCGGCTCGCGGCAGTCCGCCAGCCGATCGAACGCCCGTACCAACGCATCCTGTACCGCATCCTCGGCGACGTCCCGGGAGCCGAGCATGCGCGACGCGTAGCGCGCGTAGCGATCGCGGTAGCGCCGCACTAGGACGGCATAGCGCTCTACGTCGCCCGCCAGCACCGCCCGCACGACCTCCGCGTCCGTCGCCTCGCCCTCGAGACCCAACAGAACCCCCACCGCCGGAAGTGATGCAGGGGATGGTAGAGCACCGGGGTGTCGCGGGCAACCAGTCCCAGCGTAAAGAGTCGCCACCGGCAACTTTGGTAACGCCCTGCCCCGTAGGCACTTGCAGCCGTGAGCGTTACCTGACACCGGTTTCGGCAGTCTTCATGACGTTATGCCCTACGACACGACCCCGGTTGCGGACCGACATCTCTTGGACGGCGTGGCGCGCCGTGAGGCGGATGCCCTGCGCGCCCTGTACCAACGGCACGGCGAGAGTCTTTACGCACTCGCCTACGGGATGCTCGTTGACCCGGGTGACGCCGAAGAGGTGGTTTCCGAGACGTTCGCTCACCTCTGGCGCACTGCCGCACGCTTCGTCGCCACGACGAACCAGTCGGTGTCGGCCTGCCTCAAGGAGATCGCACGGAGCCGTGCCCGCGGCCTTCTGCTGGCGCGAGAATGGCCAGAACGACCGCGCACTCCGGCCAAGCAGGGCCCGCTTATCACGATGATCGAGGAGGTTGTATGACCAGTAAGCTTCTCGGGCTGGCGGTGACGCTGGGCCTGCCTACGATGTTGGCGGCGCAGACACCGCAGATCCCCAACGAGCACGCGTCCGATCAAGGGAAGGCCATGGTCGCGTTGCATCCCCAAGGAGCCCCGCACCGCGCGACGCACCGCCGCGGCGACGTGGTGGCGGTCCCACACACGCGCAACCCCAACGCGGCGACGCCCGCCATTCGGGCCACGCCTGCCGTTCCCGGGCATGGGGTCGTCCCGACCGTCCCCGCCAAGCGCGCCACGCCGGCGGTGCCCGCTCACAAAGGCGGTCAGTCGGGGAGTCACCGACCCTAGCGGTCGCGAGCTTATCGTTTCAATCAATATCGTAGGGGCGCAGTCCGCTGCGCCCCTATTTGCTTTTCCCCGCGGTTTCCGTCCTCCGTGGCCCGGGCTAGCTTTGCACCGTGACGCGAAGGATCATCGTGCTGCTGGCGGCGGCGAGCACCTACGCCGCGCCGGCAGCGGCCCAAGTCGATGGGTCGGTCGGCGTGGGCGCGGGTACCGTGCGCTATCCCGGGGGAACGAGCTTCGGCTCGGCCATCCTCTCACCGGCCGTGCGGTACACGAGCGAAGCGTTCGTCGCGGATTTGTCCAGCTCGATCGCCTCGCTCCCCGGTGGGGACTGGGCCGGTCTGGGCCTGGCGGACCTGACGGCGGTCACCGCGCCGTCCGCCAGCGGACGCCAGCTCGGCGTCGAAGCGATCTTCGCGGGCACCACGGTCACGGGCGTCGGCCCGACCGCCGCGGCGCACGCCATCGGGGAGTTGCGCTGGTCCGGAACTAGCTGGGGAGCCGGGGTGGGTGCCGGTCCGTCCACCGGGTTGATTTCGGGTGCGCCGCCCGTGACGGCGCTCCACACGCGCGCGCGCCTGTGGTGGCGGCCCAACAGCGGCCTGACATCCACGACCGTCCAAGTGAGCGTCGAGCCGACTCACTTTCCCGATGGCTGGTTCACCGACGCGAGTGCGGGCGCCACCTTCGAGCGCGGCCGGGCGGTGGTATCGCTCTGGACTCTGGCGCGCCTCTCCTCCACGTACGCCTCGACCGTGGCGGGCAGCGCTTACCTGCAGGTATTCGTGAGACCACGGGTAGCTCTGGAGCTCGGGGGCGGGAGCTCGCTGAGCGAGCCCTACCAGGGGCTTCCTCGCGCCGGGTTCGTCACATTCGGCGTGCGATTCCACCGCTCCCCCCGCGCCCCCCCACCCCCGACTGCTGCCCCGCAATGGGCCCCCCTCGTACCGGAACCGCGTGGTGACAGCCTGGTCGTGCAATTCCGGATGCCCGACGCCCGCTCGGTCGCCATCGCGGGCGACTGGAACGCGTGGCAACCGGTCCAGCTGCGCCCCTTGGGCGAGGATGTCTGGGAGGGCACGCTGGCGCTGCGACGCGGCTTGTACCACTTCAACCTGCAGGTCGACGGGTCGGACTGGGTCGTGCCCAACGGGGTGGCGACGGTTCCCGACGGACTGGGTGGGATGGTCGGTTTACTCGTCGTACCGTAAAGGCTAGACGCACAGAGGAGGGATTGCTTGACGGCGGTTGCGTCGGCTCGTAGTGTCGGGGCGGCGTGCTGGGCATCTGTCTCCCTCCGCGAGGTGCACTATGGGCAAGATCAATTGGGGTCGCGTGGTGCTGGGCGGGCTGCTGGCGGGGGTGGTGCTGAACATCGTCGATTACGTCACGTACGGCGTGTGGCTGAAGGCGGACATGGCCGCCGCGATGCAGGCGCTCGGCAAGCAACCGGGCGCGCTGGACAGCGCGATTCCGTTGTGGGTGGCGCTCGATTTCGTGTCCGGGATCGGCCTGCTGTGGGTGTACGCGGCGATCCGGCCGCGGTTCGGCGCGGGCGTGAAAACGGCGGTGATCGCGGGACTCGCGGTCTGGTTCTTCGTCGGGCTGCTGCACGCGATCGGCGAATCACCGATGGGGTTCATGCCGGAGCGACTCATGGTGATCGGCACGTGCGTGGCGTTGGTCGCGCTTCCCGTCGCGACTGTTGGGGGGGCGTACGTCTATAAGGAAATGTAGAGACGAGAAGGGAGGGGCGCCGCGTGCTGCGCCCCTCCGCATTCACGAGCCGCCCAGTGTCGCTACGGCGTGCAATCCGTGTCGAGACCTCGCGCACTGCACTCCGCGTTCGGCACCGGCATCGCGACCGGCACGCTCCCGCCAGACACTTGCGGCGGAATGGTATTCAGCAACCCGAACCGGCGAGCGTCTATCCAGCGGGTGCCCTGCTCCCACAAGAGCGAGTACCGACGGTTGTACAAGAGCTCCGTGATGAACGCGGGATCGGCGCTCGCGACGGTCAGCGTCGTGGGGGCGAGTTTTCCCACATTGACACGGACCTGGTCGAGGTCGCTCAATGCCGTGGTCTTGATGCCGGCAAACCACTGCGCCTCGGCGTCCAGGAGCACCAGCTCCTCGTTCCGGATGATCGGGATTGGGTGTCTGGGGTCGTCCTTTCCCGCGGTGAAGTACATCGTGAACTTCAGTGTGCCCAGGATGGGAATGCCGCCTAGGCGCCCCGTGTCTAGCGCTACCGCGATCTTGTCCAGCACGCGCTGATCGCGGGGGCTGCCCACGGTGGGTTGGGTCTGCGCATTGAAGACGTTGGAATCAAGCGCATAGAACGTGACGCCGTTGAGCGGTTCGGAGAGACCGTTCGAGACGTCACCAGCCGCGTTCGAGAAGTCGTAATACGCACCTTGCGCGAAGGCTAATGCCGTGGTGGCGCTCCTGTTGAGGAAAGAGCTGTCGAGGTCCGCCAGCGCTCGGGTGTAGCAGGGAACCCCGCAGCCCGCGGCAGTCGCCCGCAGGATCGCCGCTTTCGCTGCGAGCGCCCGGTTGAGGAGCTTGAAAGACCCCGGCGTGTCGAACCCCGCAAAGCCGGGCGGGAGCGGGAACGGAAACGCCACGCTGCCCGCAGCCGCCGTGCGAAGGTCCGCGCGCGCGCTGTCGAGGAGATCGAGGATGTAGCGGTACACACTGTCCCTCGACACAAAGGGTGCCGGCGCGGCGTTCACTGGCCGGTCCACATCGATCGGGGCACCGAGCGAATCGCGCGTCAGGATCACGTACATGAAGGCAAGCGCCTTCATGGTGTTCGCCATGCCTCGCGATGCCGCCTTCTCCCCCGCGGACAGATCCCCATTGGCATTGATGCCGTTCAGGTAAATGTTGATGGTCCGGATGTTCGAGTAGCGATCCGCCCACTGACTCCCGCCGAAGCCGCCTCCCTGAAGCGGCCCGTAGAAAGGCTCCTGGTAGTCCGGCTGGTTGTTGCCGGACAGGTTAATGCCCTCGCGTCCCATGGAGCCAAGACGCCAGATGTAGGTCTGCATCCCGAACCGCGCCCCCCCGAAGATCCCAATGGCGGTGGCCGACAGACGCTCACGTGTCGGGTTCGCGAGCAAGGAATCGAGGAGCGGCTGATTCGTGTTCGTCACATTGAAGAAGTCCGAGCACGCCGCGCCCGCGAGTAACGCGCCCAGTGCGGCGGTTACCGTGGCCAGCCTGCGCACTTGCAGTGAGGTGGTCATGGTCAGAACCCCGCCGTGATCGAGAAGAAGAAGCTCCGCGTCGGAGGATACGGGCCGAGGTCGATGTTGCGCACGATCGCCTGCTGGCCGTAGTTCGAGACCTCCGGGTCATAGCCGAAGTAGTTGGTAAAGAGCAGCAGGTTGCGTCCGGTGACACTGACGCGCGCGTTGCGCGCGCCCAACCAGGCGACCCACCGCGGTGGCAGGTCGAGCGCGATGCTCGCCTCGCGCAGCTTGAGGAATGTCGTGGACTGAATGAACGCACCGGCCGTACCGTATGTATTGCAGGCGTTGTAGCGCCCCTGGCCCACCGGTGTCGCCTGATCGGGGGCGAGCCCGTTGCAGTCGTATAGCGATAGGGTCTGGTTCTGCGCCACGCCGCCCGCCTGCCAATCGAACAGCATCGACAGCGTGAGGCGCTTGTAAGTCACGTCATTCGAGAAGGACATCCGGAACTTCGGGTTAGTCTGGCCGAAATAGCGCGTAATGAACGAACAATTGTCCGGGGTCGGCGTGCAGCTTCCCGGCACCGTGTCGGTTCCGATAATCTGCGTGATTGGCTTGTCCTTCTGGATGAAGAACTCGCCATACGCAAGCCCAAACCCGGCGTTGGCGGGGCGGAAGCCACACACAGTGGCATTGGGTTGACACACGTCGGGGATGGGAAGCTCCTGCACCCGATTCTTGAGGGACGTGAAGGTCGTGCGGAACACCCAGTTCAGGTTCTTCTGATGGATGGGCGTCACGCCGGCGGCGATCTCGATCCCCTCATTCCACAGGACGCCCCCGTTGAGAATCCGCGTCGCGAATCCAGTCGACGGTGCGGGCGTGCTCTGGAGGAGCAGGTCGTAGGTGTGCCGTGTGTAAGCGGTCACTTCGATCGTGGCGCGACCGTTCCACAGTTGTGCATCCACTCCCGCTTCGAACTCCTTGATGCGCTCCGGCCGGATTTCCGAAGCACCGGCGACGCTGCCGCTGGAGCCGCCGATGAGCGTGCCGATGTTCCCTCCGATGACGGTGTTGTTGAGAACCGTGAACTTCTGTCCGAAGAGCGCCTGATTCCCCGTCTCTCCATAGGCGCCGCGCAGCTTCACCTCGCTCCCCTCGCCGAGCAGGTTGGGGAAGCGGAATGACGCGGCCGCCTTGGGGTACAGGAAGTAGTGGCCGATGTCGCCGTTGGCGCTCGAGCGCTCCGCCCGGAAGCCGACGGAGAGCAGCAGCCGCTCCCGCATCGTCAAAAACTCTTCCTGGCCGTAGAAGGCGAGGGTTCGTTCCTTGGCTGTGAGCTCGAACGGCTGCCCCAGCACCGATCCTTGATCGATGTTCGACTGCCCGGGGAGCAATCCCTGCGCCACGACACGCGAGCGCTCGATCTCACGGTCTTCGACCTGCACCCCTGCCGAAGTCGTCGCCTTGAACCCTCCACCCGCGGGCGAATACGCCTCGATCGCGTTCAGGTTCCAGTTCCACTGGCGGCTGCTGGCGTTGGAGAGCGAAGCCACGCCCGGCGTGGAGCTTGTTGCCTCGAAGAACAGCTCCGGCGGCCCGAAGACGTTGCTGGTTTGCGTGAAGAAGTCGATGCCCGCGGACCCGACGAGTTTCAAGTTGTGACGCTCGGTTTGCGCCGCCTGAAGCGTGAGCGTGCTGGCGCCCGTGAAACGGGTCACCACCTCGTCGTTCTTTCCGAGCGCAATCGTCTGTAAGGGATTCGAGCTGAGGTAGCTGATCCCTGGCTGCGGCCACCCCCCGCTCGTCGGCAAGATGCTCACGAAACCCGGGACATAGGCGATGGCATAGGTGACACTGGCGCCGTTGTTGTCGTTGTTCGTGAAGCCCTTGTCGGTCTGATTTCGGGTGAAGGCGGTGCTCAAGCTGAGCTGGAGCCGGTCGGAGAGCGCCTGGTCGACGTTGGCCCGTATGTTCTGGCGGTTGTTGAACGTGTTGTCGATGATCCCGCCGTCGTGCTTTGTGCCGGCTGCCAAGAAGTACCGCGTGTTCTCCGAGCCCCCGCTCACGTTGACGTCGGATTGGTAGGAGAGCGGTTTGTTCCCCGCGATCTCCTGCAGGTGGTCGTAGGTGGGCAACTCGCCGTTTACCTCGTATCCCTTAATGAAGGCCGTGTCCGCGGCGGTTGCGCCTGTGAAGTTGGCGTAGAGATCGAGCGCCTCCGCCTCGGTGAATGAGCGGGTGCCCGGTCCTCGCAGCAGGCTGAAGAAGCCCATGGTCTGAGTGACCGTCGCCCGTGCCTTCCCCGTCTTGCCGCGGTTGGTCTTGATGACAATCACGCCGTTCGCGGCCTTCGAGCCGTAGATCGACGCCGCCGCGGCTCCGCGCAACACTTCTATAGACTCGACGTCGTCCGGGTTCAAGTCGGCCAGGCGGTTGACCGGGTCATCCTGCAGCTCGCCGTTCCCGCGGTTCGCTGAGCTGGCCGTAACGGTGAAGAGTCCTGTAGGGAGCGCGACGTCGCTGTAGATGACCCCGTCGACCACGAAGAGGGGATCGGGGTTTCCGATCACCGTGTTGCTGCCGCGCAATTGGATCTGCGTCCCACCCCCCGGTGCACCCGAGTTCTGGCTGATAATCGCACCTGGAACGCGACCCGCGAGGGCACGGTCGAGGGCCGGTGACGGGACCCGCGAAACCTCCTCGCCGCTCACGTTGGTCGTCGCGATGGCGGCGTTGCGCCGCTCGACGCCCGTGGCCTGGCCGGTAACCACCACGGCCTCCAGGTTGAACACGTCGGGCTCGAGCACCACGTCGGCGGCGCTCTGATCGGCCGGCACGGACACCTCGCGCCGCTTGAAAGCGATCCGGCGGAACGCCAGCGTGACGGTGCCGGCCGGTGCCGGAATGGCGTAGCGACCGTCGGCATTCGTGACGGCCGCGAACGCGGTGCCGGTGACGGACACGGTGACGCCGGGGATCGGCTCGTTGGTCGCCGCCGACGTGACGCGGCCGGTGATTTGGCGCTGCTGCGCCGACACAGCGGCCACGCCGACGAGCGTCGCCAGGGCGAGCGTGAGTAGGGGAATACGCGTTACCACGAATACCTCCTCCGGAGGGCGCGACGGAAACGCTGAAAGCCGCACGAAGCACCCCATATGCTGCCGCGCGAACCGCGACCCCGCAAGACGGGATGACGCGGTCGGGGGATTGCGATAGAACATGCGCCGGGACGCATAAAAAACCGCCGAGCGCGGGGGCGTCTCGGCGGTCAGGAGGGGGGACCGTGCGGGGCCTACTTGCGTGCCTGCACCTCGAACAGGTTGATAGGCAGCGTCGAGAACACCGTGTCCTTCGGAATTCCGGCCGCCGGGCAACCCGTGGGCCGATCGATGATGATCTGGCTCAGCCGGCCGTAGCGCCGCATGTCGACCCAGCGGTGCCCCTCGTACAACAGCGAGTAGAGCCGCTCGTGCAGCAACGCGTTCACAAACGCCGCGTCGGTGCTCGCGATCGTCACCGTCGTGGGGGCCAAGTTCCCTGAGGTCTGCCGAATGAAGTTCAGGTCGCTGACGGCCTGCGCCTTGCTTCCCGTGGCCCCGAACCAGTTCGCCTCGGCACGGAGGAGGAATAGCTCCTCGTTCCGGATCAGCGGGATCGCGGAGTTCGGGGTCGGGTAGCGGATCCAAGCCAGCGCCGACTTGAGGCACGCGAGGGAAAACGTGTCCGGGACCGTGGCGGTCGCGCTCTTCCGATCCGTCACCTTCGCGAGGAAGCGCCGGTCGGGCAGGGTGCTGAGGTTCTGTACCTCCGCACTGTCCTTGACCATGCGATGGGCGAGCTGGATGGCAGACGCCGGATCCTGCGACAACCCGTTCGTGACATCCTGGTTTCCGGTGCTGTACGAATGGTATACGCCCATGTCGAGGGGGGCGGCCGGGTCGATGAACGATGCCGCAAGGTTTGTCAGCACCGTGTCCCAGCACGCGGTGCACGCTACGCCCGGCGCGGAGGGACTCGCACGGTATGCCTGTACCCGCGCCGCTAGCGCCCGGTTGACCTTGAGGAACGTGGCAGGCGTGTTGAAGCCCACGAACCCGGGGCCGGGATCGAAGGAGAATGCGGTCGCCGCTTGGAGCTCCGTCTTTGCCGAATCGAGCAACGACAGTACGTACTTATAGGCCGAATCGTTGGACACAAACGGTGCGAGCGGCTGGCTGACCGGCCGGTTCACGTCAACGGGGATCGAGTCTTGCGTATGCGAATTCAGAACCATCAGGAAGGCCACGGCTTGCATCGTGTGCACGAATCCCCGGACCGCCTCCTGCTGCCCGGTGGGGATCTGGGCCGACCCGATGACGTTCAGAATCGCGTAGCCGCTCTGGATCGCGCGGAATTCCGCCGCCCACTGCCCGCCGCCGAACGCGTCGTTGCTCGGATCGAGCGGTCCCGCCAGCAGCTCCGTCGTGAAGCGGGGATCGGCGGTGTCGAGGCGGTAGCTCTCACGTCCGAGGATCCCGTTATTGAGCACCCAGCGCGTGACGTCCACCCGCAGCGCCACCAAGACCCCCAGTGCGCACGCCTTCACCTGGTCGGCGGTCGCGTTAGGCCCGCAGGGTGGCGGGCTGTTCGGGTTGGCGATGTTGAAGTCGCAGGCCCCGACCGTCAGTGCGGCGGCCATGGTGAGGGCGATGGTCCACTTGGTATCGTGCGCGCGCATGGTCAGAACCCCACGTCGATCGAGAAGAAAAAGCTGCGGCTCGGCGGGAACGGCGCCACGTCGATGTTCCGCGCGATCGCCTGGTTGCCGAAGTTCGAGACCTCGGGGTCGAGCCCCTTGTACGACGTGAATCGCAACAGATTGCGGCCGCCGAACGAGATGCGCGCCGTCCGCATCCCGAAGTGCCGCGGGATGTCGGGCGGCAGATCGTAGCCCACGTTCAGCTCGCGCAGCTTCAGGTACGAGGCGTTCTGGATGTACACCTTGGTCTGAGGGTTCACGGGGTCCGCCCAAGCGGAAATCCGGGTGTTCCCGGCCGGGACCTGATCCGGGGAATTCCCGAAGGCGTCGAACAACAGCTGCGTAAGGTTGATGATGTCCCCTCCGTGTTTCCAATCCCACAGGAAACCGAAACTGAACCGTTTGTAGTTCAGGTCGCTCGAGAACGACATCTGAAAGTCGGGGTTCGCATCGCCGTCCACCCCATCCAATCCGACGATCTGGGTCGCGGACTTGCCCTTCTCGATCCGGAACGCGCCCAGCGATAGCCCGAACCCGGCTGTGTTGAACGCGGGAACGGGTAGTTCCAGGATCTTGCTGCGGTTCATGTAGAAGGTGGACCGCAGGACCCAGTTGACGTCGGGCGTCCGGACGGGCGACACCGCGAGCGCGGCCTCGATGCCGCGGTTGCGAAGCTTGCCGCCGTTGAAGATGCGCTGCCGATACCCCGTCGATGGCGCCACGGACTGGAGCAGCAGCAGATCGGTCACGTTCTTCTGATACAGCGTGACGCCCAGCGTGGCGAACTGGTTGCCGAAGGTCGCGTCGAACCCGCCCTCGATCTCGGTGTTCCGCTCGGGTGTGATTGAATCGAGCCCGAGCGTCAAGGCGCGGAACTGCCCAACCTGGCCGCCGAGCGCGCCCGTACTGTCGAGGATGAAGCGGACGCCGTACAGCGGCGGGTTACCGGTCTGGCCCCACGCGGCGCGCACCTTCAACTCGTCCAACCCGCCAATGGGTTGCACGAACCGGTAGGACGCGGCGGCTTTCGGGAACAGGTAGTACTTGCTGGGATCGCCGTTCACACTCGAGCGGTCGGCGCGGATCCCCGCGGTCAGGAGCAATCGCTGGCTCGCGGTCAGGAGCTCTTCTTGCGCGTACAGCCCCGCGTTTTTCACCGGCTGCTCCGCCTGGTTCGACGTGATGCTCGCCGCTTGGCTCACGTTCTGCAGCCCGAGCGCGATCGTCCGCCCGACGACGTTCGTCAGATTGAGATCGCGGTTCTCGTACTGGAAGCCCGCCGACGTCGTCGCCTGAAAGGCGTTCGAAGCCGGCGTGTAGGTGTGCACGACGCTGCCGACGAGGTTCAACCGGAGATCGGTCGCCTTCCCGAGCACGACGGTGCCCGGCTGACCGTCCTGCGGCTCAAACTGAAGATCGGCGGGCGACAGGACGTCGTTCCGCTGGCTGAAGAAATCCAGACCCCCGGTGAGGTTGAACACCAAATGCTGGGTCGACGTCGTCACCACATCCACTTTGGCGGTCGTCGTGCCCAAGATGCGCCACACGTCCTCAGCGTTCTTGAGCTCGGCGAAGGTCGCCAGCGGATTCGACGGCGCGAACGGATTTCTCGGGTACACCCCGTTCACCGGCCGCAGATCCACGAAGCTCGGCGTCGTCGGATAGACGAGGTACGTGCTGGTCCCCGTGTTATCGTTGTTCGAGATGCCGCGATTCGACAAGCTGTGGATCGCGTTCAGGTTGACGCTGAGCTTGAACCGGCTGCCCAGGAGCTGGTCCAGGTTCGCCCGGATCGACTGCTTCTGGTAGCCGGTGTTCTGGGCGATCCCCCCGTCCTTCTTCACGAGACCCGACAGGAAATAGGTCGTCTGATCGTTCCCGCCGGTGACGGTGGCGTTGGTCTCGACGGACAGTTGGTGCTCTCCGTAAAGCGCGCGCTCATTGTCGAAGACCGGGCACCCGCCGCCCGACAAGGTACAGAAACTTGCGGCGTTTGGTCCGAAAGCCGCCGTCGCTTCGGCGACGCCACTGAAGCGACGGAAGCCGAGGGTGTTCGACAAGGCGGAAGTCCCGAAGCGCTGGGTGACGCTGAAGCGCGGCGCGCCCAGACGACCGCGCCGTGTGGTGATCACGAGTACGCCATTCGCCGCTTGCGACCCGTAGATCGCCGCCGCGGACGCGCCTTTCAACACTTCGATGCTCTGAATGTCGTTGGGGTTTAGATCGGCGATCCGGTTGACCGAGTTGTCCTGGTTGGACGCATTGCCCCCCGCCGCCGCCGCGGTGACGGCATTCATGTTGCTCGCGATCGCGTCGTTGGCGATCACCAGCCCGTCCACTACGATGAGCGGATCTACGCCGCCATTGATCGTGGTAACGCCGCGCAGGTTGATCTGGCCGCCGCCGCCCGGGGCGCCCGAGTTCATCTGGATCAGAGCGCCGGGGATCTTCCCCTGCAGCGCGCCCTCGATCGTCTGCACCGGCGCCCGGTTCAGCTGCTCGGTCGGCACCGTGGTGACGGCGTTGGCGAGATTCTGCTGCGACACACCGGTCGCCTGGCCCGTCACGACCACGGCCTCGAGGTTGAACACGTCCTGCTCGAGGCTCACGGTGGCGGTCGACGCGTCCGCCGCCACGGGGACCTGGCGACTGCGATACCCCACCTCCCGCACCAGCAGGGTGACCGCGCCCGGCGGCACCGAGAGCGAGAACTCTCCCCGGTCGTTCGTGACGGCGCCGATCGGCGTGCCGACCACCGTGACGCTGGCGCCGGCGATGGGAGCCGCCGTCGTCGCACTCACGACCTTCCCCATAATGGGACGCTGCTGAGCCGCGGCGCCGATGCCGACGGTGACACTCAGCACGAGCAAGATCAACCAGATGCGCTGTGCCACGGACCCTCCAGACCTGATGCTCAGTGGTAGCAGCTCTAGCCGCACGAAACCGCAAACGACCGCTATGTTGCGCGCGATTCCGGAGGTCCGCAAGGAGGGAGAAGAACCGGCTAGGGCGTCACTGAACCGCCCGCCCACCGCGGCGCACGCCTCCGCCGTCGCAATCGACGACTTGGGACCGAACTCGGGCTTCCCGTCGCGGGTCTCGCCCCACCGCTCCCGCGAGCAGGAGCGCACCGGGTGCGCTCATGGCTTCGTGCACCGCGTGGGTGGCGTGTCGCTCGCTCGAGTCCATCGCGCCCCTCTCGCCCGCGCCGGGAGGCGGGCTCTGGGCGCAACATGCGGTCGCGACCGAGAGGGCGACGAGCACAGCCGTCGCTGCAGCTGCGAGCTTGGTCATGGGGATAGCTTAATGGTCACCATGTACGACGTCGCTGTCGTTGGCGCCGGCCCCGCGGGCGCGACCGCCGCGCTCACCCTCGCCCGACGCGGGCTCTCGGTCGCCCTGCTCGAGCGCGACGCGCTCCCCCGCTACAAGACATGCGGCGGCGGCCTCGTCGGCCGCGCGCTCGCGCTCCTGCCTCCGGAAGTGGAGCGGGTGCTCGAGCGACGCTGCGCGCAGGCCGACCTCCACCTACTCGACGCGAACCAGCACTACCGCGCCACGCGCGATCCGCCCTCTCCACCAATCATGGCGATGACCATGCGCGACCGGTTGGACCACGTGCTCGCTTCGGCCGCCGCGGCCGCCGGGGCGGCGCTCCGCGCGCCGTGCGCCGTGACCGGCGTGACGCTCGAGCCACGTCACGTCCGGCTCGACACCAACACGGGCCCCGTGACCGCGGCCTTTGTGATCGCGGCGGACGGCGCCACGGGTGAGGTGGCACGGCTCGCGGGGTGGGGCGACGGGCGGCACCTGATCCCCGCGCTCGAATACGAGGCGCGCGTCGACGACGCCACGCTCGACC
>Ga0209375_1001772_pt1 | contig 16076 bp, 15 predicted proteins | sample GraSoiAngelo_131_FD_185888 | JGI IMG/M metagenome (GOLD analysis project Ga0209375, IMG submission 185888) | Grasslands soil microbial communities from the Angelo Coastal Reserve, California, USA - 14_0929_02_30cm (SPAdes) (version 2) | ecosystem: Environmental > Terrestrial > Soil > Grasslands ... | reverse complement strand
ATCTCTTGGGACGCGTCTTCTGTTGCAGCGAGCTTGGCCAGTGCAATGAGGGCGATGTCGTAAGGGTCTGAATTGGCGTGACTGGATTTCGCGAAGTACTCGATTGCCTTGTGTATCGCTTGGCGCTCAACTTCGATGTCCTTGTCCTTGGGGTTGCGATGTTGAAGATCACGCGCGAGGACCTCGACTACATAGGCCGTCTCGTAGAGTCCAGAAATCTCCAGGAATTTGCCTTTTGAATCTTTCTCCATCCAGGCGCCCTGCGGTGTGGCCTGCTGCAGCAACCAGCGGCGCGTAGCCGCAATGATGTCTGGATCCACTTCTGTGAATTCCGAAGCCTCCGTCAGGAAGCGAAGGGCGTAAGCCGACACAGGAATTTCCGGTTCGCCCTTGCCCCATAGGGAGAAGCCGCCGGCGGGTTCGTGGTAGCGCAGCAATTTCGCGTAGGCCAGCTTAAGGTAATGGCTCGCCCGGGCATCGAGTGGAGAGGACGGAAAATGCTGGGACTTTTGAAGCTGTAGCCAGAGCAGGCTGGGATAAGCCGAGGAGATGGTTTGCTCAGCACAGCCGTAGGGTCGCTCCATGATTCCTTCGATCGCGTCGCTGACGTGGGCGATCAGATTGGGATAGAGAACCAACTCGGCTTCGACCGATCCAGGAAGAGCGCTCGCCGGGATTTCAATCGAAAGCGAGGTGTTGCCAAGGAAGATGGAACTGGACTGGGCAAGGCGTTGCTGGCCGTCAGCAAGGATGCGGAGTTTCTTTTCGATGGCGTCGCTATCGTTTGCAGAGGAACGGTTGAAAGCGCTAAGGCGCTGCTTGGCGTCCTTCGTGGGCACTGCGGCGCGGAAGGAAAAAGTCTGCTCGGCGTAGTCTCCGGCGGGAACGTTGAGTTGGACAGTGCGCGGGGAGAGAGCCTGGGACCACGGCTCTGCGGCCCAGTCGAGCGAGACAGATTGCGGCTTATCGAGATAATTGCGCACGGTCACCGGCAAATGGATTTCGTCGCCAACGGTGAGGACTTTAGGAGGTTCGAGCTCAGCGAAGAAGGGAAGAAAGGCGCGGATGTCTGTGGAACCCGTGGCGATATGTCCATCTAGGGTGGAGGCGATGACGGAAACTTTCCAGGTCGTGATGCTGTCAGCGAGAGGAACCTTGACCGTGGAGTGGCCGGCGCGATCGGTGTGAATTTCGGGCTGCCAGAGAAGCGTTTCAGGAAAATACTGGCGGAGACGAGGCGTGGCCAGGGGGATGTTGATTTGACCGGAAGCGGCCCCCGATTTGGTGGTGAGGCCGACCTTTCCCGCAAGAACTGCGACAGAGGACGCTTCGGTCTGGACCTGGACATTCTCAGCCGAGACTTCGACGGTCTCCGTGGCAGCACCGACGTTTAGCTTGACCTCGACATCGGTAACATTGCTAGACAGCACTGGAATGCTGGTCAGAACGTAAGAGCGAAAACCGGGGCTTTCGACCAAGACCCGGTAGGTGCCCGGAGGAAGATTGGAGAGCAGGCAGAGTCCCTGATCGTTGGAGGTTCCCTCGTAGGCAACTCCCGTAGCTTCGTTGGTGAGAGTGATCTTCGTGTTGGGGATTACTGCACCGGTGGGATCCTGAACGAAGATACGGACCGCACCCGAGTTGCCGCTGTAGAAGGGCTGGAGTTTCTGCTGAGTGGCGGGCTTGCCTGTGGGATTGCCCGGTTCCTCGAGGAAGGGTGAGGCGAATTTGGCGAGGACGAAGTCATCTGGCGTATTAGGGGTGAGGTCCGGGCCATCACTGACGATGCTGATGCACTTCGTGGTGCGCGTAACCGGAGTTTCTGAAGTGACTGCATTCTGTCCGTAGGCGCGCAGTGTGATCCTGTCGGTGTAGTCCATTTCCACAGTAGGGACCACGCGGTACGGGCGGCCCCACGGATCGCGGAGAGCATTCCAGTCGATCGTGTGATCGGCCATCACTTTGCGGAATTCCTGTTCGGTTTCTGGGAAATGGGCGGAGGATTTTGCATTTTCAAAGAGAGCATCGGAAATGCGCTGGGCGGTCTCACGAAAGTAAGGCATGTTTTGAACGGAGACCTGCAAATCGTCCCAATCGCCGGTGGGATCATTTGGGCCGGAGCGAAAGCGTTTGTCTGGGCCAGCGCTGAGCACCTTGATGGTGTAGTTGTCACGGTCGATTTCGAACAGGAAGTTGTAAGGCGTGCCCCAGGGATCGACGAAACTGGAAAGTGAAATGCGCTCCTGTGCGAAGGCAGCTTCGAGGGTGGCCTGGTCACGAATGTAACCGCCGGTGTGTGTGTGATACGCATCGATAACCGCGCGCAGGCGCTTGGCGTCGAACTCGAAGAAGGGCCGCGAGAGGCTCATTGCTGTGAAATCGTCGGCAGTTTTGAGACTTTTGTCAGGACCTGCGCTGTTAAATTCGAAAACTTCGTTCATCCACTGATAGGTACGCCGGGGGTGGAAGGGCTGTCCCCATGGATCTCTCAGGGTGGAGGCATCAACGCCTTCGTCCTTTAGGAAGCTTGCATACTCCGCATCATTCTTCGGGAAATGACCCGTATTGGAGAAATGCTGTTGCAAGAGTTTGGCAACAGGATCGAGGTAGGCGTGAATCTGCTTCTGAAAAACCTGATTGAGGTAGCGGGGAGTATCGGAGGACTCCAGTCGCAAAGGCACGCCGCTGCGGTTGAAGAGCAGAGCCTGACCTACGAGTTCGAGGTCGGGAGGAACAGCAGCATCGGGGGCTCGATTGAGAAGTTGCTTTACGGAGACACCAGCGATGGAGTCGTTATCCTCCTCGAAAGAACGGAAGCCAAGGCGCGGATCGATGCTTTCGTACCCCCCGCTGAAGAGACTGGCTTCGGTACGAGCTAGCTCTTCAAGCGCCTGATCGTAAACGAGCAGTCCGAGCGCACCCTCGGCGGGTTCACCTTCTGAGCCGCGGACGTGAAGATTCACGGTTGCCGCTTCACCGGGACGATAAGTCGACTTCACCGGTTTGACATCCAGTCGAAGATTCGTTGGCTTGGGAAACAGAACGGAAGCTGCGGCCATCCGCGAATACATGGAGTAAGACTCAGTCTCAATGTTGAGGGGATAGACGGCGAGTGCAATCGTACCGGTGTACTGTTTGTCCGGCAGGAAAGTGACGTGCGTCGAGCCATGAGAAAGGTTAACTTCCTGGGACGCCAGGATAGTTTGCGTGTCGGTTTGCACAACTTCTACGCGGACACGTAGTTGTGGCACGGAAGATTCGAGTTCAGCTTCGATGCGATCGTCGGGCTTCAAAATCGCTTTTTCCGGAGTAATACGAAGAGCAGGGTCTTCTTGCAACGAATAAGATTCGAGGTGGTGGCCGGTGCGGCCGTCGAGGGTTTTGGCTTCCAGGGCAGCGTAGATGCGCTCGACATCTTTATCCCTATCCCGATCCTTTTCCTTTCGGAGGGGCTCGGAGAAACGGACGCGGCCGATGCCGTAACGATTAGTGCGGACGTGCGCCGTGGCAAAAGGCTGGGCCGGCGGTTTTAACGAGGTTGTGTCGGAGGGATCTTGCGTATACAGGTTGACGGGAACGTCAGCGGCGGCGGGCGTTCCGTCCGCGAAAGAGCTTGAAACGTAAAACACAGGCCGAAGGCCAATCGGCAGCGCTCCTCCAATATTCAGCACATAAAGATGGATCGCGTCGCGAGAGATACGCACGTCGAAGTGGCGCTCCTGGGTGCGCTTGGAGGAGGCGTCGGTCACGTAAGCGGCATAACGAAGATCTTCGAAGCGCTTCCAGTCGGTCTCCTCCATGTCGGAGTGGTCTTTGTAGAGATTGAGCGTAGCGCGGAACTCGTTCTTGGCGTCGAGTTCGCCTTCCTGAGCCTGCCCCTCTTCGGCTTCCCATTTCTGTTCCCGATAGTTCCATTCACGGCGAGCTTCGCGGACGATGCGGACGTGGCCGCGAAGAACGGGCTTGCCAAACATGTAGTTGGCGCTGACGGTCAGATCAGCGTTCTGGCCCGGGAGATAGAAGGGCTGGTTTGCGACGACGCTCACCGTGAACGTGGGAAGTTCGTACCGGGAAATGCGGATGAGTTGGTTTCCTTGCAACTCCCTGCTGTCGGCGTCTCCGGTAATGTCGGCGGAGACGCGGTAGCTGCCTAATTTCTGGGAGGACGGAATGGTCCAATCGGCAGAAGCAATGCCGAAGCGGGAAGTTTCCGCGTCAGTGGAGAAAATGACGGCTTCGTCGGGATCGTGGACGACGAAGCGCACAGGATGCTTGGCCCAGGCGTGGCGCTCGTCATCGAGAACGAGGGCGCGCATGTGCAGGGATTGGTCGGGCTGGTAGAGAGGCTTGTCGGTCGAAAGCAAAACAGCGGCGCGGCGCCAGTAGTGGAGGGTAGCGGCCAGGGAATTCCGGAAATTGCCACGAGTGCCCCGGATTTCAAGATCCACTTGTTGGTCATCGGGTGCGCCTGGCATTTCGGGAAGATGGAAGGTTAACAGCGCTTCGCCACGGGAATTGGTTCGGGCCTGAGCTTTCATACCTTTTGGAGTGTCCTCGTCTTCATCGCCGAACGAGGCGGTGAGAGACACGCCGGGGACGGGTTTGTCGGAATCAGGGCGCGTGGCCCAGACGCGAGCAACGTAGCCGCGCGCCATTCCAACGGCATCCAGACCAAGAAAGCGCAGCTCGAAGAGATCCGGGATCAGCGCATAGGGCGAGAGGATTCCGGAGAAAGCAGGCACGGAGATGCCTTCAAGACGCACTTCGTAGAGAAGACGGGCACTCGATGCATCTTGTAGGCCGTTCACGGGGATCCAGCTAAGCGGAACCTCAGCTCGCTGCGGAGTAGAACTGAGGTGCACGGAAACAGAAGCTTCGGCTAGCAGTTTGTCATCGGGACTCAGAATCTTAGCGACCAGCGTGGCGTGAAGGGATTTGGGGACGTTTGCCGAGAGATCGATGGAAAAGACGGAATTCTTTTCCTTCAAAGCGAGATGGGCCCCGGCTTCGTTTGCGACGATGGAAGGAACAGCGTCGGCCTCTTGGCCATTGGCAAAGAATGGAAATGAAAAAGCAGACAGAGACAGCAAGACAGCCACTCGCAGGATGCTTGTTCGCATCGCCCCACCCTCCTGAGCGGGATGCGCACCAACACCAATTGTTACGTTAGTTGCACAGGTTTCAGGAAAGGTTGTTACGGTTTGTTTCGTGTGTATTATGTGCCGCTTGAATGGGTAGCGACACTGTCGACCCGCTTGTATACCTTGGCTTGAAGAAACCCTCTACCCGTGCACACAGCTTAGAGCGGAGGAAGTCCCAGGGCCCGCAGGCGACGGTCAAGCAGTCGCTGATCGATATAAACGTTGTGGAGCAAGAGTCGCTGAAAGGCACTCCGAAGATCAGTCAAATACCGCCGTAGGTAAAAGGCTTCAAGTAGACCGACGCTTCCAAGAATTTCAAGGCCCTCTGCCTTTGCCAGTTTGCGCGCCCTGTAATCGTCGAGCAGCACAGGGTTCGCACCCAGCTCTTTCGCTAGTACGATAGTGCTCATTTCGCCCGGACCTAGGCCATATTTTCGCTGCGCCGAAAGCAGACCGGCTGGATTTTGAACTGACTTGACCGCGATCCATTCGGCTTTCGACACCTCCGACGCTCCTGGTAAGCCAGCGCCAGCGATTACAACTTCGTAGTGAACTTCATTGGAGATATAAACGCGAGGGAAAACTCGGTTGAGGAGGTCGAGGCAGTCAAGCTTGGTCAGAATAACAAGCGGAGATGAGTCTGCTACAGCGGTCACGCTTTGAGACGATCAGCAGTCTGGCGTTCCTCTTCCAGGTCTTCAAAGCTGTACCGTAGCGGGGGGACGCCGTGTTTCGCTGCGAAATCCATGAAAGCCGCCACGGGTGTCTGACACAACTCCGCGGCGCGTCCTAGCGAGACCTTATCCTCGCGATAAAGCTCGAGTGCCAGCAATCGAGCGGCTTCCTGGGAGAGGCTGCTCCCCTCTAAATTTGCCACCCTCAGAAGTTCCGACGGCAGCTTTACATCTACGGTTTCCATAGCTCAAAATTACCGCACAACCGACAGTTTGTCATGCCTTATCGTTTGCCCTTTGGTCACGCCGCCTCAAGGGCAGGCCGCTGACACGGCTCCCGGTGGCCGCACCTTGACTGCAGCTGCACATCACGCAACATAAAGTACGGTCACACCGCGTTGGTTAAAATCTCGCCAGAATATTTTTCGTGGGCCAACATGAAGGGCCGATATGTTGACGACCCAGCGGTTGAGTTGTTGGCGAACTATGCGGGTCGTGGCATTCGGGTTCGGGGGCGTTGCACCGGAGAAACAAAAGGCGTCAACTAGAGCCTCATCTGTGGCGCTTTGGGCTCGCGAGAACGAGCAGAAAGCGGCTTGCCCACGGAAAATGATGCTGTCTCTGTGATATTTCTTTGCGTTGACTGCCTGACCTTGAGAGCCTAGCATCTCGGCAGCAGGTTTCGATGCGGCGCTTCTCGTGGATTCGGGTAACTCTATTTTTGCGGCAGAGCCGCTGGGGTTTCGTCCTCATTGTCCTCTGGTTCGCCCTGGGCACCTTCGCCTTCTACCACTGGGCGCATGTGCCGCTCAAAGAGGCGTTCCTGAACGCGATCTATTTCCGTGAGCACCGTGGTTCCCTTTGGGATCTTTACTCCTTCTGGGGCCAATGTGTGTTGTTTCGGGATTGTAATTTCTATTTTCTTTATGCAGGCTTTGCAACGCTACAATCCACTGGAAGGTTGCCGCATGCTGGCCAAAGAAATGCAGGATCACGTCATCGTTGTTGGACACACGCACCTTGGCGCCCGGATTGTGGACCACCTTCGGCAAAGGTCCCGGCCGTACGTCCTGATTGACAGGGATGTTGCTTCCGTGGACGACCTTGTTCGCGAGGGAGAGCCGGTCATTGTGGACGATGCCAAACAGGAAAGCACCCTCCTGGACGCCGGCATCGAACGCGCCAGACTCGTCGTGATTACGTCCAATAGCATCGAAACGGCTCTTATTGTAACTAAGCGTGCTCGCGACCGGAACAAGAAGGCACTCATCATCGTCCGCTGTTTCCTAGATGAGTTCACGGAAATTCTCGAGAGTCTGGGCGCAAATGAGGTGATTTCCAGTTCGAAGAGCGCCTTCACCGGAATTTCTTCGCACCTGGATTCCGTCGGTGCGCTTCGTTGACTTTCTGTGAGAGACATCCTAGCATCAGGACAGCAGTTCGCTCGTGACGCGCGGGGTCTTCCATGACTTCCTCCACGCCACTTTCGTTGCCCCAGCTGCCCGCTCCCATTGCGGAAATCCTGAATTCGTTCTTGCAATCTGCCAAGGATGCTTTTGGTTCTGACCTCATTTCCGTCGTCCTTTTCGGCAGCGCGGCGGAAGGCAAACTCCGCGCCACTTCAGACCTCAATCTCATTCTCGTTCTCGCTTCATTCAACCAAGCGAAGGCCGACGGGCTTCGTGAGCCGCTCCGGATAGCACAAGCTGCCACGCAGCTCCATCCCATGTTTCTTTTGAAAGAGGAAATCTCTCACGCCGCCCGGTCCTTCGCCCCGAAGTTTGCTGACATTCTCCGCCGTCGCGTGGTCCTCTTCGGTGACGATCCGTTTGCTTCGCTCTCCATTCCTCGCGATACTCAGGTCCGCCAACTGCGGCAGCAGTTGCTCAACCTCATGCTTCGCCTTCGTGCCTCGTACGTCGCGCGCAGCCTCCGCGAGGAGCAGCTCAATCTGGTTATTGCCGGCGCTCTCGGTCCGCTACGTTCTTACGCAGCTGACCTGCTAGATCTCGAAGGCCGCCCTTCGGCTTCCTCTTCTCAGGCCCTCGAAACGGTCGGGGCAGAACTCGCTATGCCGGATTGGACAAGGCTGTTGGCTCGCCTTAGCGCGACTCAGGAATCTCGTCTCTCTTCTCTTGGTGAGGCGCCGCTTCTTTTCTCCCCACTCCTCGATCTGGCTTGTCGCATGCACAGCCGCGCCGAAGCGCTTTCCGGTGAGGTCCGCCGTGAATCCCTTTGATCTTCGCGGTCCAGAGTTTCTCGTTTCCTATTTTTTCTTCTCGGCAGCCGTCATTGGTTGCATCATCCTTCTTCGGCGCCTAGACGAAAACCGGGAGTCCGGCAAGCCTTCTCTCGACGATCCCTACCTTGTCGCCTATCTGCGCGGCGGCGAAGGGGAAGCTGTTCGTGTAGCAGCGCTGTCTCTGTTCGACCGCGGCCTCCTCACCATCAAGAGCTCCGGCAGCTCATCATTGTTTTCTGACGGCGAGAATCGTCTCGAGCTGACGGATGCTCGTGCGATCGACAGCGTCGAACGCCCAATCGAGAAGCGCGTCCTCGAAGCCTTCAAATCACCTGTACCCATTAGCAGCACGCTCGAATTGCTCGAAAACTGCACGCCGTGTCTCGACTACGCGCGCAATCTCGAGCAGCTTGGTTTACTCCCCGGCCCGGATACTCGCGAGAAGCGCAAGGTTCGTAAGCAAATTGCTGTCGGGCTGCTGCTTGGTGTCGCGTTACTCAAAATCTTTATCGCCTTCAGCCGCGGTCGCACGAATATTCTCTTCCTCATCGTTCTCGCCATCTTGGCGGCATATGTCACATCGCGCATCAGCAATCCCTTCCGCACCACCCGAGGCGAGAAATTCCTTGAAGACGTGAAATGTCTATTTGCTTCGATCCGTCTTCGTGCCGATTCGCTGCGTCCCGGCGGCGCAACCAGCGATCTCGTTTGGCTCGCCTCCGCATACGGTCTCGCCGCTGTCCCTGAATTCGTTTTCCCTCATGTCTCCGCATTCTTTCCGCGCAAGGCGCTGCGCAACTCAGGCTCTACTGGCTCCAGTGATTCCGGTGGTTTCTTCTCGAGTTGTGGCACGACCTCGTGTGGCGGCAGCGGATGCGGTGGAGGAGGCTGCGGGGGTGGCGGGTGTGGCGGCTGCGGGAGCTGAGACCATGAACGCAATTTACGACACCGTCGGCATCGGTTGGCGGCCGGAATTGGCTGCCGGTATTCTCGATCATCACGCTCGCATTGATCTCGTCGAAGTCATCGCCGACGATTTCTTCGGTGAACCGCGCCGCGTTCGTGCGCTGAAGACCCTTTCCGCGCAGGTTCCCATCGCTCTCCACGGCGTTGGCTTAGGTTTGGCCTCGGCGTCTGCAGTCGAGACTTGGCGTATTGAACGCATGGCTCACTTGGTGGAATCTATCAGCCCGCTGTTCTGGTCCGAGCATCTCGCCTTTGTTCGCGCCGATGGGATAGAGATTGGCCACCTCGCTGCACCTCCTCGCTCTGACGCCACGGTGGACGGCGCGGCGGAGAATTTGCTGCGCGCCTCCAGGATTGTTGGCGTCAAGCCCTTCATGGAAAATATTGCGACTCTCATCGAACCTCCGGGAAGCGCTCTTGATGAGGCGTCCTGGATCAGCAAAATCCTTTCTGCTTCAGATTGCGATCTGCTCTTGGATCTCCACAACGTCTTCGCCAATGGTTTGAATCATGGCTACGATCCCAAGGAATTTTTGCGGCAAATCCCGGCGGGGCGGATCCGCGCCATCCACATCGCCGGAGGAAAGCTGATCTCCGCCCCTGACGGTACACAGCGTGTTCTGGACGATCACCTCCATGACGTCCCGGATCCGGTCTTCGATTTGTTAGAGGAGGCCGCGGCACTTTCGTTGAATCCACTTTCCGTCATTCTTGAGCGTGACGGCTCGTATCCTTCGATGGAATCGCTGCTCGCCGAAGTTTCTCAAGCCCGTCAGGCGCTGGCGCGAGGCAGAACGCGGCGGGCGGAACGGGTCGAGGTGCCTGGATGAGTGCGAAGCAATTCGAAGCTTTCCTGGCGCGTCTTTACGTAGATGCGGGTTCGCGGGCTCGGCTCAGATCGAATCCGCTTGCGGAAGCAAAGAATGCCGGCCTTTCGAATGCGGAATCAAAGGCGCTTGAAAACATTGATTGGGTCGGTCTGGAGATGGCATCTCAAAGTTTTGCAAATAAACGTGAGTTAAGACGCCCGCGCAGCCGGTTTTCGTCACTTACAGATAGGCTGCTGCGTGTAATTTCTTTCTTGTCCGATAGGGTCCGGCGGCATTCAGGGCGTAGGGGTCTCGAATGAATCTGCGCCGCCCGTCCGGCCAGCTGTACCAGACGACGTTATCAATCAAAGAATTTGTCTGTTGCAAGTTGCGTTGCAAACCGTACCCAGATTCGCCCGAATCAACACTGCGGGAGGGGTTTGAGTGTGTTGAGGAACGAACCAGTCACAGACACATTATTCAATTCGGAATCGGCAGAATTCCGGTTCAGAAATCAGAACTTCCGCTGGATTATTCCGTGTACCCCGCGTGTACCTGAGTTGGGCGTATTTGAGGTTTTTCTCCCTTTTGCAGTTTCGTAGAATGAATAACTTGCGCGTCTTCAGCGCCATTAACAGTTCGATCCCCACCGCCCCTACCAACATCTCCTTCCTGAATAATGGTTTGCAGATTCTCGAGGGGCCATGAGGGGCCATTAACGCTAGGCCACCTGCGCCGGCAAAACCAATCGAACGACTTTGCTGTTCGCCTCTCGCAAGGCCAGTGGAACCGCGTGCGTGTAGATATTCATGGTCGTTCGAATATCCGCATGTCGCAAGAGTTCCTGCTGCACCTTGAGATCGACGCCGAGCGCGTGAAGTAACGTTGAATGGCTGTGCCTGAAGCTGTGCCAGCCGATCCTCCCCAGTCCCGCTCGTTGAGCGGCCGGGACCAGCCAGTTCTCTTGAATTCGGCCTGGCCAATAGGGGCGTCCTGTTTCTGGATTTGCGAAAATCCACGCCTCCGGATTTGCGAACGGAGCAGAGTTCTCTTTGTATTGCCGAAGTTTGCCCGCTAGCAATCGGTCGAGAGGCATCCATCGTTGGGAGGCCTGTGTTTTGACGTCCCCTTCTCGTCCATACACGTAGGCTTGCTGTATTGCTAATCGCAAGCCCTCCCAATCGATGTCTCTCCACCGCAAGCCGAGGATTTCGCTTACCCGCAGCCCCAAACAAATCGCCACAATGCACATCGTTCGAAAAGGTTCCGGAATGTGTTCCAGCAACTTCCGAAATTCTTCAACGGAAAGTGCTTTCGGTTGCCGTTGCCTTTTTGAACCGTCCTTGACACGGACGAGACTCATGGGATTGTGCTGATAGGGAATCAGCTCCCAGCGCATCGCCGCGTTAAACAAGACGCGCATTAGGTTTTTGAGATGGGACTTGCTTTTCGGCGCGAGGTTGAGCTTCTTGAGCCAATCTTCTACAAGCAGCGGTTTGATCTGCTCGATTGGATAGTCTCGCCATTTCGGCTCAACATGGTTCTTTAGCCAGCAACGATACCGTGAAGCAGTCGAAGGCCTTTCAGGTATCTCTTCCGCCAAATATCGCTGAATGACTGCGCCGAACGAAACAGTCGTACCATTTGATGGTTCTGCGTTCATCGAAAACAACCAGGATAGCGCGGCCTTGCGAGCCAGGGGTTCGGTCGGAATTTCCTCAACCGTTCCGATGGCTACGCTTCGCCTTTTCTTGCCGCCGTCCGGGAGATTCTCGCGATACCGCAGAACCCACACGTCAGGACCCTTCTTTCGTGCTTTCAAACCAACCCAACCAAACTGAACCTTAGTACTCTTAATTAATGAGCATTTAGTTCAGTTCAGGGCTCATCGCAGCCTCCAAGGGAGTCATATTGGAGGTCATATTGTTTATTTTTGGAACGTTTAGGCGGGCGAACGTGAGTTCGCCCGCGGTGACGTTTGGGAGGACGGCGATGAGGAGATGGGATCGGTTGTTGGATGCGTATGTTGAAGAGTACCGGGCCAGAGGTCTCAGTCCGCAGTCGGTAACATACACGCAGGCACGGCTGGATCGCTGGGGACGCTGGCTCAAGGGGCGTCGCCCGCGCGTTGGCATCGAGCATATCGACGCTGAGATGATCACTCGCTACGTGGCGAGCTGTTCAAGTTTTCGCGCCAAGGCGACGGTGTACGCGACGCTGAGCACGATGCGCGGCTTCGGCGACTACCTGGTGCGCCAGGGTCTGTGGCTGATCAACCCGTTGCGCTGGATGAAAGGGCCGAAGGTCACGCCGTACAGTCGTCTGCCGAAACGGATTGATCACGCGCACATGGAAGCGATGTGGCGCGAAGCGGCGAACCGTCATGGTAAATACAGTTCGCATTTGTGGGTTACGGTGCTGGCGCTACTGTACGGCACCGGTCTTCGCCGCGGCGAGTTGGAACGACTGAAACTCGATGCATTTGACCGCGTCGAAGGAACCTTGCGAATCGACGGACGCAAGACCGGACAGGAGCGCTGCGTGCCGTTGCCGGAGATGGTGCTGCAGTGTCTTGATGCCTATTTGCCGCTTCGCCACAACCAGCTGGAAGAGACTGCACGCTGTGGCGAGTGTGCGCTGTTGGTGAGCCGCACGGGCAACCGTCTCAGTGGCAGCGCCCTCAGCAACGGGGTTCACGCCATCGCGCGCCGCGCTCAAGTACCCATCCACAGTTTGCATCAGTTCCGGCATAGCTGCGCTTCCGACCTGTTAGAAGCGGGTGTACATCTGGCCGAGGTCCAGCGCATCCTCGGACACAGCGTCATCCAGACCACCGTGCGCTACGTGCACATCGCTGACCCGCAGCGCCGCGCGGCGATCACTCTCCATCCGCTCAACGATTGGCTCACTCCAGCACAACAGAGGGTAAGCGCATGAAGAAGACCAACACTGTGGCAATGGATCCGTTGATCGAAGGTTACTTGAGTTACCTCGATAAAGTGGGGCGCAAGACACCACGCACCATCATCGACGTGCGTTGTACGCTGCGCCGCGCCACAACGCAGTTCGAACGAACGCGTCCCGGTGTGGCGCTATGGCATCTTGCGCTGGAGGATTATTTGCATTGGCTCGAAGCCGAGCGCCAGTGTGGCTGCACTGAAAGCAGCCTGGCCAAGTATCTCAGCCACGTCCGCGGACTGCTCGAGTACGCCTGGCGCAGTGGCCGCGCCGAACGCAACGTGCTCGATGGCTTCAGCCTGCAGCATTCCCTGCGGCGTTCGGAACCGCAGACTCTCAACCTGGAACAAGCCGAGCGGCTGGTGCAAGCGACCACCACGCCCGGGCCCACAGCACGACGCGATCGACTAATTATCTTGCTGCTGTATGGCTGCGGGTTGCGCACCAGCGAACTGTGCGCGCTCGACGTTGCGCATGTGAACCGGGAGCGCCAGGAACTACTGATCCTCAAAGCCAAGGGCGATCGCCCGCGCGCCATTCCCATTCCCGAGGCCCTTTATACCGAACTGCTCGCTTACTTGCTGGAGCACGGAAGACGCGGGCCGCTGTTTCGCACCAGCATTCATAAGCGGCGCCTGAGGACTCACGACGTGTGCGAGATCGTAGCGGCCGCCGCAACTCGCGCCGGACTACAGGCCGGCGTCACGCCGCGCACGCTCCGACATAGTTTCGCGACTCACCTGATGGATCGTGGCGTTGATCTGGCGGTGGTTTCCTCGCTGATGGGGCATCGCAGTCCGCAGGAGACCGGCGTGTACCTGCATGTTTTGCCGGAGAGACCCCAGGCTGCGGTGCGCAAGCTAGCGATCGGAAATCAGTAGATGAGGACATGCTGGGAGCCCAAGGGGTTGGCGATCGTCGTTTCCAGGCCATGTCGATGCGAGATTTTTATTGAAAAGCATGGAATCGGAGGCTGCTCATGAAATGGTCGTTCTGGATCGAGCTCTATATTCGCACACACTGCGTTGCGCGAGGCTTGCGCCCGCTCACCGTCGCCGCTTATGAGGACGCCCTACAGCAGTTCCGCGAATGGGTGCGCACGACGCTGGAGGATCGCGCCCCTGACCAGCTCACCGCACGCGATGTGCTTGCTTACCTGCAGCATTTGCGCGAAGTGCGCGGCAACGGCGATTCCGCGGTGAACCGCGCCGTGGTCATCCTGCGACGCTTTTATCGCGCCATAGTGGCCATGGGCTATCTGGATCACGCTGCGAATCCCTTGATCGGTTTCCCGTCGATCAAGGCTGTACCGCGCAAGCTGCCCGTCGCTCTTTCTACAGAGCAGATGAGCCGATTGCTAGCTGAACCCAAGCCCGACACGGTGATTGGTCTGCGTGACCGCGCCATACTAGCGTTGCTTTACGGTACCGGCATTCGCGCTTCCGAATGTGCTTCGCTGCGCAGTGGTCAAGTGGATCTGGCCCAACTGACCATCACCGTGCATGGCAAAGGTGGACACCAGCGAGCCATCCCGTTGAGTCCCGAACTCGCCCAGGTACTCCGAGTCTACGCGCAGGCCCGCGGCCCCGCGCTCCCCGCCGCGCCCTTCTTTCGCTCGCGTTTCGGACGCTCGCTCTCGCGTGGCAGCATTTATGAACGCGTGCGTACCTGGGGTCAGCGCAGCCGCGTTGGCTTTCCGCTCTCCCCGCATCGGTTGCGGCACACTTTTGCGACTCACCTGGTGCGCGCGAAAGTTGGCCTGGTGACCATCCGCGATCTGCTCGGCCATCGGCTGATCACCAGCACGCAAATCTATTTGCACGTCACCGCCGACGATCTCCGCGACGCCGCAGCACGGCATCCCATCAGCAGGTTGCTCGATACCATCAAGCATTTGATTCCCAGCGGGCCGCTGCTGTTCCAAAAGGCTCACCCGCTCTGCTGCAGCGGATAGCTACGCTATCCGCTGCAGCAGACAGTCACAACTCATCCCTTCCCACGCACCGGACCACCGGTGAGAGTGAACTGCGTTTCAAAAACAGTTTCCACGGGAAACAAGTTTAGTTCTTGGCTCTCGGACTCTCTGAGAGTAGTATCAATCCCGGTGTTAGCCTTGTTCGGACCTGCCCAAACACCCTGTCGTGCTTCGGCAACCAACGACTCAGGCACCCTGCACGAGCCCTCCACTCGAACTAAATATGCGTACGACCCAAAGAACGCGGGGCAAAACGGCCAGTTCGCGGGGTCAACGCGGCCCCAAAGCGGGGGGATAGCGGGGGGTGCGCGGGGTGAAGAATCGCCAGTACTGGCGCGGCGAAATGGCGAAATCGGCCTGAATCTCGAAAAAATCACTACTAGGGCGGCTAGAGAAAATCGTGTCGTACACACAGCCGCAGGGGCGCGGTGATGGCGCGGAACCGAACCAACAAACCACAGCCGGTGCCGCGAAATCGCATGGGGAGTCTGATCGAGGAGTTCGTCGCGTGGATGCGCGTGAGAAATTTTTCGTTCTACACACAGAACTGCCGCCGCTCATACCTGGTGCGGTTCGCGCGCTGGGCCAACGAGCGCGGCATCGAAGACCCGATGGAAGTGACGCGCCCGGTGCTGGAGAGCTATCAGCGTTCGTTGTACTACCACCGGCAGAAGAATGGAAAGCCGCTGACCTTCCGCACGCAATATGGACGGCTGGTGCCGGTGCGGACGTGGTTCCGCTGGATGGTGCGCAACAATCACATCCTGCACAACCCGGCGTCCGATCTGGACATGCCCAAAATCGGGACGCGGTTGCCTCGCGCGGTGCTGAACGAAGAGGAAGTAGAGCGTGTGATGTTGCAGCCCGACATTCGCTGGGAGTGCGCGGCCGCGCGATCCTCGAAACGTTTTACTCGACGGGAATCCGCCGCATGGAGCTGGTGAACCTGAAACTGTTCCAGGTGGACCATCTGCGCGGGACGGTCTCGATCTGGCAAGGCAAAGGAAAGAAAGACCGCGTGGTGCCCATCGGCGAGCGGGCGCTTCTGTGGCTCGATAAATATCTGCGCGAAGCGCGGCCTCAACTGGTGATGGAGCCGGACGAAGGGTCCATCTTCCTGACCGTCGAAGGCGGTCCGTTCAGTCTCGACGGTATGAGCAAGCTGGTGCGCGTGTACGTGGAGCAGGCGAATCTCGGAAAGAGCGGCGCGTGTCACATGCTGCGGCACACGATGGCGACGCTCATGCTCGAAAACGGCGCGGACATCCGCTACATCCAGGAGATGCTCGGCCACAGCAAGTTAGAGAGCAC
>Ga0209375_1001768_pt1 | contig 16118 bp, 12 predicted proteins | sample GraSoiAngelo_131_FD_185888 | JGI IMG/M metagenome (GOLD analysis project Ga0209375, IMG submission 185888) | Grasslands soil microbial communities from the Angelo Coastal Reserve, California, USA - 14_0929_02_30cm (SPAdes) (version 2) | ecosystem: Environmental > Terrestrial > Soil > Grasslands ... | reverse complement strand
GCGGATGGGCAGCGGATCGAGGAAGTCGCGGACCATTTCCGGTGTCACCAGGGTGAGGCCGTCGGGCTTTTTATAGCCGGAAGCGATTTTGGCGATGAGCTTGTTCGGAGCGATGCCGATGGAACAGCGGAGCCCTTCTTTCTCCGAGATCTCGGCCTTGAGCGAAGACATCCGCGCCAGAGCGGCCGCGAAGTTTCCGAGCGACGAAACGTCGAGATAAGCTTCGTCGATGCTTGCCTCCTCATAAGAATCCGCAGAGCCTTCGAAGATCTGCATGATGCGCGCTGAAACTTCGCGGTACAGAGGGAAATTCGGATGAATGAAAACGGTTGCGGGTTCGCCTCGCTTACGGGCGGCTTCGGCAAGCCGCCAGGCGCGTGTGATGGGCAAGGCCGAGTGGATGCCGAACCGGCGCGCCATGTAGTTGGCCGTCGTCACCACGCCTCTGCCTTTGCCCTCTTTAGGGTCGGCGCCTACGGCAACAGGGAGGCCCCGCAATGCAGGGTTATAGCGCTCCTCCACCGCAGCGTAGAACGCGTCCATATCAACATGCACGATGATGCGCATGAGATCCAGTCAGGGACGAGTTTCTCTATCCGCCCTCATCCTTTGTTTTCGCGCCGAGAAAATGACTTTTACCGATCCGAATTCTATCTGCTGCGTGGACCGAAACGTGGAAAAGAAAAACGGTGAGCAGAGCCGCAAAAATCCTGCTCATCGAGTACCTCCTATCGATTGCACGTGGCTCTCAGCCTCAAACAAAAAACCAGCGGGCAAACCGAGTCGGGCCGGCTATCCGGGATCAGAGATTGATGGAATCGATGATCCAGACCACGCTAGTCGCGGCTAAAATAGGTCTAATCGAAGATGGAGGTCAAGGAGAAAAGAAGTATCGGTTGGAATCTTTCCTCGCGTTTTCGACAGCTTTCGGATAAAAGAGGATTGTTTTTCCTTTTCGAATGGAATATCGCCTGGTTTGTGGTCTCTGTTAATTATTATAGAAACTTGAAATTGGAAACTGCAAAAGCACAGGTCGGCATTACGGATGTTTCACAGCAATTTCAAACTATTTGATCGGAGGGGTTATGGCAGAAGAAACAGCAGAGCAAAAATTGGCTCGTCTCGAGGCTGAGAACAGAGCGTTACGAGAACAGGTCGAGCAACGAAGAACGGGTCAATTGCGTATGAAGGTAAGCGAAAAAGGGGCCCTCTCGGTCTACGGCCTTGGCAGGTTCCCCGTGACTCTTTACAAAGAACAGTGGATCAGGCTGCTCGACTATGCCGACGAGATCAGATCATTCCTCAAAGAGAACGATCAACTGTTGAAGGCTAAACAATAGCGAAAATGGACGCGGCGAGGATCAAACCAAACGCGGTCTGCCGCCGGGCTCCATGAATTTTGTCCGAATCAGTGGCGCTCTTTGACATTTACGAGCTGGTATTCAGATTACTTCCAATACTTTTTTTGATCGAGCCAGGGGTCAAAGCGATTGATTTTTATTTTCATACCATTGCTCGTGACGCGACCAGCGGTAGCAACGTAAGCAGACGGTCCAGCGCCATTGATGGCTGCAGCCCGGACACCGTCCCTGCGTAGTAAAGGTATTCCACGCCCTGCCACAGCCCTCGAAAAAGTACTCGGGATAGTCGCAATCGCCGCAGTACCAGCGGCTTGATGCGTTCGGCTGCCACCTGCACGAGGGGCAACGGATGCGACTGAAATCCTGAACTTTGCCGCTCGATGTGGCGCTGTCTGTAGTCTCACTCGGCTTCAATCTCTCTTGAAAGAGCCAGAATACAATTACGCAATGATAAAATTGACGTGAGAAATTTCGTTGCGACAGCATTTTTGGCAAGCCTCTCATGCTAACACGCGAAGAGCGGGAGGGCCAAATCACTTCTATTTGACGGGGTTGGATGAATCGCTGTCGTGATCGTTGGGTGGAGTCTCAAGTGATTGAGCGAGATCCGCTGCGGCTCTGTACGTCGTGCCAGGAACGGAGTTCGCCACTACGATTGCGGGGAAACCCCGTGGGGCCGGATTCACGGATAAGGAATTCTGAGGACTGAAGACCGTTTTTAGGAAGTCCTGTTACTCGGGCGTCTGCCGCTTCGAAACTAACCGGAGGAGGCGGGCAGAATCTTCTGGCAATCCTGTGATTTATGCGTAAAATGTCGTTGGTGCAAAGCTAGCCGTAGCGTATTTCTCAGCCATCGTTTGACATGCGAACGCGAGACAAGATTCTGATATTGCTGCTCACAGTCACTCTAGCACTGGGGGCATTCATTCTTTTATATTCGGGTGAAAATCAGGACGCCGTGCTTCGTTTTCGGTGGCTTGTCTTCAACCATCCGTTGAGCATCCTTTCAGACGCTCTGGAATCTCAGGGAATATCCGGTCAGGGTAATTCGACAATTCTCTGGTACGGCTGGATGTCGCTTTTTGCGCTGACCATGATCGGCTTCGTAATTAGGTGGGCGACCGATGCGGAAGTGCAAGTATTCAAGGAGCGGCTGGTCCGGATGCAGGTTGAGAAGTCTGAGCTGGAAACGATACTGGAGGATACGATCTGGAAGGAGAAGCACGCGCGAGAAGCGAAAGAAGCCGCCGTGAAGGGCCTGGAGGCGAACGCCAGCAGATCCCTGGCTATACAACGTCAGCTCTCTGAGAATGAGATAGTTCTGAAGAACCGTGACGGAGAGTTAAGGGCGCTACAGTCTCAAGTGAAAGCCATGAAGGAGCAGCCCGGCGGAATCGCGTTGGCTGGGATTCAGAAGCAAAGCGCGCTCCAGGACGAGCTTAGAGAAAAGACGGATCTGCTCCAGGCAAAAGACTCTGCCATCAAGCAGCTCGAGAAAAATTTAATCGGAAAAGTTCAACCTCTGGAGAGTCAGCTAAGTCTAAAAGATAAGCTTCTGAATGAACGCGATCAGGAACTGGAGGCGCTCAAGCGCCAGCTGGCGAGGGAGGAGGCCGCCAAGGCTCAGACCGAGAGCTCGCTGGCGGACGAACTGAGAAAAGAAAAGCGGGCGTTACAGGCAAAAGACTCTGCCATGAAAGAGTTGGAGAGGGGCCTGACTGCTAAACTCCAAGCTCTGGAAGCTCAGCTGCGTGAGAAACAAGGTCTCTTGCAGAGCCGAAGTACAGAGCTGAACGCGCTCCGGTCCGAAGTGACCATCTTGAACGGGCAACTGACCGATTTGACATCGACCAGGGAGCGAGCGGAAACCGGTCTGCAGCAGGAGCTTAAAAGAACGGCAGAGGTTCTGCGGGCCAAAGACTCTGCCATGAAGGAGTTGAAGGGGAGCCTCATTGCCAAATTCCAAGCTCTGGAAAGTCAGATGCATGAGAAACAGGAGCTTTTGCAGAGCCGGAGCACCGAGCTGGAAGCGCTCACGTCTGAAGTGGCCAGCCTGAGCGGACGTCTCTCGGAGTTGGGGTCGGCTAAGGAGCAGGCGGAGCATGCGTTGCAACGGCAGCTCAAGAAACAAACGGAACTTATTCGGGAAAAAGACTCTGTCATCAAAGAACTGCAGGAGAGCTTGAGTACGGTCCATGCTTTAGAAGGGCGGCTTGTTGATAAAGAAACGCTCTTAAAGGACCGCGACGCCGAGATCGAGGCACTGCGGTCTAAAGTGAGCACGCTGGCCGCGGTAGGGTCGGCTAAGAAGCAAAGCGAGAATGCGCTGCAACAGGAGCTTAGGAAACAGATGGAGGCGTTGTGGGCAAAAGACGCTGCCGTGAAACAGTTAGAGGAAAGTTTGAGTGCAAGGGTCCATGCTTTAGAAGGGGAGCTAAACGACAAAGCAAAGGTTTTGGCGGACCGCAACGCGGCACTGGAGGCACTCCGAGCTGAAATGGAGTCGCTTGCAGAGACGCGATCGGTCAGGGAGCGGACGGAGAGCTCGCTGGCGGATGAGCTGAAAAAAGAAAAGCAGGCGTTGCAGGCAAAAGATGCCGCCATGAAAGGGTTGGAGAAGAGCTTGACTGCCAAAGTCCATGCTCTGGAAGCTCAGATGCATGAGAAAGAGGAGCTTTTGCAGAGCCGGAGCACCGAGCTGGAAGCGCTCACGTCTGAAGTGACCAACCTGAGCGGGCGACTGACCGATTTGGCATCGACCAAGGAGCGGGCCGAGAATCTACTGCAACAAGAGCTCAAGAAAAAAATGGAGGTTCTGCAGTCGAAGGATATTGCCATCCAAGAGCTTGAAACAAATTTGAGTGGAAGGCTCAATGCTCTGGAAAACCAGCTAAGCGAAAAAGATGGGTTTATAAAGGATCGCGATGCGGAACTGGATGTCCTCAGAGCCCAACTGACCAAAATGGGATCAGCTAGCGAAGAGATTGAAAACTCGCTGCGGGAGGAGCGGCGGAAAACGATGCAGGTTTTGGAGGCAAAAGACTCTACCGTCACAGAACTAGAAAAGAGCTTGAACAAAGCCGTCAATGCTCTGGAGAATCGGTCGGCTGAGCAAGAGACTCTTTTAAAGGGCCGCGCCGCAGAGATACAAGGGCTCAAGTCTGAACTGGATGCTGTCAGGACTCAGCTGACCAAGGTCGGCTCAGTTACGGAGTTGTCGGGTGGTTTGATACAGCAAAAACTCCTAAAAGAAAGCAGCTCCAGGTTGAAAGAATTGGACGAAAACTTAGAGAAAGTTCAATCTCTGGAAAGTGTGATCAAGGAAAAAGAAGACATGTTAAAGATCCGCGATGGAAAGATCGAAAGATTGGAGTCAGAGCTGAAAGAAAAAAGAACGGAGCTGGCGAGGCACGAAATCACCGTTTGGCAGGGGATTGAACGGCGGGCCGCATGGAAACAAAAGCTTAAGAAGTTCGGCATTGACATGAAGGATTGAGGGTCATCTGGAGTTATGATTGTTCCACTTTGCTTTTTATGCGGATATTCAACTCGAGCATAGCCTTTCTCGCCAACTAAGCTCGTCCAGGGTCGGTTCGCAAATCAATTTTAAAGCAGACGCCACATTTAGAACCACACGCTTTCCGCGAGCCCATGTTGCCTCCTTGGCGTTACACGCTCATTTGAGACACTCGCGCCGAAATAAAGCCTACCCATCGAGCTCGGGATAATGCCGAAAGATGCCCTGTTGGTTGAAAGGCAAGCGCCTTTCGGACGATAAGTAGGCGGCAATCCGGCGGCGAACCGAAACCCGATCGTGCAGCGCTACCAATCGCGGATATGTGGTTTCCAGTCTCGCCATCGTCCGCGGAAAGGCATAGCGCAAGCCGGCGATCATCTGGAACATCGAGAGATCAGCATAGGAAACCGTTTTGCCAACCAGATAATCGCTCCCTTTTGGATTGCGCTTGAGCACCTGGTCGAAGTAATCGAGAAATTTGGGCAACCGCTCGGTCCTGAAGTCCGTGGCGCGCCGCTTCGCCTCACGCTTCTGCTCCTCATAGTAGAGACCACCCGCGATCGGATGGTGGGTGTCGTGGACTTCGGCGACCCAATCGGCGATCGTCAGCTGTAACTGATGCGCCCAGAGGCGGCTCGCCTCGTTTTTCGGCACGAGGCCGAGGCGGGGAGCGAGAAACAAGAGGATGTTCGCGGTTTGCGCAATCACCAGCTTGCCGGCTTTCAGGAAAGGCGCCGCGAACGGGGGATACTCCACGGAGCGGCTTTCCAAAAAGCGCATCATGGCGGTCATGCCCCGCTTCGGGAGACGGCCGACGTCCACGTAGTCCGCGCCGGCGTCCTCCAGCGCGAGCCGGACAAACTCGCCGCGGCCCTGTATCTCGGGCCAGTAATATAGCTCGTAGCGCATGTCAGTTCTCCTCTCCTGAAGAAACTTTAACTATTTCCGTCAATAAAGAATTAACATTGTGCTCTCGGCATTGTCGAGAAGTTTTCTTCTCGTTCAAGCCGCTCAAATCGTTTAGACGGTTTAAGCAGTGTTTGACTCGGCAGACAAGGTTATTCTAATACGAAAGGCGAAGGAACGGTGCGCCGGATTATAGGTTTGTTTGGACGAAGAACTTGGGGTCTCTTGATCGGAGCAGTTCATCGAGGAGTGTGATCGACGAACTGGAACGAGAAGGATTTTTTGAGAAACTTTGCTAGTCGGAGGTCTCGGCATGGATCTGGCAAAAGCAGCAGCCTATTCGGACAAGACACCTTACGACCTGTGGCAGGAAGCGGAAGGCATCCCCATCGTGCGCGGTCACTGCGTGGAAGATCTCGTCGCGATTCCCGTGGCTTCTTGGAAGCGCACCGGCATCCTCGGGTCGTTTATTAATCTCGTCGGATCGGGTCGCTCATGCGGGGCGTATGTGTGCGAGATTCCTCCCGGAAGCCAAAGCCAACCACAACGCTATCTCTTTGAGCAGTTGATTTACGTGCTCAAAGGACGAGGGGCGACCACCGTCTGGAATGAAGGAAGGAAAAAGCAGACCTTCGAGTGGCAGGAAGGCAGCCTTTTCTCACCGCCGCTCAATGCTTGGCATCAGCACTTCAATGTACAGGGAGACGACACGGCTCGGTACGTCGCTTTGACAGATGCACCGCCAATGATCAATCGCTTCCGCAATCTCGACTTCATCTTCGGCAATGATTTTTCATTCGCGGACAGATTCAACGGCGAAGACGGGTATTATAGCGGGAAGGGAAGAGAGGTCGCGACTCACCGGACTTGGGAATCCAACTTCATTCCCGACATCAGAGACTTTCATTTGAGGGACCGGAGTCTCAGAGGTCAAGGCGCCACGGGTATTCGACTGCATCTCGCCGCCAACACGATGAGCGCCCACCTCGAGCAGTATCCGTCCGGGACTTACCCGCGCGGCCACCGGCACGGACCCGGCGCGCACATCGTGATTCTCTCCGGCGAAGGGTATTCCTTCCTTTGGGAAGAAGGGCAGCCGCGCATCCGGATCGACTGGCGTCCGGGAAGTTTGTTCGTGCCGCCCGCCAACTGGTTTCATCAGCATTTCAATCCCGATAACAAGCCGGTCCGCTATCTCGCTCTGAAGCCTTGGGGTTTTACTTACAAAGTGGAAGATCTTTCCAAAACCGATCAAGACATCCGGGCGGGTGGCACGCAAATCGATTACAAAGACCAGGACCCTGAGGTTCACGCGATCTTTCTTTCTGAGTGCAGCAAAAGAGGCACCGAGGTGAGGGTTGCGATTTGAGGTCGCGTGCCGTAATCAATCAAAATCAGGAGGCCTCATGAATAGTGTAGAGGCGAAGGCCTTTGTCGATGAGTTCTACGAGAAAGTCGCCGCAAGATGGAAGGAAAGGGTTACCAACTGCGCTTTCATGGAGAAGCTCAGAGGGGGGACTTTGCCGCGCGGCGCGCTGCGGCTGTTCTTTAAGAACTGGGGAGCCTATACGATCGAGATCAATACCGTCGAGTCCGCCTCCTACCACAAGCACATCCATTTTTTCCGAAAGCATCGCGATCTCATGGCGCCGATGGCGCAAAAACTCGCCGATGAGCTTGTGCATCCGAAACCGCCGGGCCATCTGCACGTCGTGCTGGAGACGGCTAAGGCCTTGGGCATTGCCGACGACGAGATTTTTCTCTCGCCGATGCTGGCGGAGTTCCGCGCCAAGATCGATTTCAAACGGTCGATTCTTTGGGAGGGAACCGTAGCGGAATTCTATGCGGCCGGAGCAACCGAAGAGCAGACCGGTTATTGGTCGGCAGATTTTTTCAAGGCCTTGACCAGGCACTACGGTCTGAGCGCCGAGGAGGCGATCTACTTTTCAACTCACGAGGAAGCGGATCTCAAAGAACACGCGGATGGGGTGATGGGCCACGGAAGTTTTAGGCGGCTCGTTTTGCAGCGACTCTTGGAAGATGGCATGGCGGAGGCGAGGCCGGGATATAGTCTCGAATATTGTGGTTTGACCGCCGTCGATCTCCACGGAGTTATCCTTCAGGCCGCGCTCAACGCCACAGCGCGTTAATCGGAGCTATCGCAAGGGGAATCAGCTCAGGATATGCGAACGCCGGAGACGAGTCTTGTGGTTCTGTCATGTGATGTATTGGCAACGTCTAATCGCTTCGAAAGCAGCGCTAAATGAGAAATCCGAGCTTGGTAGAGGAGGAAATAGATGATGTCAGAGTACCCATTATTCGATGCGGATTCACACGTTAGCGAGCCATTGAACCTGTGGCGGGAGCGCTTGCCCGCCAAGTACCGTGACAAGGCACCTCGGATGCTCAAGGAGCATGAGGGGAAGCCGGGCGCTTGGTGGCTCATCGAAGAGGGACGTGAGCCTCACAATGTCATCTTGGGATTCGGCGCCAACAAGACACTTGAGGAACTCCAGCAGTTCCTGAAGGGCTTTTCTTACGCCGGAGCGCATCGCGGGGGATGGGACCCGGCACAGCGGCTGAAAGATATGGATCAGGATGGCGTGGCGGGAGACGTGCTTTATACGACTCTCGGATTCCGCATGTTCTGGATCAGGGACGCTGGGTTCCAAAGAGCCTGTTTCCAAGTATACAACGATTGGCTCGCCGAGTTCTGTAGCTACTCACCAAAGCGTCTGAGAGGTCTGGGACTTATTTCATTATACGATCCGAAGCAGGGTGCCGAAGACTTGGAAGACTGCGCCAAGAAGGGGCTGGCGGGAGGTCTGATCTGGGCATCGCCACCAGACGAACTGCCATTCTACTCGAAAGTCTACGACAGCTTCTGGACGGCGGCCCAGGAGCTTCGGATGCCTCTAAGTCTCCACGAATTCGCCGGCTTCGAGCGAATCTACTGGGAGTCCACCGCTGAAAAGAGAACCGTCGCCAACGCGGTGGCCTCCCATGAGGTGGAAACGACCTTTGCCACATTCATCCTGTCCGGCATCCTGGAAAGATTTCCGCGCCTGAAGATTATCTCAGCGGAATTAAATTGCGGCTGGCTTGCCTATTTTCTGCATCGTATGGATAGGGCCTTCGACTCCCGCGGAGTGCGGCTGCAAGGGAGCCCGTTTCCAACCAAGCTGACGATGAAGCCCAGCGAATATTTTCGCCGCCAATTGTTTGCAACGTTTATCGATGATCCTTATGGACTGGCTCATAGGGACGAGATCGGTGTCGACAATCTGCTCTGGTCGTCGGACTTTCCCCACAGCGCAACTTTTTGGCCTCACTCTCGCGAAAAGATCGCCGAGGACTTCCAGGGCATCGGGGCGGAGGATAAGCGAAAAATTTTGTCTGAGAACGTCGCCAAACTGTACGGTTTCGAAGTGGATTCTTAGAGTGAATCCAGTTTTTTCTCGCCGAGAGCACGCTAACATGAAGAAGTGGGCGCGCTCGCCGCGTGGGACTCGGCAGGCAATGGCGCGATCCTGCAGCCGATCAGGCTTTCAGCCGAGCCGGTGACCAGCGTCGGGCGATAACAGCGGCCGATTGCTGCAAAGTCCGTAGGGCGACTTCGCCGACGCTGATAGTGATTTTTAAGCCCGCGCTGTTCCTTAGGTGTCCCGCATTTCTCACCAAGGGCTTCAAATGACATTCTTAGAACCATATTGAAGCGGCGCAGAATGGTAGTAACCTAAAGGTAAGCCAGAAGCAGCCGGGGACGATTATTGGATTATCGTCCCCGACAAAATGAACATTGATTGAGGATTCCACTTTGCCAAGTGTTCGGCAACTAAATTATAGGCGAAACAGATGGGCTCTCTCTAAGTGCAAGCATTTGCCGTTGCTGATGATCGTTCTTGCCGGGCTGTGTTTGGGTGCGACACCGGATAAGACGGTCTACACCAACACGTCAAACAAGGAACTTAAGCAGAAAGCTTTGCAGCTGGTGAAAAACATTAGAGAGCTAGTGGACGCTTACAATAAAAAAGATCGGGAATTAATGGCCGACTATGATAAAAAAAATAAACCCGAGATCAGAATAGACGATAGAAAAGTCATGAGAGACCAATGGATTAAAGCGTCCGATGCAGTCCATGATTCCACGATGCGCTCCTACCGAGATCGTTACCTGTCTGACGCCATTTTGCTTGTCGATGAACTATACAGGAGACTACCCAAACGTTTCCGTCAAACGAATTTGCTGCCCATGTACCAGCATCCTACCAACGTTCTTGGCCTCGAAGTGGTCGCTAATCACCTCGAAGTGCTTTCTAAGTCATTGCCCGATTCGTAACCACTGATATCGACTGATATCAGCGTTAAGCGGAGATGTTGCGTCTGACTGTTAGCAGCTAGTTAGAACTCTGCCCCTTAACAAAGATGATCAAACATTTCTCAGAATGTTCAACAAAACGTGGAGGATGACAAAAATGAACGAGACGTGCTGCCTGATAAGCACGCTTTTTCAATGGGTTACATTGGATCGGCTCACCAGCTCTCATGGAACGTGATTTGCTTCGATTTTTCGTCGGGGGTCCTTATGCGCCAGATTGGCAAAGCAGACCGGAAAGCGACAATGGTCCCAGAGACCATTGAAACAGAGCTTGTCAGTTCTGAGAAATTCAACGGAACCGATTCCGAGTTCCTGGGCAATCGTCGTTTCCCTGATGAAATAGAATACAAAACTCAGCCGGCGCGTATCGCCAATACGTGTCTGCCAAGTATTCGCACGCACGCGGATGTTTTTCTGAACGCGGTTAATGGACTTAAATCGGTTAGCGATCGAGTGTGCGACGCTGCAGATCGAGAGGTCGAGTGTTCTGAACAGACGGAACAAAGCAAGAAAACGGATCTCGCCAGCTTAAGGCTCCAACTGAAAGAGGAGTCGCTCAAGGCGCGTAGCCTGGCCTTGCGAGAGATCGAGGAGGCATGGAAGGCGAAGGTCGAACTGATCCAAAATCAGCTTCGGGGAAGAGAAGTCCAGTTGCGCGTCCGCGAAAGAGACTTGGCAGGTCTCACATCGAAAGTTTACGGGGTCATTAATCGGATAAATCAGTCGGAGTCTGAATCGCAAAATAAAGCTGAACAACTGGAAACCGAGATCACGGAACTCAGACATCAGCTCAAAGAAAAAGATGAACGCCTAGCGGCAAAGAGACCCGCGCAAGAACAGGAGCTAAGGAAAATCAAAGAGCTCCAAGATCAGTTGCAGACTGCCGAAGGGAAGTTGCAGAGCTGTGAGGCGGAACTTGAGAAAAAGGAAAACCTGATCCGAGCAGCCGCGGCTAAGGAAGCGGAATTAGGAAAACTGATCACGCGCCTGTCTTCTGAATGTGAGAAGCTCAGTTCCGAGCCGCACGACAATGCGCCGGTAGCCGAACAGGAGAAGAAAGAACAAGGCTCCCTCGGCGATTCCCCAGTTTGGAAAAAGATCCTCGGGCGAATCCAGGAACAGCCGGTTTAATCAAGCGTGTGCGTCTCCAACCTTCGATGAAGAATTTAGCCTGCCATTAATCGTCATTCCCGCAGCAGCGGGAATCTAGCAGTCCCTTTATCATATGTGACGGCTTAGTTGCTCGCCCGCGTGGCGAAAAATCCCAAGCCTTTGGCCGCGCGGAGAGTCGCGCGAATCCCCTGCAAAAACACCAGACCCGATTGATCCTGACAGGCGCGGCTGTTGTCCGTCAGGCTGTAGGCCGTACGTCCTTCGAAGATACTTGAAACGCTTCCCAGCGGTAGGGATAATGCCCGCCAAGAAGGCCGAATAATCGGATGTAGGGGAGGGACCATGAAAAATCGTCAAAGCGTGACTTTCTTATTTCTGATTCTCGTTACTAAACTACTGCTCCCGAGCACGGGATTCAGCCAAGAGAAGATCCGCATCGGGGTGCCGTTGTTTCCGACGGTTTCATACCCGGTATTTATCGCGCAGGAGAAGGGCTTCTTTGAAAAGAACGGTTTGAAGGCGGAAATAATCAGGATCAACAGTGAACCAACGACTTATCAGGCATTGATTTCCGGGGACATCGACGCCACTTCCGGAGCACCGACCGGACTGGTGCAATCCAATTTGCAAGGCGTGCCGGTGGTCTCACTCGGGAGTTGGGATAACCTCGTTTCCTATACGATGGCGACGCGGGAAAAGATCGACGATCTGTCGCAACTCAGAGGAAAAAAAATCGGCGTCAACAGGCTGGGCGGCAAATCGTCGCTCATTCTCCGCGTCATGCTCGAGGACGCCGGCCTCAATCCCATGAAGGACGTGACGTTGCTGCAACTGGGTGGCTCTCAGGAAAGATTGGCCGCGCTTATCAGAGGGGGCATCGATGCGGCGCCGGTAGATTTTGCCTTTGAGCCCAAAATGAAACAGCTGGGATTTTTTCTCGTTGCGGCTAAAAAAACGCCGTTTATGAATGGCCCGATCACAGCGAAGGTTTCTTCTTTGCAGTCGAATCGACCAAAATGGGTGCGATTCGTCAAATCATACTTGGAAGCGACTCATTACATGGTAACAAATAGGGAAGGCTCGATGGAAGTTTTGCGGCGTATTATCGGTATCGAAGACAAAGAAACGCTGGATTTCACCTATGAGCAGATGAGAGCACGCGCGACGGTCGACCTGGTGCCGCCGGATGCAGCCGTCGAGAATTTGATAAAGATGGTTGGCTACGTCGATAAGCGCGCGTCGTCGATAGAGAAGAGCAAACTCGCGGATTATTCTATCTTGAAGGAGTTGGCACAGGGAAAGACGGCGCCACAGAAAAAATAAAGACTGGAGTGCTGGGATTTCGAAACCATTACTCTACCACTCCAATACTCCATGACTCCGTGATTTAACCATGAGCGAAGTGCATTTTATCGATACCACACTGCGCGACGGGCAACAGAGTCTCTGGGCGCTGGGGATGAGAACGGGGACGATGCTCGCTGTTGCCGAGGCAATGGATCGCGCGGGGTTTGAGTCGCTGGAATTTTTCTGCTCCACGATGATCAAGAAATACGTTCGCGAGCAAAAACAAAATCCTTGGGAATGGGTGCGCGAGGGGACGAAGTGTTTCCGGCGCACCCGCTTGCGCCTCCACGGCGGCATGCATGGATCCGGCACTTTCGTGAAGCTGCCGCCCGCGGTGATGAAACTTTTTGTCGAGCGCGCCGTGGCATACGGTATTACGCTCACGCGAACGTCTACCAGCTGGAACGATTTTCCAGGCTTCGAAAAAGAGCTGCAAGAGCTCCGCGCGGTGGGAATGGAAACGATCGTGAATCTGATCTATTCCGTCTCGCCGCGCCACACGGATCAGTATTACGCGGAACGAGCCCGGCAGGCAGCGGCTATTCGGCCCTATCGGATTTGCTTCAAAGACGTGGGCGGCCTTCTCACCCCGGAGCGGGCGCGAACTCTCATACCGGTTATCCTCGAGAATGCCAGCGACGTGCCGGTAGAATTTCATGGCCACTGCAACAACGGCTTGGGACCGCTATGTTACTTGGAGGCAGTGAAACTTGGCATCCAAACCCTGCACACCGCCGTGCCGCCACTCGCTAACGGTTCCTCTCAACCTTCCATCTTTAATATAGCCAAGAACCTCCGGGCTCTGGGCTATACCCCGATTATAAATGAAGAGGAGTTAAAGCCGGTCGAGGAGCATTTCACCGCCGTCGCGAAACGGGACGAGTTTCCTATCGGAAAACCGCTCGCGTGCGCGCGGAACTCGGTTATCCCATCATGGTGACCCCGCTTTCCCAGTTTGTCGGCTCTCAGGCCGCTATCAACGTCATCGTCGGCGAGCGTTACAAGGAAGTCACCGATCAAGTCATCCAGTACGCGTTGGGACTCTGGGGCAAGGAAGCGCCCGATCTCATGGATCCCGACGTGAAGGACAAGATTTTGAGCCGGAGTCGCGCGAAAGAATGGGAACGTTGGGCACCGTCCGACCCGTCCCTTGAAGAGGTCCGGAGCCGCTTCGGTGGACCGTCTATTTCCGACGACGACCTTTTGCTCCGGGTCTATGCGGGTGAGGAAGCGGTGAAAGCTTTGTGTGCCGCCGGTGCGCCGAAGGAATTTCTGAACGGAAGGCAGCCTCTGTTCCGTTTGATCGAAGCGCTGAGTCAAAAAAAAGACTGCAGCCAAATCTACATCCACAGGAACGATTTTTCGCTCACTCTGGGAAAGACCAAATAGTCGAGCTTGCTCCGGATGCCGCCGAGATCGCCTACGCCGTCGCCATTGCTGTCCATGAACGAGCGCGGATAGATTTGATAGATGATCCCACGCTTCCACCATCGGAACTGAACGAGTTTTTCAATTCCGGATTCGTCATTCATGTCAACACCCTTCGAATCTTGGCCGTTACCATCAACGGCCGATTCAGCATTTCCAAAGCCTTGCTCCCATAGTATAAAAATTTCTCTGATTTTTCAGAAGAGACGATCACGTCCGAAAACGGCGAGTCTATGCCTTGCGCATGGGCTCCATTTACTCCAATACTGTTCTTACCAAGCCATGAAAGATTTTTACAAAGCTTTGCGCGCTCGAGATTACCGCTTCGACGGCAAATTCTTCGTCGCGGTTAAAACCACCGGCGTCTACTGTCGGCCGATTTGCCCGGCAAAACCTAAGCGCGAAAATGTCGAATTCTTTCCGGATGCGGCCGCGGCGGAAGCCGCTGGGTACCGACCCTGTTTGAGGTGCCGGCCGGAATGCGCTCCTCTCTCACCCGCCTGGTGGGGAAAAAAAGCGGTCGTTCAGAGAGCGCTCAAACTCATCGCCAGCAACGCCCTTCATCGTACGAACGAAGAGCAGTTCGCCGAACGATTGGGCGTGAGCGCAAGACATCTGCGCCGGCTTTTCGAAGAAGAAATCGGCCAGACGCCCAAGCAGATCTCTGACAACAACCGGCTCAATTTTGCGCGTAAGTTGATTGTGGAGACCGGCATGCCGATGATGACCGTGGCGCGGACCGCCGGCTTTTCTTCGCTTCGACGTTTCAACGATGCTTTTAAGAAACGCTTCCGCCGGGCACCTTCTCAATTAAGAAAGACTCGTTCAAAGACCGCAACCGGAGACGGGATCGAGCTCAAGCTTTCGTTCAGGCCTCCTTACGATTGGCGAACCATCATTCGCTTCTATCGGTCTCATCCGATTCCGGGAGTCGAACACGTCACGGAAAATTCCTTCGAGCGAGTCTTTCGCGTGAGCAGCACACTCGGATTTCTCCAAGTTCAACCGATGGCCGCTGAACCGCAGCTTAAGCTCAGGGTAGTAACTGAAGACCCCAAGATTCTTTTTGAAGTCGTGAGTCGTGTCAGGAGGATGTTCGATTTAGATTCCGATCCCATCCTCATTGCGAACAGCTTTGCTCAGGTTCCGCTTCTTTCAAAACTTCATGATCGCTTTCCGGGATTGAGACTGCCGGGTGGATGGGATGGTTTTGAAACGGCCGTCTGCTCGATCTTGGGCCAATTGGTTTCGGCTGAACAGCGGTGTAACCTTGTCGGACAGCTGGTGCGCGGTTACGGCGAGGAAATCGTTCACCCGATATCGGGAGAAAAAGCCTATCTATTTCCCTCTCCCGAAGCTTTGGCGCAGTCCGATCTTGGTAAGGTGGGAACGACCATCGCTCGAAGAGAGGCGATTCGCGATTTCAGCCGTCGCGTGCTGAGCGGGGCGATTTCTCTTTCGGAAGCTCAAGACCCGATGGCGTTTCGGAAAGCACTGCTTGAGACGAAGGGGCTGGGTTCCTGGTCGGCTGAATATATCAGCCTGAGGTCCATCGGCGACACGGACGCGTTTCCTCGGACCGATTTGATCCTCAGGCGGGTACTTGAGCTTCATCCCGATCTTGATTTGGCAGCCATCAAACCTTGGAGGTCGTATGCGGCGATCTACCTTTGGAAGGGATTTGCCCAGACGCTCTCCAAGAGAAAAAGGCGGAACTCACATGTCGCTATCCTACAAAGAAATGGAATCGCCGGTCGGCAAACTCAAATTGGTCGCAAGCGCCAAAGCTCTGGTCGCCGTTCTCTGGGAGCAGGAGCGGCCGAACCGAGTGAGGCTCGGTACGCTGAAGCTCGATCAGTGCCACCCGATCCTGCTTGAGACCGAGCGACAGCTCTCGGAATATTTCGCCGGCGAAAGAATTCGGTTTGCGGTTCCTCTCGAGCCACGCGGCAGCGAATTTCAGAAAAGAGTTTGGTCGGCGTTGAAGGAAATACCGTTTGGCAAGACCCGGAGTTACCTGGATTTGGCCAAGACCATCGGCTTACCCAAAGCGTCTAGAGCCGTGGGA
>Ga0209375_1001767_pt1 | contig 16119 bp, 17 predicted proteins | sample GraSoiAngelo_131_FD_185888 | JGI IMG/M metagenome (GOLD analysis project Ga0209375, IMG submission 185888) | Grasslands soil microbial communities from the Angelo Coastal Reserve, California, USA - 14_0929_02_30cm (SPAdes) (version 2) | ecosystem: Environmental > Terrestrial > Soil > Grasslands ... | reverse complement strand
ATGCTCGGCAATTCCGGCCAGCACCGTGCGCTCCTCGGTGCCGAGCGACACACGCAGCTTGAGCAGCTTCCTGGACTTCGGCACGGCCTCGGCGGCGAGCACCTGCGCCACACGCAGATCGATCTTCTGGAATTCCTCGATGCTGATGCGCGCGCCACCATCGCTCGCGCCGGCGGCGGCGGGTGTCGTGGGAGCCGTCTTCTTGTCCTCCACGCGCGGAAACAGCGCGGTGATCTTCGCCACGCGCGCGCCGGGCTCGAGCCGGCCCCACACCGCGTCGGCGAGCGCGGACGCGCCGCTCTGACCGAGGGCGGCGCGGATCTTCGCCGACGCGTCGGGCAGAAACGGCGCCAGCACGATGCCGAGGCAACGCAGCGACTCGGCGAGCGTATAGAGCACCGCGTTCAGCCGCGGCTGCTTCGCCGGATCCTTCCGGAGCTCCCACGGCGCGCTCGCGTCGACGTAGCGGTTCACCACCGCGATGAATTCCCAGAGCGCCGCCAGCGCCCGATGGAACGCGTAGTCCTCCATCGCCGCGCGCGTGTCCTTCAGCGCCGTTTCAAAGGCCGCGGCCACCGCCCGCTCTTCGGGCGCCGCCGCCCCCGCCGCCGGCACCACGCCGCCGGCGAAGTTTACGATCAGCGTCGACGCGCGCGAGGCGAGATTGCCGAGGTCGTTGGCGAGGTCGGCGTTCAGCCGCGCGACCAGCGCTTCTTCTGAGAAGTCGGCGTCGAGGCCGAAGACCATCTCGCGCAGGATGAAATAGCGGAAGGCGTCGGTGCCGTACTTGTCGGCCAGCGCCAGCGCCTCGACCACGTTGCCGACGGACTTCGACATCTTGCCGCCACCGATGCGCCAGTAGCCATGCACGTTGAGATGACGAAAGAGCGGCAGGCCGGCGGCCTTGAGCATGCACGGCCAGTAGACGGCGTGCGGCTTGAGGATGTCCTTGCCGATCAGGTGCTGGACGACCGGCCAGAACGTCTCGTAGCGCTGGTCGCCCGGGCCGCCGAGCGCGGAGACGTAGTTGATGAGCGCGTCGAACCAGACGTAAGTGACGAACTTGTCGTCGAACGGCAGCGGGATGCCCCACTCCAGGCGCGTGCGCGGCCGGCTGATCGACAAATCTTGAAGCGGATCGCGCAGGAAGCCGAGGATCTCGTTGCGATAGCGCTCCGGGCGGATCATGTCGGGTCGGCGCTGGATCTCCTCGATCAGCCACGCCTGGTACTTGGACATCTTGAAGAAGTAGTTCTCCTCCTCGATCCACGTCAGCGGCGTGAGGTGATCGGGACATTTGCCGTCCACGATCTCCTTTTCCGTGTAGAAGCGCTCGCAGCCGAAGCAGTAGTGACCGCCGTAACGGCCGAGGTAGATCTCGCCGGCCTCCCAGAGGACTTGCAAGATCTTCTGCACGACCTTCTTGTGACGGTCCTCGGTCGTCCGGATGTAGTCGTCGTTACTGATCCCGAGCCGCCGCCACGTGTCGCGGAACACGCTCGAAATGCGGTCGGCATATGCCTGCGGCGAGACGCCGGCGGCCGCCGCCGCCTGCGCGATCTTGTCGCCGTGCTCGTCGGTGCCGGTCAGAAACCAGACGCGGTCGCCGGCCAGCCGATGCCAGCGCGCCAGCGCATCGGCCACGATCGTGGTGTATGCGTGGCCGAGGTGGGGCTCGGCGTTGACGTAGTAGATCGGCGTCGTGAGATAGAAGAAGCGGTCGCTCACGCCGGCGGCTGCTCCAGCTCGGGCCGCACGTGGTCGCGGCCCTCCCACGTGAGCTGGCTCAGGGGGACCTCCGCCTCGGTGCCGTCGGGAAAGCCGACGACCACGCTCTGCTTGAGCACGCGCAGCGAGCGGACCTTGCCCGTCATGCAGCCGCCGCCGCCGCACGTCGCCTGACACGGCGTGTTCACGCGCGGCAGATACGAGCGCAGCTCCTGATAGGTCGAGAACTCGTAGAGCAGGCAGCACTTGAGCCGGCCGCAGTTCCCGAGCAAGCGACTATCGGTCAGCGGCATGTCCTGCGCCTTGGCCATCTTTACGGAGATCGGCTCGAACTTGCGCAGGTGCGAGGAGCAGCACAACTGCCGGCCGCACGGCCCGATCCCGTCGAGCACGCGCGTGGTGTCGCGGGCGCCGATCTGGCGCATCTCGATGCGCGCGCGAAACTCGCGCGCGAGATCGCGCACGAGGTCGCGGAAGTCCACCCGCTCCTCGCTGCTGAAGTAGACGGTCACCCGGCGCTGCCCGGTCGGCATCTCGACGTCGACGACTTTCATCGTGAGCGCGCGCGCGTGCGCGAGGCGCTGGCTGGTGACGATGGCCGCCTGCTCGCGCCCCCGCTGCTCGCGATAGTCGCGCGTCTCGTCGTCGGAGGCGAGACCGATCACCCGGCGATAGAGGCGATCGCGACGGAAGTCCGGCACGGGGCGGCGCGGCCGGCGCACCTCGCCGAGCGCGGTTCCGCTCGCGGTCTCGACGCTGACGATGTCGCCGACGTGAAGCACCACGTCGCCGACCAGCTTGTAGTCGTCGGCCGGCGTCGGCTCGCGCAGCCGGATGCCGACGAGATATTCATCATTCATGCAACCCTCCGCGCCACCCGCGCCAGCAGCGTGTCGACGGTCAGCCGCGGGGTGACATTGTTGATGAGTGCCAGCCGCGCCTCGCGACAGGCCTCGATCGCGCGATACAGCGCGGTGTCGTCGCTCCAGCGCGCAGCCTCGGCGGCCAGCGCGTCCGCGCGCGCGGGATCGGTCAGCACGGCGGCCGGCGCGCCGGCGCGGGTCAGCACGAGGTCGCGACACAGCAGCCAGCAGCCATCGATCAGCGCCTCGGCATGCTCGCGATCCACGCGCTCGCTTCGCTTGAACAGCGCGGCCGTGCCCTGGGCCCGCGCGTCCTCGATCCACTGCGCCGCTTCGGCGGTGAGTTCGGCGTCCGCGACGCCCGCCTGACGCGGACGGAAGCGGACGATCTGGCAGCGCGAGATGACGGTGGCCGGCACCGCGCGTACGCCGGTCAGGACGAGGATCACCACCGTCGCCGGCGGCGGCTCCTCGAGAAACTTCAGAAACGCCTGCGGCGCGTCACCGGTCATGCGGTCGGCCTCGTCGAGGATCAGCACGCGCCGCGAGGCCAGCGCGGGGCGCAGCGACGCGCGACGCTCCAGCTCGCGGATGGCGCCGATGCGGATCGCGCGCGCGCCCTTGGGATTGGACTCCGGCGGCGTCGGCGTCACCACGTGCAGATCGGGATGCGGGCGCGACGCGTCGACGCGCAACAGCTCGGAGGCGAAGGCGCACGCGGTGGTGAAGCGTCCGCTGCCCGTCGGTCCCACGAACGCGTACGCGTGGGCGACGCGGTCGCCCGCGAGCGCGCGCGAGAGCTGCTCCACCGCGCGCGGCTGATCGGCGATGGCCGCGAGCTTCATTTCAGGAATTCCTGCACGATCGCGCGCACGCGGCGCTCGACCTCGGCCAGCGGCGCCGCCGCGTCCACGCGTCGCACGCGCTTGGGCTCCGCGCGCATGATCTCGAGGTATCCGCGCCGCACGCGGCGGTGGAAGGCCAGCTGCTCGCGCTCGAAGCGATCGAGGCGGCGCGCGGCGATGCGGCGGACGCCGATCACGGGATCGAGGTCGAAGAGCAACGTGAGATCGGGCAACACGCCGCCGGTGGCCTGCACGTTCAGCTCACGGATCAGCTGTGGATCGATCCCGCGTCCGTAGCCCTGGTACGCGACGGTCGCGTCCGTGTAGCGGTCGCAGAGCACGATGCGCCCCGCGCGCAGCCACGGCCGGAGCTTTTCGACGACGTGCTGGTGACGCGCGGCGAGGAACAGAAACATCTCGGCGAGCGGTCGCGGCTCGCGCTCGAAGAGTCGCCGCACGGCGACGCCGAGCTCGGTGCCGTCGGGCTCGGACGTCGTCTCCGACCGATAGCCTTCGTCTCGCAGCCAGCGCTCGAGGCGTCGGATCTGGGTGGACTTGCCCGATCCCTCGACGCCCTCGAACGTAATGAGCACTCCACGCACGCTGGACCTCCGGATCTCCGCCACTGTAGCATGTCCGCATGGCGGCGCTGGGCGCGAAAGCCCTGATCTTCGACGTCTTCGGCACGTGCGTGGACTGGCGCGGCAGCATCCTCGCCGAGGGCCGCGCGCTCGATGCGCGCTGGGGCACCGTCGTCGACTGGCCGGCCCTGGCCGACGCCTGGCGCGGACGCTATCAGCCCGCCCTCGAGGAGGTGCGATCGGGCCGGCGACCGTGGACGATCCTCGACGTCCTGCATCGCGAATCGCTGGACGCGCTCGCGCCCGAGTTCGGTCTCGGCAAGCTGGACGAAACGCAGCGCGAGCATCTCAATCGCGTCTGGCATCGGCTGACGCCGTGGCCCGACACGGTGGCGGGGCTGACGCGGCTCAAGCGGCGGTTCGTCATCGGCCCGCTGTCGAACGGCAACTTCGCGTTGCTCACCAACATGGCCAAGCACGCGGGGCTGCCGTGGGACGTCAATCTCTCGTGCGAGCTCTATCGTGCCTACAAGCCGCAGCCCGAGACGTATCGCGGCGCCGCGGGGCTGCTCGGACTGGCGCCCGCGGAGACGATGCTGGTCGCCGCGCATTATTCCGACCTTCAAGCCGCGCGCGCGTGCGGACTGCGCACCGCGTACGTGCATCGCCCCCGCGAGTTCGGCGACAAGCCGAAGAATGATCTGCCGGCCGATCCCAAGGTCGATCTCGTCGCGAACGACTTCGAGGAGCTGGCGAGCCGGCTCGGCTGTTAGAGGTCGTGGATCGGAAAGATCGTCGTCTGGACGGCGTCGACCTGGCGATCGACGTAGTCGCTTACCGCACGTCGCAGCTCGTCGGGCAGCGCGACCGCCTCGTCCCACAGCGAGCGCGAGGTGAAGCCGTACCGTCGCCTGTCGTCGGCGAACGCGTCCGGCAGCGTGGGCGCGAGCTCGACGCCGTTGAGCACGGCCCACGCCACGGCCCACATCCGCGGAACGTTGCGCAGGTCGTATCCGCCGCCGCCCAGCGCGACCAGCCGCGGCGCCAGCTCCGTGATGCGCTGCACGGCGCGTGCGAAGCCCTGAACGTCGAGGGCCAGGTGCGTCAACGGATCGGTGCGATGCGCGTCGACGCCGAGCTGCGCGACGATCACGTCGGGCTTGAAGCGCGCGATGAGCGGCGGCACGACCGCCTCGAAGGCCGGTAGGAACACCGCGCTGTCGGTGTAGGCCTCCAGCGGCAGGTTGACCGAGAAGCCGACGCCGGCGCCCTCCCCCTGCTCGCGCACGAAGCCGGTGCCGGGGAAGAGCCGCTCGCCGCGCTCGTGCGTCGAAATCGTCAGCACGTCGGGATCGGCATAGAACGCGTGCTGGACGCCGTCGCCGTGGTGCGCGTCGATGTCGATGTAGGCCACGCGCAGCCCGTGCTCGCGCAGTCGCAGGATGGCCAGCACGGCGTCGTTGACGTAGCAGAAGCCGGAGGCGCGATCCGGAAACGCGTGGTGCAGCCCGCCGGCGAAGTGAAACGCGCGCTCGACGGCGCCGCTCGCGACGAGGTCCGCCGCGGTGAGCGAGCCCGCGGCCACGAGCTGCGCGACCTCCCACAATCCCCGGAAGACGGGGTTGTCGCCGAGGCCGAGCCCGTAGACGGCGCCGTCGGCGGGATCGAGCCCGCTGTCCGCGCGCTTGAGGACGTCCATGTACTCGCGCGTGTGATAGCGCGCGATGTCCGTTTCGGCGGCCGCCTCCGGCGACACCACGCGCGTGTTGGGCAGCGTCGTCAGCCCATAGGCGCGCATCAGCCGCCAGGTCAGGCCCAGACGCTCCATGCGCAGCGGATGCTCGCGGCCGTAGTCGAAGCCGTCGGCTTTCTCGGAGTGAACGAGGGCAGTCTTCACGAGTTTATTGTAGCGGGGTCCGCGCGGCCGGCTTGGGCCGTGGGTGGCCTGTTCTAGATGGTGCCCGGCGCCGCTCCGCATCTCTGGTCCACGTCCCGGACTTCCCGCCGGATTTGGCCAGCAGCTGCACGCTCGCGATGGTCACGCCCTTTTCCAGCGCCTTCACCATGTCGTACACGGTCAGCGCGGCGATGGTGACGGCCGTGAGTGCTTCCATCTCCACGCCGGTCTTGTCGGTGGTGCGCACGCGCGCCTCGATCTCGAGCGTGCCGTTGCCGCGCCGATCGTCGAACGTCACGTCGACGTTCGTGAGCCGCAGCGGATGGCACAGCGGAATCAGCTCGGACGTCCGCTTGGCGGCGAGGATGCCGGCGGTGCGGGCGGTGCCGAGCACGTCGCCCTTCGGCGCATTGCCGCGCCGCACGGCGCCGAGCGTGGCGGGCTTCATCTTGACGATCGCGCGCGCGACGGCCTCACGCGCCGTCTCCGGCTTGGCGGACACGTCCACCATGCGCGCGTCACCACGGGGGGACAAATGAGAAAGGCCGCGGAAGCCGTCGTTGCCGACGGCCTTCCGCGGCCGTGTGAGTCGCTGACGCGTCAGGCGCTGACGCCCGGGCGTGCGTGCCGGATGATCGACTCCATCCGGTCCTTCGCCATCAGCTTCAGCTTCTTGAGCTCGCTCATCCGCCACTGCTGGTCCGTCGAGAGCGGCGCCGTTCCGCGCAATGTCTCCAGCTCGCGCTCGTAGCCCTGGTGCTCCGTGCGGAGACGGCGGAACTCGTCGTTCTCGGCCATCAGTCGGTCGATGAGGTTCTCCTGGGTCATGCAGGACCTCCTTCTGCGTCTGGGAGGGCACGGCGGTGGAAAACAAACAAAGCCAGCGGAGGCGTGGCCGCTGGCTCGTTACGCTTCATCGTCGATACCGACCCCCGTCCAAGTGTTCACTCTGGTTCCGGGTGCCTTCCTTATATCCCCGGGCCGCCGGGGAGTCAAGCCGGGTCCCCTCTCACGCGACGATGAGATGCGCGGCGCTGGCCTTGAACACGGCGCGCACGCGCGCGCCCGGCCGCAGCGCGAGCTCGTCGACCGAGCGTGGCGTCACTGCCGCGACCAGCGGAAACCCGACGTCGACGATCACGTGCGTGGCGTACATGGACGCGCTCACCCGGACGACGGTGCCGTCGAGCGTATTACGCGCACTGGAAACGACGCGCGCGCCGTCCGCGGGCGTGAGCGTGACGTCCTCGGGTCGGATGCCGACGCGCACGTGCGCGCCCGGCGCGGCGGCGGCGGCGACCTCGAGCACCCGTCCACCCGCCTCGACGGCGGTGACGCCGTCCGCGCGGCCCACCACGCGCCCCATCACGAGCGTCTCGACACCGACGAAGCGCGCGACGTCCTCGGCGACCGGCGCGTAGAACACGCGGGCCGTCTCGTCGAGCTGACGAACGCGGCCCTCCATGAGCACGGCGACGCGGTCGGCCAGCGCCTGCGCCTCGCCGCGCTCGTGCGTCACGAGCACCGTGGTGACGCGGTCGGCGCGCAAGATACCGCCGAGATCCTCGACGAGCGCGGCGCGCGTGGGCGCGTCGAGTCCGGCGAACGGCTCGTCCAACAACAGCACCTCCGGCTCCAGCACGAGCGCGCGCGCGAGGGCGACACGCCGCGCCTCTCCGCCGGAGAGCGTGCGCGCCATGCGGCCGGCCAGCTTGTCGATGCCGAGGCGCTCGAGCCCACTCCGCACGCGCGGCTCGGCGCGTGCCGCGGACACGCCGCGGAAGCGCAGGCCAAGCACGACGTTGTGCGTGACGCTCGCGTCGGCCAGCAGCGGCTCCTGGAAGACGGTCGCCACGCGTCGTCGCTCGGCCAGCGCATCGCGCGCGTCGACGGCGCGGCCATCGACGAGCACGCGTCCCTCGTCGGGCCGCTCGAGCAGACCGAGGATGCGGAGGAGCGTCGACTTGCCGGCGCCATTGGGTCCGATGACGCCGAGCACCTCGCCCGCGACGACGTCGAGCGACGTCACGTCGAGCGCGAAGCCGTCCGCGTAGCGCCGCCGCACGCCGCGCAGCGCCAGGACGGCGGTGGTCACGCCGGCAGGACGTGGATCGAGCCGCGGTGGATCGAGAACTGCCAGCGGCGATCGCGGTCGATCTCGAGAATCTCGTAGACCAGGTGCGGCACTTCGACTTCGAGATCGTGATCACCCTGCGCGGGCTCGCCGGCCGCCGTAAGGCGGATGCGCAGGCTCCAGGTCGTCCCGAAATCCTCCTCGCCGACCACGACTCCGTCCATGAGGTTCATGTGGTGCGACGGATCGGCGGGTCCACGGTCTTTGCGGATCAGGCGGACGTACTCGGGACGGATGAAGAACGCGATCGGGCGCTCGGCGGCGGGCAGATACGAGCGGCTCGGCGAGTTCACGGCCTCGAGGAGCTGACCGCGCCAGCGGAACTGGATGCGATCGGGCGTGGCCTTCACGACGGTCCCGCGCAGCACGTTGCGGATGCCCATGATGCGCGCGACGGATTCCGACGCCGGCTGCCACAGCAGCTCCGAGCGCGGCGCGGACTGCACGACGCGCCCGGCATCGTAGACGACGATCCGGTCGCCGAGCCGATACGCCTCCGTGAAATCGTGCGTGACGAGGACGGCGGCAGTGCCGAGATCCGTCAGCAGCGCGCGGAGCTCGTCTCGCAACGCGCGCCGCAGCGGCGCGTCGAGCGCCGAGAGCGGCTCGTCGAGCAGCAGCAGCGCGGGATCGATGGCCAGCGCGCGCCCGAGGGCGACGCGCTGGCGCTGGCCTCCGGACAGCTCGCGCGGGTACCGATGCTCGAGGCCGGCGAGGCCGAGCCGCTCGATGACGGCCGCGGCCCGCTCGGCGCGGCGCGCGCGCGGAAGGTCGCGCAGGCCGAAGCCGACATTCTCGGTCACCGTGAGGTGCGGAAAGAGCGCGTAGCCCTGGAAGACGTAGCCGACACGCCGCGCCTGCGCCGGCACGTTGACGCCGGATGCGCTGTCGAAGAGCACGTGCCCGTCCACGACGATGCGACCCGCGTTCGGTGGGATGAGTCCCGCCAGGCATTGCAGCGTCAGCGTCTTGCCGGCGCCGGACGGGCCGAACAGCACGGCCACGCCCCCGCCGGCCGACCACGAGACGTCCAGATCGAAGCCGGGCACCTGCAGCGAGAGCGCGACCTCGAGCCGATCGCTCACGTGGCCCTCGCGCCCAGCCGATTGGCCGCGACGATCACCACACACGACAGCGCGCTCAGCACGACGACGAGCAGCAGTGCCGCCGCGTCCTCGCCCGTCTGCACCGCCGTGTAGATCGCCAGCGGCACCGTCGCCGTTTTGCCGGGAATGTTGCCGGCGAGCATGAGCGTGGCGCCGAACTCGCCGAGGGCCCGGGCGAAGGCGAGCACGAGACCGGCGAGGATTCCGTTGCGCGCGAGCGGCAGCGTCACCTCGACCGCGGTGCGGAGCTCGGAGCGGCCCAGCGTGAAGGCGGCGCGCTCGAGGTCGCGGTCGACCGATTCGAACGCCGCTTTCGCGGTGCGCACGAGCAACGGCAGCGCCATGATCGTGGCGGCCACCACCGCGGCGTACCACGTGAAGGCGATGCTCCAGCCCGTCATCTGATAGAGGGGGCCGCCGAGCCAGCCGCGCCGGCCGAACAGCACGATCAGGTAATAGCCGGTGACGGTGGGCGGCAAGATCAACGGCATCGTCACGAGGAGGTCCAACAGCGCGCGGCCGGGAAACCGCCGGCGCGCGAGCGCCCAGGCGAGCGGCACGCCGATGAGCGCGTTCAAGACTGTGGCGAGAATCGCCACGCGCAGGGACAACATCAGGGCGTCGCGTATCTCCGGACTCACGCCCGAGATCTTACGCTCAATCCTTCAGCGCACGCCGGCCGGCGGCGGTAGAAAGCCGAAGCGCGCGAGCACCGCTTGCCCGTCGCGGCTCAGCAGCAGATCGACGTACGCCTGGGCGACGGCGGGATGCTTGGCGCCGGCGACGACGGCCACCGGATAGAGAATCGGCCGATACGTGTCCTCCGCCGGGCGAAACGCCTCCTTCACCTGCTTGGCGCGCGTGGCGGCGTCGGTCGTGTAGACGAAGCCCGCGTCGACCTCGCCCCGCGCGACGTAGTCGAGCGCCTGGCGGACGTTTTCCGCGAACACGAGCTTGGCCTGCAGCCGCTCCCAGAGGCCGAGCGCTCGTAAACTCTCCTCCGCATACTGGCCAACGGGCACGGTCTTGGGACTGCCGATGACGATTTTCGTGACGCGCGGATCGAGGAGATCGGACGGCTTGGTGAGGTCGATCCTCGAATCCGCCGGCTTGACCACGATCAGCACGTTGCGAGCGAACACGCGGCGGGTCGCGGCGAGGACGAGCCCTTTCTTCTCGAGCTCGTCCATCTGCCGCGGCGCGGCCGAGATGAAGAGGTCGATGGGCGCGCCGGCCTCGATCTGCTTTTGCAGCTCACCGGACGAGCCGAGGTTGTAGCGCAGCGTCACGCCCGGCCGCGCCGCCATGAATCGGCGGCCCAGCTCCTCCACGACCTCTTTCATGCTGATCGCGACGGAGAGCGTGACCTCCTGGGCGTGAGCCGGACGCGGGTCCATCGACAGTACGGCCGTCAGGAGCGCGAGCGCGGCAAGAGCACGCATGAGGATCCTCGCGGGCATCGTACCGCGCCGTCACCACACGCGACGCTGCTGGATCGACGTCAGCACCCAGTTGACGACGAACACGAGCACGAGCAGCAGGATCGACAACGCGATCGCGATCTCGAAGTTGCCCTTGCCGGTCTCGAGCACCATCGCCGTCGTCAGCGTCCGCGTCTGGCCCTTGATGTTGCCGCCGACCATCATCGACGCACCGATCTCGGAGATGATGCCGCCGAACCCCGCCATCACCGCGGCCAGCATGGGCAACCGCGCCTCGCGCAGCACCACGCGCACCATCTGCAGGCGCGAGGCGCCGAGCCCCAACAATTGGAGCCGAAACTTCTCGGGAACGTTCTGCACGGCGGCGAGGGTGATGCCCATCACGATCGGCGCCGCGATCACGGCCTGGGCGAGCACGAGCGCCGCTGGCGTGTAGAGGATCTCCCACGCGCCGAGCGGGCCGCTGCGCCACAACAGCAGCGTGACGAAGAGGCCGACGACGACGGGCGGGAGCCCCATACCCGCATTGACCACCGACACGACGAGCGTGCGCCCGGGAAAACGCAACAGCGCGAGCGCGGCGCCGGCGGGTATGCCCACGGCGAGCGAGACGAGCGTCGCGAGACCGGACACCTGCAGCGACAGCAGGAGGATCGCAACGACCTCGCGGTCACCGGTGAGCAGCAGCCGGAGCGCCTCGCGCACTCCGGCCCAGAGCAGGTCCACGGGCTAGAGGTCCTCGTCCTTCTTGCCCGCGATCGGCACGAAGAGCGCTCGCCCGAATTTCTCCACGCCGAAGGCGCGGATCAGCGCCTGCGTCGCCGGAGCCACCATGAAGTCGGCGAACGCCTTGCCCCCTGTCGCACTGACGCGCGGCCCGTTGGCGGGATTGACCTCCATCACGGAGTAGACGTTGAACAGCGCTCGGTCGCCCTCGACGAGCGTGGTGAGCGCGAGGCGCCGGCTGAGCGCGAGATAGGTCGCGCGATCGGTCAGCGTGTAGGCGCGCCGGTCGTCGGCGATGCCCAGCGTGGCGCCCATGCCCTGCCCCGACTCGATGTACCAGGGCGCCGCGGGCGTCACGCCGGTCTCCTTCCACAGCGCCTGCTCGAGGAGATGCGTGCCGGACTTGTCGCCGCGCGAGACGAAGCGCGCGCCCGCCGCCGCGATTTTCGCGAGCGCGGCGGCGGCGCGCGGCTCGCCGCGGATCTTCGCGGGATCACTCGTGGGACCGACCACGACGAAGTCGTTGTACATGACGAGCCGGCGGTTGAGCAGCTTGCCCTCGGCGAGGTATTTCTTCTCGAGCGCCGGCGCATGCACGAGCACCACGTCGGCCTCGCCGCGCGCGGCGAGGGCGAGCGCCTGTCCGGTGCCGACGGACACGGGTTTGAGCGTGAGCCCACTCTGTCGCTCGAAGAGGGGGACCAGCACGTCGAGCAGTCCCGAATCCTGCGTGCTCGTCGTCGTCGACAGCACCACGGTGGATCCCGGCGGCTGGGCGCCCGCCGGGGCCCAGCCGAGAACGAGCAGCAGCAGCCCGAGGCCGAACACGATCACGGGCGCCATTATGCCCGAAAAAGCATATTAGGGCCCATCGCCGACGCGGTACCCTCGCCGGCACGGAGATCGAGCCATGGCCAATCGGATTCTCCACGCGACCGACTTCTCAGCGGCGTCCGGCCCGGCGTTCAGGCAGGCGATCGCGATGGCGCGCCGCGATCGCGCCGAGCTACTCGTGCTCCACGTGCTGAGTCCGCCCGCCCCGATGGTTGCGGACGCCTACATCACGCCGAACGTCTGGAATACGCTGCTGCGCTCGCAGCGCGCATCGGCGCAGCGGCGGCTGGACACGCTGGTGGACAAGGCGCGGCGCGCGCGCGTGCGCGCCCGCGGGCTGTTGGCGGAGGGGGTGCCGGCCGACACCATCGTGCGCGTAGCGCGGGCGCGTGGCGCCCGCCTGATCGTCGTGGGCACGCACGGCCGGCGCGGCGCCGCGCGCTTCTTCCTCGGCTCCGTGGCCGCCCGCGTGGTGGCGGCCGCTCACTCCCCGGTGCTGACAGTGCGCGGCGGGTAGGCCTTCGGAGCCAGCAGCATCTCGACCACGCCCCGCTCGACGCGACGCTCGATCACGTCGGCGTGGCGCGCGAGCAGGCCGAGCATCCGGCGGTTGTCGGCGAGCGTGAAGGCGCGGAAGCGCGTGATCCCGTTCTCGGCCGCCGCGCGAAACAGCTCGGTGAGCAGCCGCGTGCCCACGCCCTTTCCCTGCCAGGCGTCCTCGACGACGAGCGCGATCTCCGCGATGTCGTCGCCGCCGGGCTCGTAGCGCGCGACGCCGATCAGCCGCGTCGTCGGCGCCGTCACATCCTCGGCGACCAGCGCCAGCCGTCGGTCGTAATCGACGTTGGCGAGGAAGTGGGCCCAGTCCTGGGGCAGTCGGCGCATCACCGTGAAGAAGCGCTGATAGCGGGTGTCGCGGCTGCTGCGGTCGTAGAGCTCGGACAGGCGCGGCTCGTCGTCGGGGCGGATCGGCCGGAGGCGCACGCGCTCGCCGCTCGGCAGCGTGAGCATCCGGTCGAACCGCGCCAGGCTCAAGGTGTCCATACGCCTACAGATGCATCGCCGCGGCCTGGCGTCGCGGGCGACATGCGATCGTCACACGACGGCCGCCATGCCCCCGTCGAAGTTGATCGACGTGCCCGTGATGAACGCCGCGCGCGCGGACACCAGGAACGCGACGAGATCGCCGAACTCCTCCGCCTCGCCCATGCGGCCGAGCGGCACGCGCTTGGCCGCCTCACGATAGACCGCTTCGACGTCGCCGCCCTTGGCACGACGCTCCCACTGCTCGCTCTTCACGAGCCCGAGGCAGATCGTGTTCACCCGGATGCCGGCCGATGCGTACTCGTGCGCGAGGCCCTTGGTCAGGTTGATGCCGGCCGCGCGCGTGACCGCCGTGGGCACCGCGCGTGGCGCCGGCGCCTTGCCGCCGACGGTCGTGACGTTGACGATGACGCCGCCGCCGCGCTTTTGCATGATCGGAATCGTCAGCCGGCAGAATCGGATGGCGGCCATCAGCTTCAGCTCGATGTCCGTCTGCCACGTGCGGTCGTCGACCTCCATGAACGGCGCGGCCGACGACGTGCCGGCGTTGTTCAAGAGGATGTCGACACCGCCGAAACGCTCGGTGGTCGCCTTCACCACGGCTTCCACGTCGTCGGCGCGCGTGACGTCGGCGGGAATCGCGAGCACGTCGCCGCCCGCGTGACGGATCTCGCCGGCGGTGCGCTCCAGCACTTCCTTGCGCCGCGCGCAGATGCTCACGCGCGCGCCCTCGCGCGCCAGCCGCATCGCCGCCGCGCGGCCCAGGCCCACGCTGCCGCCCGTCACGATCGCCACCTTTCCCGTCAGTCCGAGATCCAGCATGAATCGTCCTCCGTTGTGGTCGTCCGAGTGTACACGCGGGAACCGCAGGTGGGCCGTCCGAGTCTAAAGGTCCAGGAGGGGCCGATGAACCGAATTCGTGTCACGCTGGCAGCGATCGCGCTCACGCTGACGGCGGCCGCCGGCGCCGCCGCGCAGGACTTCGGCGCTGGTACGCCGGAGTCGCGATACTTCCGTGTGGACTCCGCGGTCGCGGCCGGGCGACACGGTCCGCAAGTCGAAGGTTACGTCTACAACGTGTACGACGCACACGCGGTGCGCGTGCGGCTGCGCGTGGAGGCGGTCGACGCGACGGGCCGGGTGCTGGACACGCGGACGGTCCTGGTGCCGCTCGACGTCCCGGCGCGTGGTCGCGCGTTCTTCACGGCGCCAGCGCCGACAGGCACCGCGTCGGCACGCGTCAGCGTGCTGAGCTTCGACTGGGCGCCCCGTGGCGGAGGCGGCGGAATGTAGTGCGAGCCGCAGCGCGTCGAGCGCGAGGCGAGCCTGCGTGAAGCCGAGCCGCAGCGCGTCGAGCGCGAGGCGAGCCTGCGTGACGCCGCCGACGTCAGCGGTCGGGCGTGAGAACCCGCCCGGCGCTCGGGCCGACGAGGCGCCCGTTGTCCACCGCGACGTGACCGTTCACGACGACGTACGGAATGCCGCTCGGATAGCGATGCGGGTCTGGATAGGTGGACTCGTCCTTCACGCTGGCCGGATCGAAGACGACCAGATCGGCGACGGCCCCGACGCGCACGACCCCACGATCGCGAAGCCCAAGTCGCGTCGCCGCCATTCCCGTCATCTTGTGCACGGCGGTCTCGAGCGGGAACAGCTTGCGCTCGCGCGCGTACTCGCCGAGCACGCGCGGGAAGGTGCCGTAGGTACGCGGGTGGGGCTTGCCCGGCCGATCACCTTCGCCCTCGAAGAGCGGGATCGAGTCCGAGCCGATCATGAGCGCCGGGTGCGCCATCACCTTGGCGACGTTCTCGAGTGATTGCGAGAACGACACCATCGCGACCGTGCAGCGTTCCTCCAGCAGCAAATCCATCAGCGCCTCGGCGGGCGCCTTCCCCGTCTGCGACGCGAGCTGCGCGAGATTGAGGCCCTCGAGCTCGCGGCGCCGACACGCGGCGACGAAGACCTGGTCGAAGCCGACGCGGCCCTGGGAGACCGTGCCCCAGCGCTCGCCATCGACCAGACATTCGTCGGTGATGCGTTTGCGCGTGGCGCGATCGGCGAGACGCTCGAGCAGCTTCATCACGCCGCCCTCGTGGGCCCACGCCGGCATCAGGTTGTCCATCTTCGTGGCGCCCGCGTTGTACGGATAGACGTCGCCGGCGACGTCGACGCCGCGGCGGCGAGCGTCCTCGATCAGACCGAGCGCGGCGTCCAGCTTGGACCAGTTCTCGCGCCCGGAGGCCTTCACGTGCGCGATCTGCACGGGCACGCCGCCCGCGTCGCCGATGCGAATCGCCTCGGCGATGGAGTCCAGCAGCATGGCGGACTCGCCACGCACATGGGAGAAATAAAAACCGCGGCGCGCGCGCATGGAGTTCGCGAGCGCGATGAGCTCGTCCGTCTGGGCATAGGCGCTGGGCGGATAGACGAGCCCCGTGGAAAATCCCCACGCGCCGGCGTCCATCGCGTCGCCCAGCCCATGCTCCATCGCGCGAAGCTCACCCGCGTCGGCGGGGCGCGCCTCGAATCCCATGGCGGCGATGCGCAGCGCGCCGTGGCCGACGAAGTGGATCACGTTCACCGAGGGCCGGAGGGCGCGCAACATGTCGAGGTACTGGCCGAACGTCTCCCACTCGACATCGGGCGTGACCCCGATGCCGCCGACCCAACCCTTCACGAGTGCCTGCTGCTCGCGGCGCACGGGTGCCGGGGAGAACGAGCACATGCCGACGACTTCGGTCGTCACCCCCTGGCGGATCTTGGACTCGGCGGACGGGCACGCGAAGTAGAAGAGGTCGGAATGCGAGTGCATGTCGATGAAGCCCGGCGCCACGACGCGGCCGGCGACGTCGAGCGCGCGATCGGCGGCGCCTGCGAGACCGGGCGCCACCGCGACGATGCGCTCGCCCTCGATCGCCA
>Ga0209375_1001765_pt1 | contig 16121 bp, 16 predicted proteins | sample GraSoiAngelo_131_FD_185888 | JGI IMG/M metagenome (GOLD analysis project Ga0209375, IMG submission 185888) | Grasslands soil microbial communities from the Angelo Coastal Reserve, California, USA - 14_0929_02_30cm (SPAdes) (version 2) | ecosystem: Environmental > Terrestrial > Soil > Grasslands ... | reverse complement strand
GACCGGGGTGCGCGGCCCATGCCTCTTTGCCATATTGGAGGGGATGCAATCTAGCCGGGCCCTCTGCGCCCTTCCAGTTGTGCTGGGGCTCGTCATACCCCTGTCGCTCGCCGCCCAAGCACGCTACCGCGTCACCACCGACGGGGCCTGGTTCTATCAGGAGCCGGGCGGGAAGCGCCTGGCGCGCCTGGCGCGCGGTGCGGTGCTGGCGGGCGGCGAGGGCCAGGGCGACTGGCAGGTCGTGATGCTGGAAGGCTGGATCTTCACGACCTCAGTCGGCCCGACGCCGCGGGCGGGCTACGACCTCACAGTGACGCGCGCGCCGGAGGAGAACCTGCGCTCCGCGCCCGCGGGCGCGCTCATCGGAAAGTTGCCCCCGGGGTTCCTCCTCAACAAGGTCGCAGAAGGCACCTCGGGTAGTTGGATCCACGTGACGCGCGCGGGCTGGGTGGAGAAGACGGATATCGAGTCCGTCGCGCAGGTCGCGAGCTCGCGCACCGCCGCGCCGGACTCGGACACGACCCAGGCGCGGCCGACCCTCGCCCGCAAGCCCGCGGTTGCGCCCGCCACAGGGCATGGGTCCGCGGTCGGTTCCCCCGACACGACCTCCAGTCCCTCCGCCCCGGTCGATCCTTCGCGCGTCGAATCGGCTCGGCGTACGGTCCTGTACCGGTCACCGGAGGGGCAGCCGGCGGGGACGCTCGCGCCCTCCGCGCCGCTGCGCGTGCTCGGGCGCTCGGGCGATTGGACGCGGGTGGAGCTCGAGGGCTGGGTGCGGAGCGCGGACCTGGAGATCGCGCCGCCCGGCGTGCTCGTGGGCATCACGGCCGCCGAGCTGCGTACCGACCCGCAGCGCTACGCGGGACAGGTGCTCCGCTGGACGCTGCAGTTCATCTCGACGCAGAAGGCCGACGAGCTGCGGCCGGAGATCCCGAACGGCGCTACGTACTTCCTGGCACGCGGGCCGCTCCCCGAGCGCGGGTTCGTGTACGTCGTGGTCCCCGAGGCGAAGCGGGTGCAGCTCGAGACGCTCACGCCCCTCGCCACCATCCAGGTCACCGCGCGCGTGCGCACCGGCCGCACCCGGTTCCTCGGCAACCCGGTGCTCGACATGATCAGCCTCGAGAGCCTGCCATGAACGAGATCCTGCGTGACCGCCTCGTGCGGAAGCTCGACGCGCTCCCCGACGACAAGGCGTACCAGGTGCTCGACTACGTCGAATTCCTGGAGTCCAAGTACGCCGAGCGGGCGGCGGGCGCGCCGCCGTTCCAGCGCGTGGCGGAAACGCTCGAAGACACGCTCCGCGCGGGACGGGTCCCGGTCAACATCATCAAGGGAACGATGGACGCCGTGGGAAAGGCGGGAAAGTTGCTCGAAAAGGTGGCCGCGGCGGGAAAGGCGGCTGTGGAGGAGGCGGCGAAGCAGCCCGCGGACAAGGACAAGGTTGAGGAAACCCCACCCGCCCAGTAACTTTCGCCATGGGAACCTTCCGCCCCGCTTCCGCTCTCACTTTCGACGACGTCTTGCTCGTTCCGCGGCTCGCGAGCGTACATCCGCGGAACGTGGACGTGCGCTCGCGCTTCACCCGCGGCATTCCCCTCAACGTCCCCCTCGTCTCCGCCGCGATGGACACGGTCACCGAATCTGAGATGGCGATCGCGATCGCGCGCGAGGGCGGGATCGGCGTGATCCACAAGAACATGCCCGTCGACCGCCAGGCGGCCGAGGTGGACCGCGTGAAGCGCAGCGAGTCGGGGATGATCCTGCACCCGATCACCCTGGGGCCGGACCGGCCGCTGCGAGAGGCAGTGCGCCTGATGGATCGGTTCCGCATTTCGGGGGTCCCGATCGTGGACGACGCCGGGCGCCTGGTGGGCATCATCACCAACCGCGACCTGCAATTCGAGCGCGAGCTCGACCGCCCGATCCGCGACGCGATGACGAAGGACCGCCTGGTGACCGCGCCGGTGGGCACCACACTGGACGAAGCCGAGCGCATGCTCGGCAAGCACCGCATCGAGAAGCTGCCGGTCGTGGACGAGCAGGGTGTCCTCAAGGGCCTCATCACCATCAAGGATATCTTCAAGCGCCGCCGGCACCCGCACGCCAACAAGGATCAGCACGGCCGGCTGCGCGTCGCCGCCGCGGTGGGCAGCAACCCCGAGGCCCTGGCCCGCGCGCGCGCCCTCATCGACGCGGGGTGCGACGTCATCGTCGTGGACTCGGCGCACGGGCACTCCGAGGGCGTGCTCAAGACGGTGGCGTGCGTGCGCGAAGCGTTCCCCGACGCGCAGCTCGTGGGCGGCAACGTTGCGACGGAGGCGGGCGCGCGGGCCCTGGTCGAGCGCGGCGTGGACGCCGTGAAGGTGGGCGTGGGCCCGGGGTCGATCTGCACCACGCGGGTCGTCACCGGCGTCGGCGTCCCGCAGATCACGGCCATCATCGACGGGGTCAGGGGGGCGGGGGCGGGGGCGGGGGACGTGCCGGTGATCGCGGACGGCGGCATCAAGTACTCAGGCGACGTGGTGAAAGCGCTCGCGGCGGGCGCCGAGAGCGTGATGATGGGGTCGATGCTCGCGGGCACCGAGGAGAGCCCGGGCGAGTCGTTCCTGCTCGAGGGCCGGCGCTTCAAGGTGATCCGCGGGATGGGCAGCCTCGGCGCCATGGAGGAAGGCTCCGCCGACCGCTACTTCCAGGAGGGTGAGGTCTCGCCGTCGAAGCTCGTGCCCGAGGGCATCGAGGGCCGCGTGCCCTACAGGGGTCCCGCGGCCGACGTGATCTTCCAGATGGTGGGCGGGCTCCGCAGCGGCATGGGGTATTGCGGGGTGTGCGACATCAAGGCGCTCCGGACCGAGACCGAGTTCATCCAGATCACGACCGCGGGCTTGCGCGAATCGCACCCGCACGACGTCGTGATCACCCGCGAAGCTCCTAACTACAGCCTGTAACGGCTTGACAGGCCCGCCACGCAGGCCTACTCTAGCCGCCATCTCGCCGTTGTTCCGACAACCGCTCGAATCATCACGAGGGACGCATGAATCTTCTCCGCCGGAAGAGCGTCACCGATCTCCAGACCGAGGCACTCACGGATCACAGTTTGCGGCGCGCCCTCGGCGCGCTCAACCTGACCATGCTGGGGATCGGCGCGATCATCGGCACCGGAATTTTCGTGCTCACCGGGACGGTGGCCGCGGTGAACGCGGGGCCCGCCGTCGTGTTGTCGTTCGTGATCGCCGGCGTCGCATCGATCTTCGCGGCGCTGTGCTATTCCGAGTTCGCGTCGCTCGTGCCCATGGCGGGCAGCGCCTACACCTACGGTTACGCCACGCTCGGGGAGATCTTCGCCTGGATCATCGGCTGGGACCTGGTGCTCGAGTACGCGCTCGGCGCCGTGACGGTCGCGATCGGGTGGTCGGGATATGTCGTCTCGTTCCTCAAGGACATCGGGATCATCGTGCCCCCCGCGCTGTCGGCGGCCCGCGGCACGGTCGTCACCCTGGCCGACGGCTCGACCATCACCGCGATTTTCAACCTGCCGGCTGTCATCATCATCGCGATCATCACGACGCTCCTCGTCATCGGCATCAAGGAGTCCGCGAACGTCAACAACGTGATCGTGTTCGTGAAGGTGGCGGTCGTGCTGCTGTTCATCATCGGGGCGGCCCACGCCATCAACCCGGCCAACTGGCACCCGTTCATACCGCCCCAGGAGGGGCCCGGGATCTACGGCTGGAGCGGCGTGATGACGGGGGGGGCGATCGTGTTCTTCGCTTACATCGGCTTCGACGCGGTGAGCACCGCCGCCCAGGAGGCGAAGAACCCGCAAAAGGACATGCCCATCGGGATCATCGGGTCCCTTCTGATCTGCACCGTGCTCTACATTCTCGTGTCCGGCATCGCGACGGGCGTGGTCCCCTATAAGGAATTGAACGTCCCCGATCCCATCGCCGTGGCCGCGGACCACGCGGGGATGGGGTGGATGTCGTCGCTCATCAAGCTCGGCGCCATTGCCGGCCTGTCGTCGGTGATCCTGGTGATGCTCCTGGGGCAATCGCGGGTGTTCTGGAGCATGTCGCGCGACGGTCTCCTCCCCCAGTTCGTCAACAAGATCCATCCGAAGTTCCAGACTCCCTACATCACCTCGATCATCACCGGCATCGGGGTGGCGTTCGTGTCGGCGCTCCTCACGGTGCGCGAAGCGGGGAGCCTCGTCTCGATCGGCACACTGCTGGCGTTCGTCATCGTGTCGATTGGGGTGTTGGTGCTGCGCATCCGCGAGCCGGGCCTGCCGCGAGCCTTCAAGACGCCGTGGGTGTGGTTCGTGGCGCCGGCGGGCGCCTTCTCGGCCCTGTACCTGATGGCGTCGCTGCCGTGGCGCACGTGGGAGCGGCTCATCATCTGGTTCGTGGTCGGTATCGTGATCTACGCGGTGTACGGTGTGAGTCACTCCAAGCTGGCTTCGAAAGAATAGAGGCGTCGAGCAAAGGCGTCGCGCATAGACGTCGCGCAAAGGCGTCGCGCAAGAACGTCAGGAAGAACCGGATGAAACACCTACTGTTTTGCGTTGTGCTCGCAGTGGCCGCAGACGCGTGCGGGGGTGGGAACAAGGTTACCGGGCCGGTCCCGTGTGACACCTACACCGGCGGGATAATTGGGACAGGCGCCTTGCCCGGCACGTATGATCTCAAGTCGGTGTGCTCGGGAATGAAGCCCGATCAGCCGGGGGCCAGCGGGACGGTCACCATCACGGGAACAGACTTTACGGCCTCGATTGGCACAACCACCTACAGCGGCATGTACACGCTTTCAAATCCGGACGGCATCACGGTCAATCTGACCAGCCCCCTACCGACTCAATTGGTCGGGACGTATCGGCTTCGGAACGACAGCCTCGCGGTGAGCGGTACGGTGGGCGGCCAGCGCCTGTCCCTCGTCGGAACGCGGGTGACGCCGTAGACGTGACGTTCTTGCTTGACGTCGTTGCGTGACGTTTTTGCGTGACGCCCTCGCGTGACGCGTCCGCTTGACGCTTTTGTTTATCTTGATGCCATGACCACGAACGGAGTCCCGATTCCCCCCGAGCGCGCGCGCGCGGCCGGCGAGGTCGCCGCGGTGCTCACACCCGGCCGCCGGGTCGTGCTCACCACGCATGTCAACGCCGACGGTGATGGCGTGGGGAGCGAGGTAGCTCTGTGGCATCTGCTCACGGCGCGCGGACTGAGCGCGACCATCGCGAACCCCACACCCATCCCCGAGCGGTTTCACTTTCTCCTGCCGGAGGGGGCCGATCATTCGGAGCGCGCGGCGCGCGAGATCGCGGCGGCCGACGTGGTCGTGGTCCTCGACATTTCCGAGGTGAGCCGGTTGGGCGATCTGGCGCGCGCGATCACGCAGTCGCAGGCGGTGGCGTGCATCGACCACCACGTGAGCGTGGGCTCGCTGCCCGGTGGCCCGCGGTTGGTGGCCCCCGAGGCGGCCGCCACGGCCGAGCTGGAGTTCGACTTTGCGAGTGCCCTCCAGTGGCCGCTCTGTCCCGAGGCGGCCCGCGCGCTGTACGTGGGCATCCTCACCGATACGGGCGGGTTCCGGTTCGCAAACACCACCCCGCGCGTGCTGCGGGTCGCGGGCGCGCTGCTCGAGCACGGCGTGGACCCGGAGACGATCTACGAGTCGGTGTACGCGAGCGCGCCCGAGGGTCGCGTCCGCCTCACGGCGGAGGTCCTCGCCACCCTGGTGGTCGAACCGGAGCGCGGGCTGGCGTGGGTGACGGTGCCGCCCGACGCGCTGCAGCGGCACCGTGCCACCGCCGACGACCTGGACGGCATCGTCGAGTATCCGCGATCCATCGCGGGGGTCCGCCTGGCCCTCCTGTTCCGCCAGCTCGCCAATGGCAAGGTGAAGGTCAGCTTCCGCTCGCTCGGCGACGTGGACGTGGCCGAGCTGGCGCAGCGATTCGGCGGTGGGGGACACCGCAAAGCCGCGGGGGCGTCGCTCGAGGGCTCCCTCGCCGAGGCGCAGGCCGAGGTGCTGGCCGCGGCGCGGGAGTATCTCAACGGGCGCTAGCGGTTCGCAGGAACGCCCGCACGAAGTTTCGCTTCGAGAAGTCCCCGCCGGTCCACACCCGCCACAAGAAGTCGCTCCCCGGGAGCGCACGCGCGATGGCCGCGTGGCTCCACCCGCGCCCGTGCAGCTCGTGGATCCGCTCGCCCAGCTCGACCAGGAAGTCGAGCTTGTCGCGCAGCCGTGCCGCGCCCTGCTCCACGCGCCCGCGGTGCTGGCAAAACAGCACCCGCGGCTCGAGCGCCAGCACCCGCCGCAACGAGTCCATCATCGCGTACACGTCTTCGTCGGCGCGGAGGTAGCGGAGCCGGGGGGCGAGATACAGGTCGCCCGAAAAGAGCCAGCCGCGCTCGGGCTCGAACAGGGCTACGTGGTCGGTTGCGTGGCCGGGGGTGTGAATCACCCGGAATCGGAATCGCGGCGTCTCGAGGCCCTCGCCGAGCGGCGCGGCGGGGGCCGGCGGCCGGGCGCCCCAGGCGACGCGGCGGTACAGGTGGGAGTGGGTGTCCGCCACGGCGAGCCGCGACACGCCGTTCGCGTGTGCCAGGGGGGTGATGCGCAGCTCGGCCGCGAGCAGGCCGTGGTTTCCGGAGTGATCCTCGTGGTGATGGGTGGTGACACATTGCCGCACCGCGAGGTTGCAAACCAGCCGTCGCACGTCGTGGGCGAGGTTGGGCGGGCCCGAGTCTACGAGCAGGCCGTCGATGAGATAGACGCCGGTCCAGTAGATCGCCCGTCCCAGCACGGTGCGGGCCATCCGGAAATAGCGCACGTCGCCGTAGTCGAAGCTCGAGATCATGCAGCGGAGTGTAATCGATGGATCGTCCCCCCGGGCCCCTTGCCGACCGAGCGCGGTCGCGGCACTTTCGCGCACTATGAAAAAGAGTCTCGGCGCCCTGCTCGTCGTGGTGGTGATCCTCGCGGTCATCGTGCTCGAGCGCACGTTCACGTTCCGCTCGCGCCAGCCCCAGACGGCGCCGGTGGCGGTCGAGCCGCTCGACACGGCGGCGCTCGCGCAGCGCCTGGCCGGCGCGCTGCGCTTCAAGACCATCTCCTATCAGGATTCGAGCCAGTTCGACGCTCGTGAGTTCGATGGCTTCCAGCGCTACCTGCGAACGACGTTCCTGAAGCTCCATGCCGCGCTCAAGCTCGAGAAAGTGAACGGCTACGGCCTGCTGTACGAGTGGCCAGGGTCCGATCCGAGTGCTCCACCGATCGTGCTGCTCGCGCATCAGGACGTGGTTCCGGTCGAGCCCGGCACGGAGACCCGCTGGACCGAGCCGCCATTCGAGGGCAGGATCACCGGCGGATATGTGTGGGGCCGGGGCGCGCTCGACGACAAGGGCAGCCTCGTCGGACTCTGCGAGGCGGTGGAGCATCTCCTCGGGGCGGGAGCCAAGCCGCGGCGCACCGTGTATCTCGCGTTCGGCTACGATGAGGAGGTGGGCGGGCGGCGCGGCGCGGCCCGCATCGCGGATCTGCTCGCGTCGCGCAACGTACATCCCGAGTTCGTGCTGGACGAAGGCGGCGCGCTCACCAATGGATTGATCGCCGGCGTTTCGGCTCCGGTGGCGGTGGTCGGTATCGCCGAGAAGGGATACGTGACGGTCGGACTCACGGCCCAGGCCGAGGGTGGGCATTCCTCGATGCCCCCGGACGAGACGGCGGTCGGCATTCTCGCCGCCGCAATCCTACGGCTCGAGCACGACCAGATGCCGCGGGCCATCCGCGGGCCCACGGCCGCCATGTTCGACTACCTGGGTCCCGAGATGTCGTTCGGCCCGCGGCTCGTCATTGCGAACCGCTGGCTGCTCGGGGGACTCCTCGCGCAGAAGTTCGGCGCGACGCCCCAGGGGAACGCGATGCTCCGCACGACCACCGCACCCACGGTGCTGCAGGCGGGGGTCAAAGAGAACGTGCTGCCGTCGTCGGCGCGTGCGCTCGTGAACTTTCGTATCCTCCCCGGCGACAGCGTGGAAGGCGTCGTCGAGCACGTGCGCCGGGCGGTGCACGACTCGCGGATCAGCGTAGAGCCGCTGCCGGGGCAGATGACCAATGCGTCGGGCGTCACCAGCGTGGACGCCGAGCCGTTCCAGCTGCTGGCGCGCACCATTCGGCAGGTGGTCCCCGGGGCGGTGGTGACCCCCTGGCTCGTGGTGGGCGGCACCGACTCGCGATACTACGCCCGTCTCACGCCCAACGTGCTGCGCTTCGTCGGCTCGGCGATCGGAAAAGACGACCTGCGTCGGGTGCACGGCATGGATGAGCGAGTCGGCGTGCAGGCGTACGCGGACGCGATCCGGTTCTACCTGCAGCTCTTGAGGAACGCGGCGCTGTGACGCGCCGCTCCCTAATCTCCGCCGCGCGATGTCGCGCCGCACGCGGCCCTCCGTGGGCGTACATGAGACTTCAAATTGCGTTGCTGTGCGCGACCGCGCTGGGGCTGTTCGCGTCGTCGGCGCTGGCGCAGCGTCCGTCTGGCCGTGGTCCGGAGCGGCGGGCGCAGATGCTGTTCACAGGCATCACTCTGACACCGGAGCAACAGGCGAAGGTCGATTCGATCCTGGCGTACTATCGCGAACAGATGCCGTCCTTGACGGCCGAGAGTCCGCCCGACTCCGCCACGCGGGAGAAGGTTCGGGGGCTGTTCCACCACGAAGTGGAGGACATTCGCGGGGTGCTGACCGCCGACCAGCAGAAGGCTTTTGACAAGAACCTGGCCGAGATGCGCAAGGGACGCCGGGGAAGGCCCTGAGTCCGCGGCGCGGCCCTTCCCGCGCGTCGTTGCCCGCCTCGCTCGTCTCCCCCTACCTTTCTGCTGTGGCCCCTTCCGACACCCTCCAGGCGCGCGTCGAGCGCGCACTGTCCCAGCTCAAGAACCCTCGCAGCGGGAACGACATCCTCTCGGCCGGCATGGTGAAGGACCTCGTCGTGGCGGGGGATGGTATGGTCACGTTCACGTTCCTGCTCGGCCGCGATGATCCCGGCTCGCTCGCGCGCGAGGTGCGGAAGGCGGTCCAGGGCGTGCAGGGCGTGACGGGCGTGCGGGTCAACGTCACCGACGCGAGCAGTGCGGCGGAGGGTGCCGCTCCCCGCCAGCCCGCGCCCCGGACCGGTCCGGGAGGCGTACCGCCGCCGCCCACGCCCGTCGAGCTCCCCCACCTCGGCACCGTGCTTGCCATCTCGTCGGGCAAGGGTGGCGTGGGAAAGTCCACCGTCTCCGCGAACCTCGCCGTCGCGCTGGCGCGCGCGGGCCACCGCGTGGGGCTCATGGACGCCGACATCTACGGGCCGAACATCCCGCGGATGATGGGTGTGGACCAGAAGCCGGAAGTGCGGAGCGGCAAGATCCAGCCGCTCGAGGCCCACGGCGTGAAGCTCATGTCGCTCGCGCTCATCGTCGAGCGAGACTCTCCGGCCATCTGGCGCGGCCCCATCATCATGAAGGTGATCGGGCAATTCGTGAAGGACGTGGACTGGGGAGAGCTCGACTACTTTCTCGTGGACCTGCCGCCGGGGACCGGCGACGCGCAGCTCTCGCTCGCCCAAACGGTGCACATCCGTGCTGCGATCATCGTCACCACGCCGCAGGAAGTCGCGGTGGGCGATTCCCTGCGCGGCGCGAAGATGTTCGAGCGCGTCGGCGTCCCGGTGCTGGGCGTGGTCGAGAACATGAGCTACTTCGTGTGCCCCCATTGCGGCGAGCGAACGGAGATCTTCCGCGCCGGCGGAGGCACGCGGCTCGCCGACGAGCTCGGCGTGCCGCTGCTCGGTCAGGTGCCGCTGCAGGCGCAGCTGGCGGATTTCGCCGACACCGGCCGGCCGGTTGTCGCGGCCGATCCCGGCTCGCCGGCGGCGCAGGCCCTCGAGGCCGTCGCCCGGCGGGTTTCGGACGCGCTGGCCGCGCTGCCGCGCTGACGGTGCGGGTTCTCCTTCTCGCGCTGTCCCTGGTACAGCACCCCCGCGCCGAGCGACCCGACGTGCGCGCCGGGCTCGACACGCTGTACGGCGGGGGCTTTCCCGCCGCCGCCGCCTATTTTGCCGAGCTCGCCGGGCGCGACTCGACCGACCCCGCGCCCGTGACCTTCGAAGCGAGCGCGTACATCTGGTGGGCCGCGGCGCTCGAGAACGACGCCTACGAGGCCGCGCGGATCGACTCGCTGCTCGATCTCGCGATCGCGCGCGCCCGCGCCACCGCTCCCGGCCCGGCCCATGACTTCTGGCTCGCGACCGCGCTGGGGTATCGTGCCCGCCAGCGCGACCTGCACGGGCATTCCTGGGGCGCCGCGAAGGACGGCAAGGCGATGCGCGACGCCTACGCCCGCGTCCTGACGGTCGACTCGAGCTGCACCGACTGCTACCTGGGACTGGGCGTGTACCAGTACGGCCTGGCACGCGCGAGCGCCCTCGCCCGCCTGGTCGCGAAGATCGTGGGACTGGGCAGCGGCAACGCGGAGCGCGGGATCGCCTACATGCGCCGGGCAGCCACGGAGGGAGATCTGGCGCGGGTCGAGGCCGGCTGGGTGCTCGCGGCGGCGCTGGTGCGCGAGGCAGCGCGCGATTCGACGCAGCGTCCGGCGCTCGAGCGGGACGCCCGCGACGAGGTGGTCCGGCTCGCCTCGCGTTATCCCGGGAATCCGGTGTTCCATCGATTCTTGCGAGAGACCGCCCAGCCTGCGCCTTGAGCTCCCGTGACGGCGGTCACCCCCTGTTGCGGTCGCGCCACTCTACCATTACTGCCGGAAAGCCTTACCATGGTCCGGATGGCACTACGAGAAGGGGCGGCATCAGCCGACCCGCAATGGGCTCGGCTGCAGGTCGACGTGAACTGTCGAGTGCGCCGTGGTGCGTGGTACCGGGTGGCGGATTTGACGTCCGCTGAAGCGAGGCTCGACGTGAACCGGGAGCAGATCCCTGTGCCGCGCACGTCCCTGAAGATCGTTACAGCGCCGCCCCAGCACTGGACGATCGTCGCCCGCCCGCGTGATGCGAGAAGCCTGCCCGCGCATTGGGGCGACAAATACGCTGTGTGCCCCGGCTGTCGCAACCGCATGGAGCTGAAAGGCGCGCCGCACACGATGCGCTGCGCCCGCTGCGAATGCGTGTTCCGCGTCGGGTGGGAGGAGTGGTTCATCGGGGTGGGTTGAGCGGCGGCAACGCCGCTCCTCGCATCTCATCCTTAGGTACCGTCGAAGGCGCGCGCCCCGCCGTCCAAGAGACACTGAGGACTGGGATGATCCAGTCGCGATTGCTCAGACGTCTGGGGTTGCTCGCGGCCCTCGCGGCCGGCTACTTCGTGGCCGGCAAGGTGGGGCTCGAGGTGGCGTACGTCCACCCCAGCGCCACCGTCGTGTGGCCCCCCTCCGGTCTCACACTCGCGGCCTTCCTGCTCCTCGGCTATGAGGTCTGGCCGGCCATCCTGCTCGGCGCCTTTCTCGTCAACATCACCACCGCGGGCTCCATCGCGACGTCGGCCGCCATCGCGGCCGGCAACACGCTCGAAGGGCTCGTCGGCGCCTATCTGGTGAACCGGTTCGCCCGCGGCCATCGGGCCTGCGAGCGTGCGCGCGACGTCTTCAAGCTGGCGGGGCTCGCCGCGCTCCTCAGCACGACGATCAGCGCGACGGCCGGCGTGGTCTCCCTCTCGCTGGGCGGCTTCGCGCAGTGGACCGACTTCGGGTCCATCTGGTCTACCTGGTGGATGGGCGATGCCGTGAGCGATCTGGTGCTCGCGCCGGCGGTGCTCTTGTGGGCGGCGCGCCCCCGCGTGCGCTGGACCCGGCGCCAGGCGCTCGAGGCTGTCGGGCTGCTGGCGTGCCTCGCCGTCGTCGGGTTCGTCGTCTTCGATGGGCTGGTACCGTGGAGCGATAAGCACTATCCGCTGGAATTCCTGTGCGTCCCGTTCCTGTTATGGGTGGCGTTCCGGTTCGAGCAGCGTGAGGCGGCGACGGTCGTCGTCCTGCTCGCCGGCGTCGCGATTTGGGGGACGCTGCGCGGGTACGGCCCCTTCGCCCGGCCACTGTTCAACGAATCGCTGCTGCTGCTGCAGGCGTTCCAAGGGGTCTCGGCCGTCATCACTCTGGTGCTGGCGGCGGCCGTGGCGGAGCGAACCGAAGCCGTGGACCGGCTGCGCCGGCTGGCGGTGAGCGATCCGCTCACGGGACTCTCCAATTACCGACAACTCGCGCACGCGCTCGACGCGGAAATCCGGCGGTCGTCCCGCACCGATCGGCCGTTTGCGGTGGTGCTGATGGATCTGGACGGCCTCAAGAAGGTCAACGATCGCTATGGCCACCTGGTAGGCAGCATGGCCCTGCGGCGCGTGGCGGAAGCGCTGCTGGGCTCGTGCCGGGGGATCGACACCGCCGCGCGCTTCGGCGGGGACGAGTTCGCGCTGGTGCTGCCCGAGACGGGGGATGCGGCGGCGTGGCACGTGGCCCGGCGCGTCGCCGACCGGGTGGCGCGGGACGGCGAGCAGCCGCCGCTCTCCGTGAGCGTCGGCGTGGCCGTGCATCCGCGCGACGGGGCCACGCTCGAGGCGCTCTTGAACGCCGCGGACCGCTCGCTGTACGACAGCAAGGCACGCCGTCGCAACCGGATCAAAGAACCCGCTCGTTGACCCCCGGGCCGGCGCCCCGGTAGCTTCCGGCGCCATGATCAGCACGACCCGCACGCCCGGCGCGCTCACCGTCGGGCCGCTCCGGCCCGTCATCCTGAAGCTGGCGGCGCCGGCGGTCGCGATGATGGCGTGCCACTTCTGCTTCAACCTCATCGATGCCATGTGGGTCGGCCATCTGATCGGGCCCGCGGCGCTCGCCGCCGTCTCGACCGCCGGGTTCTACGTGTGGGTGCTGCTGTCGCTCGGGGAGATGGTGGAAGTGGGGCTGATCGCCGTCGCGGCCCGCCGCCACGGCGAGGGGCTCCCCGATGCCGCCGCCCGGGCCGCGGGTGCAGCGGTCGTGTACGCCCTGGCCGCGGGGACCGTCGTGTCGCTTCTGGGGTTCACGCTCACGGACTCGCTGTTCCAGGTGATGGGCGTGCCGCAGGAGGTGGCGACGCTCGGGCGCGCGTACCTGGACACGTGGCTCCTGGGCGGACCGCTCGTGTTCGGCTTCTTCGCGATCGAGGCGACGTTCCGCGCCTCGGGCGACACGCGCACGCCATTCCTTCTGCTCATGGCCTCGGTAGTGTTGTCGGTGGGCCTCGACCCGCTGCTCATCAGCGGCGTCGGTCCGTTCCCGAGGCTCGGAGTCGAGGGCGCCGCCCTCGCCTCCGTGATGGTGCGGGGTGGCGGGTTCCTCATCGGTATCGGCATCGCCTGGCGACGCGGCCTGATACGCCTCGATGCCCCCGACTGGCGCGCCCTGCCCACGGTGTTCCGCGTGGGCGCCCCGCTCTCGCTGGCGGGGGTCCTGCTCTCGGTCGTGTACATGTGGCTCACGCGGTACACGTCCCGCTTCGGTACCGCCGCGCTCGCGGCGCTCGGCGTCGGCCACAAGGTGGAAGGGCTCGGCTTCATCGCCATCTCCGGGTTCGCGCTCTCGGCCTCCGCCCTCGTGGGACAGAACCTGGGCGCGCAGCAGGAGGCGCGCGCCCGCCAGGCGGTGCGGATGACCGTGGGCTACTGTCTGGTGGCCACAACGGTCACCGCGGTCGCCTTCCTCACGATCCCGAAGACGCTCGTCGCCCTGTTCACCCCCGATCCCGCGGTGATTGCGGATGGCAGCCTGTACCTGCGGGTGATCGCGTTCGCGCAGATCGGCCAAACGTTCGAGATCATTCTGGAAGGTGCGCTCGCCGGGGCGGGGTACACGCTGTGGCCCCAAGTCGCCAGCACCACGCTCACCCTCCTGCGGGTGCCGCTCGCCGCGTGGTGGTCGAGCGCCATCGGGCTCGTCGGGATCTGGCTGGCGCTCTGCGTCACCGCTGTCGCGCGCGGGATCGTCATGGCCATGTTCTGGCTCAGCGGCGCCTGGCGGCGCGCCACGGTCTGACGACGGTGGCGACCCTCATCACTCTGCTCACCGACTTTGGCAGCGCCGACAGCTACGTGGGCGAGGTGAAGGGCGTGCTGTTGTCCCAGGTGCACGGCGCCGCACTCGTCGACATCACGCACCAGGTGCCGCCGGGCGATGTGCGCGCGGCGCAGTATATCCTGTCGCGCGTCTGGCACCGGTTCCCGCAAGGGAGCGTGCACCTGGCGGTCGTGGACCCCGGCGTCGGCACCGACCGCCGCGTGCTGGCGGCGTCGACCGCGGGACACTTCTTCGTCGCCCCGGACAACGGCCTGCTGTCGTTTCTGCCGGCGGACGCGCACTTCGTGGGGCTGCCGATTCCGGTAGACGCCGCGCCCACCTTCCAAGCGCGCGACGTGTTCGCGCCGGTGGCGGGCCAGCTCGCCCTGGGCGCGCCACTGTCCCACGTGGGTCATCCCGTTACCGAGGTGTACCGCTCCCCGCTCCCCACTCCCCACCACGACGGCACGCTGCTGATCGGGGAAGTGATCTACGTCGATCGATTCGGGACGCTGATCTCGAACATTCCCGGTGACGCGGTGGAGCCGGGTGTGAGGATCAAGGTCGCAGGCACAGAGATCGGGACGCTGGCCCGCACGTTCGGGGATGTGGGACGGGGCGCGCTGGTCGCCTTCGTCGGCAGCGGTGGTACGGTGGAGATCGCGGTGCGCGACGGCAGCGCCGCGAGACTGCTAGGCGTCGGTGTGGGGGCGGAGGTGCGGGCCTGAGGGCGTCGGGATCTTCACCTTCGCCATCACCCGCTCGACGAACCCGAATTCAGGCGCGAACCGCGTCAGGTGCGACAGCTCGCGGATCAGCTTACGCTCGCGCTCCGCAATCGTGCGGCACTCGGCGCACTGCGCGAGGTGGGCGTCCCGGGCAGCAGGGAGGAGACCCTGGGCCCAAAGCTCGACTTCGTCGGGGGTCAGGTGCTGCAGTAGGGAGTCTGTCATTGGTCCGTCTTACGTGCCGGCGCAGGCCAAGGTTTCATGTCTGTCATTCGCGCCGGTCCTCGAGGTAGCCCCGTAATTCGTTGCGCGCCCGATGGATATACGTCTTCACCGTGCCCAGGGGCAGTTCCAGGATGCGGGCGATCTCCTCGTAACTATGGCCCTCGACGTGGCGCAGCAGGATGCACGTGCGATACTCGGGCCGGAGGCGGGCGATGGCGTGCTCGATGGCGCCGCCCAGCTCGCGCGCTTCGAGCTCCTGCAGGGGGGTTTCACCCCGGTCGCCCAGCTGCGGCGCGGTGGCGCTCATTTCGTCGGGCGTCGTGGCGTGCGGGGAGCCGTCGAGTGAGAGGGTCTCGAGCTCGCGTCTGCGCAGATGATCGATCGCGGCGTTGTTCGCGATCTTGAAGATCCACGACGAGAACTTGAACTGGGGATTGTACGTGCCGATGGCATTCAAGACCTTGATGAACGTCTCCTGCGCCAGGTCCTCGGCGAGGGCGCGGTCGCGCACCATGCGATACAACAGCGAGAAAATGGGCCGCTCGTAGCGGCGCACCAGCTCGCGGAACGCGGCTTCGTGGCCTTGCTTGGCCCACGCCACGACCTCCGGATCGCTGGCGCCGGTCAGGTTGCCCGGCCTATCTTTCGCGCCTATGACGCCCCCCCCTCCTCCGCATGCTGCGTTCGAGGTTGCCGCGCACTCGGGTGGCGAAGCGAAGCGGTCGTACGTACGCAGCATGTTCGCCGCGATCGCGCCGCGCTACGACCTGCTGAACCATCTCTTGAGCCTCAATGTGGACCGCTCCTGGCGCCGCGCCGCGGTGCGACGGCTCGCGTGGGAGCAGCGACCCGACGGCACCTATCTCGATCTCTGCGCCGGCACGCTCGATCTCGCGGCGACGCTCGCCCGCGCGCGCGGATTCCGAGGGACCGTGCTCGGCGCGGACTTCGTGCTTCCCATGCTGGCGCGGGGGAAGGGCAAAGCGCCACGCACCCGACCCGTCGGCGCCGACGCGCTCGCGCTCCCGTTCGTCGACGCCCGGTTCGACGGTGCCATGGTGGCCTTCGGGGTCCGAAACCTGGCGGATCTGGA
>Ga0209375_1001760_pt1 | contig 16137 bp, 14 predicted proteins | sample GraSoiAngelo_131_FD_185888 | JGI IMG/M metagenome (GOLD analysis project Ga0209375, IMG submission 185888) | Grasslands soil microbial communities from the Angelo Coastal Reserve, California, USA - 14_0929_02_30cm (SPAdes) (version 2) | ecosystem: Environmental > Terrestrial > Soil > Grasslands ... | reverse complement strand
GCGGGGCGAGGAGGTAGACGCCCGCCGCCCATGACCGGTAGGTGAACAGCACGATGATGTAGATCGTGCCGAAGCCGAGGAAGTTCATGAGCAGGTCGTTCCGCACCAGCTCCTCGTTGGCCGCCGCGAGCACGCCGATCAGTCCGCCGGCCAGCTTGAAGCTCGCCTTCCCGTCCATGTCGTTCTTCGGGTCGGCGATGAAGTTCTTACACTCCTGGATGATGCGCGCGATGTTGTCGCCCTTGTGGTTGCGGGCGAAGAAGGTGACGTGGGAGGTCGTGTAGCTCGGGTCGACGTACTTCGCGGTCTCGGTCGGGGGCGAGCCGGAGAAGAAGATGAAGAAGGTCTGCGCCACGTCGCGCGAGTTGTTGGGGATGACGCCCCACTTCGGCTCGAGCTCGTGGAAGACCATGTTCACGCTGCGCAGGATGTCGGTGAGCGAGAAGCTGTAGCCCACGTCCCGGTCGCGCTCGAGGTAGCGCTGGAAGTTCTCCATGGTGCGCAGCACCTTGGGGTCCTTCATGGCGTCGCGGTCCTTGCCCTCGGCGACCACGATCAGAGGCTCCACTCCGCCGAACTTGTCCTGGATGTGGGCGTGGGAGACGTTGTAGGGCGAGTCGCTCCACACCAGGGGCGAGGCCGAGGTCGGGTCGCCGACAATCAGGCCGCGCATGAGGAACGCGCCCACCACCGTCAGGCCGAGCCAGAACACCATGGTCGTCGCCTTGCCGAGCGACGACAGGTTCCAGTCCGTGACGCGGTTGATGAGCGCCTTGTACCACCCCTTGTCGCGCGCCAGCACGACCTCGGGGTCGGGGGCGCGGAGGTAGTAGTAGACGACCGGATTGAGCAGCAGCTCGGCCACCGTGATGGCGAGGATCCACCACGAGATGACGATCGCCAGGTTGCGCAGCATGACGATCGGCACGAGGATGATGACGAGCACGCCGAGCGCGTCGGTCACCACCCCGGCGAAGGTCGGGATGAAGAGCTCGGCGAAGGCCGCCACGATCGCCTTCCGCTGGTTCCAGTCGTGGCGCTCGAACTCCTCGTAGTAGCGGTCGTGCATCTGGATGGCGTGGCTCACGGCGCGGGCCGTCACCAGGAAGGGCATCACCAGGATGAGCGGGTCGAGCGCGAAGCCGATGATGTGAACGAAGCCGAGGCCCCAGAAGGCGGCGATGAGCCCGGTCAGCGTCGGGCGCAGCGCCCCGCGCCAGTCGTGGAAGTACATCCAGCGGAGGATCCACTCGGCGCAGTAGGTGACGGTGAGGATCCAGAACACGTCGCTCGCATAGCTGTAGACCCAGCCGTAGAGGCGCGGCTCGCCGGCGACGTACAGCTCGAGGTCGGGCTCGGGGATGGTGAGCTGGGCGTCTCTCGCTTCCTCGCCGCTCTTCACGCCGAGCTTGACGGTCGTGCCCGGCTTGTACTTCTGGACCTCCGCCGCCAGCTCCACCCGATCCGCCACCGGCTTCCCGTTGACCGACACGATGGTGTCGCCCACCTTGAGCCCCGCCTTGGCCGCCGCCGTGTCGCGGTAGACGGTGTCCACCACCGCGGCCGCCGAGGTCTCGCCCCTGAACGCGTCCCGGCCCTTGATGAGCGCCCCGATCCAGCCCTTCTCGAAAGGCGCGATGACGCGCTCGTTGATCTGATCGAAGGTGAGGCGGTGGTTCAGGCGGGACTCGATGAAGTTGGCGCGCACCAGCGCCGCGCGGTCGTCGAGCGAGACGAGGAGGCCGTAGATGCTCTCGGTGTTGTGGACGATGCGCTTGATGTTGGCCGCATCGTCGGCGGTCTTCGGCATCTGGATCATGACCGGCTCGGCCTTCAGGAAGCCGCCGGCCTGCGCGCGCAGGTAGCGCGTCGTGCGGTGGCCGATCGAGTCGATCTGGTTGTGGTTGACGCCGTAGACGCGGTCCATCTCCTCGGTGATCTTGTAGATCCGATCGAGGGTCGAGACCGTGAAGATGTCGCCCTCCTTCACCTCGACCATCAGCTGGATGTTGTTGGCGCCGCCGAAGGTCCCGGCGTACTTGTTATGGATCTGGACGAAGGGGTGGCTCTGCGGGAGGAGGTCGCCGAAGCTCGTCTCGAGCTTCAGCTGGGAGCTCAGGTAGGCGAAGTACCCGGTGACGATCATGACGACGATCATCACCGGGTGGCGGTAGTCGATCAGCCGCTCGCCCAGCCAGTAGAGCGCTCGCTTGTCCTCTTCTTCGCTCGTCGTTCCGCTGCTCATGGCGGGTTCTCCTGTCTCAGCCTTGCGACGGCAGCCAGGTCTTGCCGCCGTCGGTGGTCCGATAGATGAGGCCGTATCCGCCGACCATCCAGCCGTTCTGCTGGTCGGAGAAGCTGAGCCCGCGCAACCAGGTGAGCACGTCCTGCCCGAGCTTGGCGCGCTTCCACGCCGTCTCCCCGGGCTGGTGCCGCATGACCTCGCCGGCGGCGCCCACCGCCCAGCCCGAGCCGTCGGGCAGCTCGAGCACGCGGAAGAGCGGATCGACGAGCGGATACTCGACCTCGATCTGGTCGAAGACCCAGCGCTGGCCGCCGTCGGTGGTGCGCGCGATGCGCCCCTCGATGCCGGAGGCGAGGCCGCGCTGGGTGTCGGCCATGTACACGCCGTAGAGGGTGGGAAGGTCGAGGAGGTCGAAGATGCCGGTGCCCTCCATCAGCGTCTTCTCCTGCTCGTGCCAGCTCTCGCCCCCGTCGGCGGTGTGCATGATTTTTCCGAACTCGCCGACGATCCAGCCGTTCGTCGCGTCCACGAACTTGACGTCGTAGAGGATCGGATCCGCGGCCGCCAGGCTCTCGCCGCCCGAGATGTCGGCCTCCATCGCCACCTTGCGCGCGCGCCACGTCTTACCGCCGTCGCTGGTCGAGGTGAGGATCGAGCGGTCCCCCACCGCCCAGGCGTGATCCGCGTCGAGCGCGTGCAGCGCGAAGAGGTAGAGGGGTTGCTTGGAGCCGTCCTTGTCCTCGAAGAACGCGTTCGACTCCTGCTTCTGCCAGCTCTTCCCGCCATCGGCCGTGTGCAGGATGAGGCCGTCCTGCCCCGAGATGAAGGCGTGCTGGTCGTCGGCGAAGCGCACCGCATAGAGCGCCAGCTCGGTGCCGCTCGGCCGCGCCTCCCAGCTGCGCCCACCGTTGGTCGTCTCGAGGATCTTGCCGCCGTAGCCGACCACGAACGCACGGTCCTTGGTGAGCGCCTGCACGTCGTAGAAGCGGTCGGTGACATAGATGGTGCGCTCGGCGAGCGGCACCATCTCCACCTCGTGGTGGCACCCGAGCGCGAGCGCGAGGGCGATCCCACCCGGGATGATCCAGCGACGCATGTGGCCCCTCCCCCGGGGCGCAAGAACGACGTCCCGTCGACGGGCGCCTAACAGACCCTCTCTCGAGATGTCAATGGGATGGACCTCGTCCGGCGTCCGCCTTAGGGAACCACTTGGAGACGTCCTTAGGCTCCACGATCACCTGGCTGTCGATCTTCCACGCACCGTCCTCCTTGAGGAGGGTGTAGAGCTCGTACTCGGTGAGCCCGAGCTGGTTCACGAACCGGTCCTGGGAGGAGAGGACGTTCGGGACGTGGGCCGTCGAGCCCTCGACCTTCCCGGGGTGGACATGGAACTCGAAGATCTTCACGTCCGCGAACGCCATGCCGGTCTTCTGCTCCTTCACCCAGACCTCCCGGTCCTTCCCCTGCTTCATCGCCTTGGAGACCAGGTCGTACGCGGCGTCGAACCTCCCGTCCTTGAGGGCCTGCAAATACCGGCGGACGGTCTCCTCCGGGGAGAGCGGGGATGGTCCCGCGACGGCCGCCCGCACGCCGGCGAGGAGCGCGAGTGCGCCGAGCGCCCACGGGGACCAGCGCGCGCGGGGCATGGAGGCTCCCTACCACAGGCCGCCGGCCGGCCGGAAGCCGGCGTCGATTCTGCATCGGCGGGCACCATTTTTGCGCCGCACCCCTCATAGCCTAGCGCGGCGAATTCTCGCCATTCTCCGCCTGCGCCGGTGGCACGTCACTTGCTGCCCGGCGTGCGGTATGGACGACAACGACAACGCTGGCAACCTGATTCGCACGCTGCGCCAGAGGCTCAGCATGACGCAGGAGGAGTTCGCGCACGAGATCGCGGTCACGGTCTCGACCGTGAACCGCTGGGAGAACGCGCACGCCGAGCCGAGCAAGCTGGCGTGGAAAGCGATCCACGGCCTCGCGCACAAGCGCGGGGTGGCCGACGACGTCCTGCGCCGCTCGCCTGCCCTCGCCGACGGCTGAGGCGCCGGCCAGGTGTGCGGCACAGACGAGAATTGATCGGCCCCGGCAATCGCATGACGCCGACGTGGACCTCGCCTCGCCCCGCACGCGCCCCCGCGAGAGCCGTCCGCGCCCCCGATGTGCCGCGCACACGCTCGGCTTTTCGGTCCCGCGTGTCAGAAGCGCTCGCCGCGGAGCCGCCCGCGACCCGGCCGGCACGCCCTTTGCGTCACCGCTGACACACCCGGGCGCCCGGACCGCAAGGGACGGCACGCCCGGGTCGGGGACGCGAGTCCGACATGACCCATTCCCAAGCCATTGCCGCCGTCGGCCCGATGGAGCAGGCCAAGATCCTGGTGGTCGAGGACGATCCGGACATCCGGAAGATCCTGGAGCTCTACCTCGGCGAGAAGGGCTTCCGCGTGAAGATGGCCGACGGCGCGCCGCGCGCCCTCGAGCTGCTGGCCGAGGAGCCGATCGACCTGATCCTCTCCGACGTACGCATGCCCGGCATGAGCGGGCTCGATCTGCTGCGGCACGTGAAGGAGCAGGATCCGGAGATCCAGCTCGTCCTCATGAGCGCCTACTCGTCGGTCAAGGACGCCGTGGAGGCGATCCAGCTCGGCGCCGCCGACTACGTCGAGAAGCCGATCGATTTCCGCCGTCTCGAGCGCGTGCTGCACACGGTGCTCGAGAAGCGCCAGCTCCAGCACCGCACGCGCATCCTCGAGCAGCGCCTGCAGGGCTGCGTCACCTTCGAGGGCATGGTCGCCCGCTCGCAGCAGATGCTGTCGGTGTTCGCCTTCATCGAGCGCCTGGCGCGCTATCCCACCACCGCGCTCGTGCTGGGCGAGAGCGGCACCGGCAAGGAGCTGGTCGCGCGCGCGCTGCACAACCTCTCGCCGCTCCGCGAACGCCCCTTCGTGGTCTGCAACTGCACGACCCTCGCGCCGACGCTCCTCGAGAGCGAGCTCTTCGGGCACGTGCGCGGCGCCTTCACGGGCGCCGACCGCGACCGCAAGGGCCTCTTCGAGGCGGCCCACGGCGGCACCATCTTCCTCGACGAGATCGGCGAGCTGCCGGTGGGCGTGCAGGTGAAGCTGCTGCGCGTGCTCGAGAACCGGGAGATCAAGCGCATCGGCTCACCCGACCCGGTGCACATCGACATCCGGGTGATCGCCGCCACCAACCGCGACCTCACCGAGATGGTGCGCCAGGTGACCTTCCGCGACGACCTCTTCTACCGCCTGAACGTGGGCGCGATCCACCTCCCGCCCCTGCGCACCCGCACCGACGACATCGAGCCGCTCGTGCAGCACTTCATCGGCATCTTCAACCAGCGTCTATCGCGCACCGTGACCGGCACCGCGCCCGAGGTGCTCGACATCTTCGCCCGCTACCCCTGGCCCGGCAACGTGCGCGAGCTCGCCAACGTGATCGAGCGCGCGATGGTGATCTGCAAGTCGAGCGTGATCGTGCCGGAGAGCCTGCCCCCGCATCTCTTCGAGGTCCACCCTGCGCGCGTGGACGACGAGCCCGAGCTGCCCGACCTGACCCTCCGGGCCGCGGAGCGGGAGCAGATCCTGCGTGCCCTGCAGGCCTCGGGGGGCAAGCGCGTCGAGGCGGCGCGCCGGCTCGGCCTCTCGCGCCGGACGCTCTACCGCAAACTCGCCCGCTACGGGATCTCATGAACGGCGGACCCATGGACGAAACGCTCTACGCCCTCTGCCTCAGCACCGACCCGGCCGTGTCGAGCGCGGTGGTGGCGATGCTGGCGCGCATCCCCAGCTTCGCGGTCACGGCCCGCGAGCTCGACTACCAGCTCGGCCCCATCGAGCTGAACGACGTGCGCGAGGCGCACCTCGCCATCGTGATCCTGGGCGACGACCCGTCCACCGGCCTGGCAGTGATCGAGGAGGTGCACAAGAACGCCCCCGCGACCCAGGTCCTGGCGGTCGCGTCCAACGACCGGCACGAGACGATCGTCAGGGCGCTGCGCGCGGGCGCGGACGAGTTTCTCCCCCTGCCGCTCGACCCCAACGCCCTCCTGAAGGTGTGCATCAAGGTCTCGGCGCTCCGCCGCGCCGCGAAGCCGAACGGAGGCGCACAGCACGCCCAGGTCTGGGTGGCGTACGGCGCCAAGGGCGGCGTCGGCGTGACCACCCTGGTCGCCAACCTGGGCATCGCGCTGCAGGCGGCGGGGCGCCGCACGGTGCTCCTGGACCTCGACCTCCACTCCGGCGACCTGGCGCTCTTCCTGAACCTGAACCCGGGCTACACGCTGCGCGACATCGCCACCACCAAGCGGCTCGACACCGTCTTCCTGCAGGGCACGATGATCCGCCACCGCTCGGGCCTGGAGCTGATCGCCGCACCCGTGCCGCTGCCGGGCGAGGGGCCGCTCGCGCTCACCAGCGAGCAGACGCTCGCCATCCTGAAGCTCCTCGACACCACCCACCAGGCGGTGCTCATCGACACCACCTCGGCCCCGCTCGACGCGACCCGCGCGGCGCTCACCAACGCCGAGCGCATCTTCGTGGTGACCGAGCTCACCCTGCCGGCGCTGCGTGCGTCGCTGCGCGCGCTCGCCTGGCTGCAGGAGGAAGGCGTCGAGGGCGCGGTCGAGGTCGTGGTCAACAAATACGCCAACCGCCCGTGGGAGGTCTCCCCGGCGGAGGCCGCGAAGACCCTCGGGGTCCCCATCCGGGCCCTCCTCCCCCGCGACGACGCGGCCGTCTACACGGCGGTCAACAGCGGGCTCCCGCTCGAGGAGGTGAAGGGCGGCACCGCGCTCCAGCGCGCGATCGCCGCGCTGGTCGGCGGGGAGGAGGCGCCCCGCCCCGAGAGCGCCGTGCTCAAGGGCTTCCGCCGCTTGTTCTCGGCGACCGAGCGGGGAGCGTAGACGATGAGCCCCCCGAACGGATCCGTCTCGGCGCCGGCGAAGAGCGGCGCCGACTCCACGAGCAAGCGGCTGGAGGATCTGAAGCTGCGCGTGCACCGCCAGCTCCTCGAGCGCCTCGACCTGGTGGCGCTCTCCTCGCTCGACAGCGCGCAGGCCGAGGAGCACATCCGCACCACCCTCCAGCGCCTCCTGCAGGCCGATTCGCCCGAGCTGTCGGGGCTCGAGCGCGAGCGGCTGATCGAGGAGGTCGGCTACGAGGTGTTCGGGCTCGGCCCGCTCGAGGAGTTCCTCAAGGACAGCGACATCTCCGACATCCTGGTCAACGGTCCGGGGGCCGTCTACATCGAGAGGCAGGGGCGGCTCTCGCTCACCGACGTCAAGTTCCGCGACGAGGCGCACCTGATGAAGGTGATCGACCGCATCGTGTCGACGATCGGCCGCCGCCTCGATCGTGACTCGCCGATGGTGGACGCGCGGCTACCCGACGGCTCGCGCGTGAACGCCATCGTCGCGCCGCTCGCGCTCCGCGGGCCCTGCCTCTCGATCCGGCGCTTCGGGCGCGACCCCTACCGCATCGACAACCTGCTCGCCTTCGGCGCGCTCACGCCGCAGATGGTGCGCTACCTGGCGGCGGCCATCCAGGGCCGGCTCAACCTCATCATCTCGGGCGGGACGGGCGCCGGGAAGACGACCCTCCTCAACTGCCTGACCAGCTTCATCCCCCACCACGAGCGCGTGGTGACGATCGAGGACTCGGCCGAGCTCCAGCTCCAGCAACCCCACGTGGTCCCGCTCGAGACGCGTCCGCCCGACCTGGACGGCAAGGGCGAGGTCACGCAACGCGACCTGGTGCGCAACGCGCTCCGCATGCGGCCCGACCGCATCGTCGTCGGCGAGGCACGCGGTGGCGAGGCGCTCGACATGCTGCAGGCGATGAACACCGGCCACGACGGCTCGCTCACCACCGTCCACGCCAACTCGCCGCGCGAGTGCCTGCAGCGCATCGAGGTGATGGTGCTGATGGCGGGCTACGAGCTCCCGGTGAAGGCGATCCGGCAGCAGGTCGGCTCCGCCGTCCACGGACTCGTCCAGGTGGCGCGCCTGACCGACGGCACGCGCAAGGTCGTACGCATCAGCGAGATCGTCGGCATGGAGGGCGAACAGATCCAGATCCAGGACCTGTTTGAGTTCGTACAGACCGGGGTCACCCCCGAAGGCCGCGTGCAGGGCCAGTTCCGCGCCAGCGGGCTGCGCAGCCGGTACTTCGACCGCCTGGTGGCGGCGGGCGTGAAGCCTGGGGACATCCTGCCCGGAACGGGCGAGCGATGAGCACGCGAATCATGATTGCCGCGCGGACCGCGCCGGCGTGACGAGGAGGCCGAGGGCCATGGCGGAGTCGGAGCAGAGGCCGCGCGTTTTGATCGTAGAGGACCATCCCATAATCGCCGAGCTGGTCGAGACGAGGCTCCGCATCGAGGGCATGGACCCCATCAAGTGCCCCGGCGGGCGCGAGGCGCTCGAGATCATCGGGACGCAGCCGCTGGATGCCGTCATCCTCGACATCATGATGCCGGACGTTGACGGCTACGAGGTCTTGCGCCATATCCGGTCGCAGCCCGCGACGCGCAGGCTGCCGGTCATCTTCCTGACCGCCAGGTCCACGCCCGCGGACATCGAGAAGGGTCTCGCGATGGGCGCAAACTACTACATCACCAAGCCGTTCAGCGGCCTCGACCTGGTGCGCAAGGTGCGCATCTGCCTCGAGGAGCGCCGCGCCGCCGCCCCCGAGCCGCCCGCCATGCGATGAGGCGCCTCCTCGCCCTCCTCGGCCTCGCCGCCGCGCTCGTCGCGACGCGCGGGCGCGCGGACTGGAGCGGCGTGGGGGGTCGCGAGGTGCCGCTCCAGGGCGACGGCAAGACCTGGACCGTCCGCGCTACCTTGAATGGCAGCGTCCAGGGTCAGTTCCTCCTCGACACCGGCGCCACCTACTGCGTGATCAGCCAGAGCATCGCGCGCCGCCTCGCGCTCAAGACGAACGGGGATCGCGTGACGGTCGTCACCGCGAACGGCCAGATGAGCGTTCCGCTGGTGACCATCCGGTACTTCGACCTGGGCAGCAACCGCGCCCGCGACGTGAAGGCGGTGGTCCACGACTCGGTGGCGCCGCCGCTCGACGGCATCCTCGGGCTCAGCTTCCTCAACAACTTCGCGTACGTGATCGACGCCAAACAGCGCATCGTGCGGCTGCGTCCCGGCGGCTGATTCGCTCGTCGGTGCGCACGGGGACGGGGGCGCCGTCTCCGCTTCGGCTGCGCCGGCTCGGCGGCCCGAGCTCGGCCGTACGGGCGTGCCGGCGCAGAGGCGCTCCGACGTCGCCCCCGTCCCCGCGCACGCCACTTCGCCTCCCCTGATACCGACGTCTGCCGGGCGCGGCTCTGCCGCGCCCGGCACGACCCGATGCGCCCGAAGGGCGCGAGTCAGCTACAAGTGGAGCCGCGCGCCCCGCGCGCGGCGACGGGGGTCCGGGGGCGCGCGGCGGGAGCCGCGCGGGAGTTTGACCGCAGGGCGCGAAGCGCCCGAGCACTGGACGGGCCCCCCGGAATCGTCAGACGCCGAGGACGTTGATGGTGCAGGCGGAGCCGAGGCCGATGACGTGCGAGAGGCCGACCTTCGCGCCTTCCACTTGGCGGGCGCCGGCGGAGCCGCGGAGGTGGGAGGTGACCTCGAAGATGCCGGCGACGCCGGTTGCGCCGAGGGGGTGGCCCTTGGAGAGGAGGCCGCCCGAGACGTTCACCGGGATTCGGCCGCCGTGCGCGGTCTCGCCCTCGTCGATCATGCGGCCTGCCTCCCCGTCCTTGCACAGGCCGAGGTTCTCGTAATGAAGCAGCTCGGCGGTCGCGAAGCAGTCGTGCAGCTCGACCAGGTCGAGGTCCTCCGGCCCGATGCCGGCCAGCTCCCAGGCCTTGCGGGCGGCGTTGCGCGTCAGCGTGCTGACGTCGGGCAGCGTCAGGTCCCGCTCCGTCCACGGATCGGAGGTGAGGACCGAGGCCAGCACCCTCACCCGGGCGCCGAGCTGGCGCGCCTTCTCCGGTGAGACGACGACCGCGGCCGCGGCCCCGTCGCCGGTCGGGCAGCACATGTAGAGCGTGTTCGGATAGGCGACCATGCGCGCCTTGAGCACGTCCTCGAGGCCCACCTCGTTCTGGTACTGCGAGAGCGGGTTCTTGGTGGAGTGCCTGTGGTTCTTGACCGCCACCTTCGCGAACTGCTCCTGCGTCGTGCCGTAGCGCCGCATGTGCTCCATGCCCGCCTGGCCGAAGACCGCCGGCATGAGGCCACTCCCGATCACGCCCTCGGTGCGGATGCCCGAGCCTCCGCCGCCCCCGAGCAGCCCCATCTTCCCCATCTGCTCGACGCCGACCGCGAGCGCCACCTCGTGCGCGCCCGAGGCGACGCCCATCCACGCCTCGCGGAACGCGGTCGAGCCGGTGGCGCAGGCGTTGGCGACGTTCACCACCGGGATACCCGTCTGCCCCACCTCCTGGAGGATGCGCTGGCCGACCATTGCGTTCGCCTGGAAGAGACAGCCGGCCGCCATCAGCTCCACGTCCTTGATGGAGAGGCCCGCGTCCTTGAGCGCGCGGAGGACCGCCTCGGCCCCCAGGTCGGGGACGTCGCGCTCCGGGTAGCGGCCGAAGCGAATCATGGCGACGCCGGCCACGTACACGTCTCGCATGGTGAATCTCCTAGCCCCGGGAGGGGCGGAAGTAGAAGGCGATCACGTCGTTGCCATCCCGGTCCTGCTGGGAGACGCCGGTCGTCATCTCGACCGGCATGCCGAAGCGGAGCTTCGTCGGATCGGGCTCGACGTCGATCAGGTTGCAGCGCACCGACACGCCCTCGGGCAGATCGACGACGCCGACCACGTACGGCACCGGGACCCCGGGCATGGACTGGTGCACGATCGACCATACCCAGACCGTCCCCTTGCGTGACAGCGGGATCTCCTCGAACTGCCCCTCGGCGGTGCACCGGGAGCAGGCGCGCCGCGCCCCCAGGTAGACTGCCCCGCACGGCTTGCAGCGCTGGCCGACCAGGTAGGGCTCGCCCTCGTCGGGCAGGCGGAGGAAAGGGACGATCGGGCGGCGGCCGCGCGGCGCGGTGGTCGCGGAAGCGCTCACGCCGTTCGCGTAGCACCGCCCGGCGCCCCATGTCCAGCACTGGTCACGGGCCGCGGCGCGGAGTATGCCTGGCGGCCATGGACGCCTTCCAGGGACGGGTCGCCGTCATCACCGGCGGCGGCGGCGGGATCGGCGCCGCGATGGCGCGCGCCTTCGCCGCGCGCGGCGCGCACATCGTGCTCGCCGACGTCGATCGGGCGGCGATGGAGGGGGTGGCCGCCGCGCTCGGCGAGCGCGGCACCGAGGTGCTCGCCGTGCCGACCGACGTGACCGCGCTCGAGAGCGTGCGCGCGCTCGCCGACGCAGCCGAGCGGCGCTTCGGCGCCGTGCACATCGTGTGCAACAACGCCGGCGTCGCCACCATGAGCGAGCTCGCCGCCGCGACGCACGCCGACTGGCAGTACACCATGAACGTCAACTTCTGGGGCGTCGTGCACGGCGTGGAGACCTTCGTGCCCCGCCTGCTCGCGCGCGGCGCCGGCGGACACATCGTCAACACGGCCTCCATGGCGGGACTGGTCGGGATGCACTGGCTCGGCGTCTATTGCGCCTCCAAGTTCGCCGTGGTGGGGCTCACCGAGGCACTCCACCGCGAGCTCGCCGAGCAGGGTATCGGCGTCAGCGTCCTCTGCCCGATGATCGTCGAGACCAAGATCAACGAGAACTCGATCCGCAACCGGCCCGCGGCGCTGCAGAACCCGGGCGGGGCGGCCGTCCCCGAGGGCGCGACCATGGCGGGCAGCGTCATCGGCCCCGACGAGGTCGCGCGCCGCGTCGTGCGCGGCATCGAGCGCAAGGACCTCTACATCTTCACCCACCCCGAGCAGCGCCCCATCCTGCAGCGCCGCGCCGCGCGGCAGGACCGGATGTTCGAGCCCGATCGCTGGTAGGGCGCCCTCGGGCGCGCTAAAGGGAGCGCGTGGTCGCCGCCGGCGCGCTCATCTCCGGGACGGGCACCAACCTGCAGGCGATCATCGACCGCATCGCGGCCGGCCGGCTCGACTGCGCGCTCCGCGTGGTGGTCTCGAACCGCGCCGGCGCCCCGGGCCTGGCGGGTGCCGAGGCGGCCGGCATCCCGACGCGCGTCATCGATCACAAGAGCTTCGCGCGCCGCGAGGACTTCGACCGCGCCGTGGTCGCGGCGCTCCGCGCGGCGGGCGTCGAGCTCGTGCTGCTGGCGGGCTTCGACCGCCTGGTCACGCCGGTGCTTCTGGGCGCCTTCCCGCTCCGCATCATGAACATCCACCCGGCGCTGCTGCCCTCCTTCAAGGGCCTCGACGCCCAGCGCCAGGCCCTCGCGTACGGGGTCAAGGTCGCCGGCGCGACGGTCCATTTCGTGGACGAGGACACCGACCACGGCCCGATCATCGTGCAGGGCGCGGTGGCGATCGGCCCCGAGGACGGCGAAGACGAGGTCCGCCGGCGCATCCTCGCCGTGGAGCACGAGATCTATCCCCTCGCGATCCAGCTCTTCGCCGAGGGGCGCCTCACCGTCGAGGGCCGCCGGGTGATCGTGCGCGGCCCGCGGCCGCCCCTCCCCCCGCCGCTCGTCCACTGGTGACCCCGGCGGGGGGCACCCCATTTGAAATCTAATCAGTTCGTTGGTACACGGCAGCCGGAAGCGGTGGATGGTGGAAGCCGGTGGAGGGGGGGACGGACGGAGCACGAGGCACCTGCTGGCACCGTCGGGACCGATGAGTCCGGCAAGGGGGACTACTTCGGCCCGCTCGTGGTGGCGGGTGTGTGCGTCCCCGCCGGCGGCCGCGAGGTGCTCGCGGCGCTCGGCGTGCGCGACAGCAAGACGCTGTCCGACGGCCAGGCCGAGCGCCTGGCCCGCGCCGTGCGGGAGGCCTATCCCATCGCGGTGGTGGCGATCGGCCCCGAGCGCTACAACGCGCTCTACGCGAAGGTGGGCAACCTGAACCGGTTGCTCGCCTGGGCCCACGCACGTGTCATCGAGAACCTGCTCGAGCGCATCCCGGAGTGCCGCGAGGCGATCTCCGACCAGTTCGGGGACGCGCGCGTGCTCGAGCGCGCCCTCCTCGAGCGCGGCCGCCGCATCAGCCTGACCCAGCGTCCCCGCGCCGAGTCCGATCCGGTGGTGGCCGCCGCTTCGATCGTGGCGCGCGCCGAGTTCCTGCGCCGGCTGGGCGCCCTCGGCGCGCGCTTCGGGATGCCGCTGCCGAAGGGCGCCGGACCGCCCGTGCTCGCCGCCGGCCGGGCCTTCGTCGCCCGCCACGGCGCCGACGCGCTCGGCCAGGTGGCGAAGCTCCATTTCCGCACCACCCGCCAGGTCACCGGGGCGGGCGCCTGATGGACGTCGACGCCATCCTGGCCGAGGTCCGTTCGCTCGCCGACCGCGGCGAGCTGCACACCATCGTCGCGCGCTACGGCGCGATCGACGACACGCCCGAGAGCCAGACCTGGCACTCGACCGAGCTCCTCTACGAGATCGGCCGCGCCTTCGGCATGCTCGGCAACGAGGAGAAGGTCGAGCGCTACCTCCTGCGCTGCGCCGAGCTCGCCCCGCGGCGCGCGGCCGTGTTCCACTGCGCCATCGGCTGGTACTTCCAGCGCAAGAAGAAGTGGACGAAGGCGCTGCGCTGGTACGACCGCGCTCTCTCCTCCTTCCCGACCTACCACCTCTGCCTCTTCCGCCGCGGCTACTGCCTCGAGAAGGTGCACCGCCCGCGCGAAGCGGTCGAGGCCCTCGGCCGCGCGCGCCAGATCTGGGAGGACGCGCCGAGCGAGCAGCGGCAGCGCGGCCGCGGCGTGCAGGTGCAGGTGCTCTTCCACCTCTCGCGCGGGCTGCGCGATCTCGGCGACTTCGAGGGCGCCGCCGAGGCGCTCGACCAGTGCTGCGCGCTCGACCGCGGCAGCAACCCGCCCACCATCCGTGAGGAGCACATGCTCGCCTGCCGCGGCGAGCTGCAGCTGCGGCGTGGCGACCTCGACGCCGCCCTCGCCGCCTTCGCCGCGGCGCGCGACCTCGATGCCGAATCGAGCTACCACTGGGAGCGCCTCGGGCGGGCGTACGAGCTGCGCGGCGAGGTCGAAGCCGCCGAGGCCGCCTACCGCCGCGCCACCCTGCTCCCGCGGGGCGCATTCGCGTTCCTCGCGCTCGGCCGCTTCCACCTCCACGTCACGCGCCGGCTCCCCGAGGCGGCGCAGGCGCTGGTCGAGGCGATGCAGTGCCTGCTCGGCGCCGAGCCCTTGATCCGCCTCGAACTGGCGCGCCTGCACCTCGCCTGCGCCCGCCCGCGCGCTGCCCTCGCGCAGGCGGAGCGGGCGCTCGCCTGCCGGGGCGAGGGCGGTTTCCCGGACGCGCTCCGCCTGGCCGCCGATCTGGCCGAGCAGCTCGGGCGCCTGGGTGACGCCGCCCGCCATCTGGATGCGCTCGGGCGTCTGATGCCGGATGACGCGACGCTCGCGGCCCGCCGCGCGGCCCTCGCCGCCCGCGGGGTGCGGGACGAGACGACCTCCACGACCGACCCGCCCCTCCCGCCCGAGCTCGCCATCCTCGACCAGGTAGCCTCCGACCCGACCGCCGAGGAGCGCCGGGTCGGCATCGTCGACCGCTTCTTCGCCGAGAAGGGCTTCGGCTTCCTCCACTACGACGAAGGACGCTCGATCTTCTTCCATGTCACCCAGTGCGAGGAGGGCGGCGAGGGGATCGCGCCCGGCACGCGGCTCAGCTTCCGCATCGGCCACAATCCGAAGAAGGGCAAGACCCAGGCCGAGGCGCTGCGCCGCGTGGAGTAGCGCGCCGACCCGAGACTCCGTCTCGGGTCGGGGACGGACAGCGAGAATGCCGCCCGATGGACAGGGCCGACGGCGTGCCGCGGCCGGCGAAGCCGGCGCGGCAAACTTTCCGAAGCGCGAGCGCGTGATTGGGGGACGACGGGTCCTTACGGCGCGCCCCACGCGGGCTGCCCAGAGCCTCAACGTTTGCCGCGCCGGCTTCGCCGGCCGCGGCACGGCCTGCGCACGATCCACCAACGCCACACGCTCGTTTCCGTTTCCGACCCGAGACAAGGGTCTCGGGTCGGTTTCCTAACGGGCGTCGGGGTAGATGCGCGCCAGCCGTGCGGGCGGCACGCCGGCGTAGTACGCCGCGCGCAGCGCCCACATGACGAGCACGGTGCGCGCCACGCCGTGGCGCTGCCAGCGGCGCGCCGAGGTGGTGACCGTCTCGTTGAGACACGCGACCCGGCCCGCGCGCTTCATGGCCCGGCTGAGCGCGACGTCCTCCATCAACGGCACGAGCGGATAGCCGCCCAGGCGCTCGAACACCGCGCGGCGGACGAAGATCGCCTGATCGCCGGTCGCCACGCGCGTCAGACGCGAGCGCAGGCTGATCAGGCGGCCGAGCGCCCGGTAGGCGAGGCCGGCGGCGTCGAGCCGCACGTCGAAGCGCCCGCCGACGACCGCCGGATCCGCAAGCGCGCCGGCCACCGCCTGCACGTAGCCGGCGGGGAGCCGCGTGTCGGCGTGCAGGAAGAGGAGCACGTCAGCGCGCGCCGCAGCCGCGCCGGCGTTCATCTGCTGCGCCCGCCCGCGGGGCGCCCGGAGTACGCGGTCGGCGAGCGGGCGCGCCACCGCGAGCGTGCCGTCGCGGCTCCCACCGTCCACCACGATGACCTCGCACACGCCCGGCTGCCGGGCGGCGGCGAGCGTCGCGGGCAAGGCTTCCGCCTCGTCGAGCGTCGGCACGACGACGGAGAGCGCCGCCGACAAGAATTGCAACCGCGCACCCCCCACGCTATAGGTTGAAGGCCAATGCTGGACGG
>Ga0209375_1001752_pt1 | contig 16196 bp, 18 predicted proteins | sample GraSoiAngelo_131_FD_185888 | JGI IMG/M metagenome (GOLD analysis project Ga0209375, IMG submission 185888) | Grasslands soil microbial communities from the Angelo Coastal Reserve, California, USA - 14_0929_02_30cm (SPAdes) (version 2) | ecosystem: Environmental > Terrestrial > Soil > Grasslands ... | reverse complement strand
GAGCTCTCGACAGCGAATGACGCAGGGCGCACATTTACTCAGCTTATGATCAAGAAAATGCGCGGACGAAAATTCGATAATCGTCCTGTGAAAATCCGGATCCATCCGGGAAAAGGAATAGTCTTCCAAGTCCCGAAGAGCCTCAAACAGAAACTGTCCAGCATCAAATAAGACCCGGAAAGCTTGAGCGAAAGCGTGAAACATAGCCGTTCTCGGTGAACATAGTTGTCCGCCCCTTGGGTTGTCTCGTATGCGGGATGGAGACTGAACAGGCCACCGCCGACCTATGTCCAGTGCACGCACGGGTACTCGACAGCGTAAAGAAGGCATACGAGGCATGGGCGAAGGCATACGGCAGTCTTCGACTACCTGACTTTCTCCAGCGCGTTGCCAAACTGCAAGGAACCGGCAGGACCACTAGGGAGATAGTTGAATTCCTCCAAAAGAATCCTGAGAAGTGGAAATGATGCAGACACTCATCGTGTGCGAAAAGCCAGATGCAGCCGCGCGTGTCGCACGGGCACTCGACGAGGACGGGGATCCACGTAGAATCGAGACTCAAGGAGTCCCGGTCTACGAGTCCAGGAACAGACACGAAACAATCATCGTCTGTTCAGCCCTAGGCCACCTCTACGCGGTCGACTCGAAGACCCACACAAGCAGACGCTACTACCCGGTCTGGGATTTCGAGTGGAAGCCCAAACACCTCATCGACAAGAAATCTGCTCGACTAGGCCGATGGATACAGATTATCAGCTCACTCGCCGAGAAGGCTGACCGCTACATCAACGCCTGCGACTATGATGTCGAAGGATCGCTTATCGGACACACAATCCTACGATACGCCTGTCGCGGCGCCGACTCCAAGGCTCAGCGCATGAAGTTCAGCACCATGACCGAGAAAGAACTCAAATCCGCATACAAGACCCTCGCGCCCCAACTCGACATACAACTCGTCGAGGCCGGCCGCACTCGACACGAACTCGACTGGCTCTACGGAATCAACCTCTCCCGGCTCCTAACAGAATCTGCGCTCAAACAGAACCGTGGATACTCAACCCTTTCCACCGGTAGAGTCCAAGGCCCGACCCTAAAGTTCGTCGTCGATAAAGAAGAAGAAATCCAATGCTTTACCCCGACACCGTTCTGGACAATTGACGCAACGCTAACACAGAACGGGCAAGAGTACACGCTGGAATACGAGAAAGAAAAGATCTCTACCCTTGCCGAAGCAGAATTAGTAGTGAGAGATTGCAAGAATTGCATTCTTGAAGTCGAAAGTACTGAGTCTCGAAATATTCAGCAGAGCCCGCCCTACCCGTTCGACCTCTCCACCCTACAATCGGAAGCCTACAGACACTTCGGATACACCCCCTCCAGAACCCTAGCCCTAGCCGAGAAACTGTACCTAGAAGCGCTAATCTCCTATCCACGAACCTCCAGCCAGAAGCTTCCCCCAGACATCGGATACTCGGAAATTCTCCACGGCATCGCAAGTATGGCTCAATATCGAACGCTCGCAACAAAGCTGACACTCCAAAACTCGCTTCACCCCAATCAAGGTCCCAAGGATGATCCCGCCCACCCAGCAGTATATCCTACTGGAGAGTCGCCCAAGCGGGCTCTCATCCAGCCTGAAGCAAACCTCCTCAACCTAATCATCAAACGTTTCATGTCCGCTTTCGCCGAGCCCAGCCTTCGAGAAAGCTCAAAGCTAACTCTCAAGAAAGACCCGCATAGATTCTTCCTCCGCGGAACCCGTCTCCTAAGAGAGGGCTGGATCCAATTCTACAGACCCTATGCGTCAGACGAGTCCCAGAACCTCCCGGACCTCAAAGTCGGCGACAAGACACCGATCACAAAGATCCAAGCAACGCCGAAGTTCACCGAGCCTCCGCCAAGATACAACCCTAGCAGTCTCCTCCGAAAGATGGAGGAGGAGAACATCGGGACCAAGGCTACAAGGGCTGAGATCATCGAGATTCTTTATCGACGAAGCTACATCAAGAACATCCGGATCGAGGCAACCCCCCTCGCTCTCAAGCTCATCAACCTCCTCAACAAGTACTGTCCGCTCATAATCGACCCAGCATTCACAGCCAACCTTGAAACCGCGATGGACAACATTCAGACACTCCAAATCACTAGAAGCCACGTCATAGCCGAGACTCTGGACCATCTCCGGCCAATAATGCTGGATCTGATCGCAAGAGAGGACGAGATAGGGTCCCAGCTAGCAGAGGCTGTGGTGTCTCAGAGAATCGCCAGGCTCACCTTCGACTATCCATGTCCCCAATGCGGATCAAAACTGAAGATTATTCGAAGCCGAACCTCCGGCAAGAGATTCATCGGCTGCACTGGATACCAGAATGGATGCAGGTTCACTTTGCCGCTTCCCCAATTCGGAAACCTCTCCATAACCCAGACCAATTGCAAGATCTGCGGATTCCAACTCGTCCAAGCAAGAACCAAGGGCCGAAGACCCATGACCTCCTGCGCGCGATGCTACTCTAACAAAACAAGGGCAAACGCGACAGAATTCCCTACCGCAGCCGCACCCTCAGCGGCTCAGCAGGCTACGGATAAGCTAGTTGAAGCTACGTCGCTTGTCAAGGACCAGTAGAAACGTCAGAGAAGCGAAGAACATCAGCACGAACAGGGACGCTACGAAGGCGATAGCGATCGGCTGCTGCCAGACTCCAGGGTAAGATATCACTGTCAAAAGCGTAGAAGAAGGGGCGACAATCTGCAGAGGAAATAGAAGCAGCCCTAACCAGAGACCCCATCTTGTCATCTTGAATATTCCAAAACTTCCCAGCAGGGATCCGGCGCCGATCACATACAAGTGCCACGCGCCAGTGTCCTGTGCCACAATCGGAAAAGCGAGGTAGTAGATTCCGGATAGAGCATAGAAGAATGACGAGATCGATAGTCCAACCGGCCTAAAACTCGTCGCCCCCGCGGTCTCCTCCTTTGCCTCTTGCTTGGGCGTCTGCTTGGACATCTCTCGAATCAGGCGCAAGCCCCGCAGCCTCCCAAAATAAGCCTTACATTCGGTACTATTACGGACTCGAAGAGACCTTGAGCCACTCTCAACTCTATCTATCCCCTCGACCAGCTTTCACAGGAATCTCGTCCCCTCTCGAAAAGTCGCGTTTTGTCTTCTTCGGCGTCCCATTCGATCGGACAAGCACCTACAAGCCTGGATCCCGATTTGCGCCTTCCGCCCTCAGGGACGTCTCAGCCAACATGGAACTCTACAGCATCCGGTCGAGTCTGGATCTTGAGAAAATCCCTGTCCACGACGCGGGAGATATCGACACTGTTGAAGATCTCAATGAAACCCTTAGAAGAATTACCGCGGTGTGGAAGGAACTAACCGAGGCTAGCAAGATTCCTATCATGGCAGGCGGAGAGCATACGGTAACAAAGGCCGCCATTGACGCCCTCCCAACCGACATTGGGCTTGTGAATCTCGACGCCCATCTCGATTTGAGAGATGAATTTCTGGGGGAGAAGCTATCCCACGCTACCTTCATGCGAAGAGTCGCAGAGCGGATAGATCCGAGTCATGTAATGGAGGTAGGGATCCGAGCCTTCTCGAAACCCGAACTCGACTACTGCCACGATTCCGGCCTCCAAATCATCACACCACAAGACATCAGGAAAAATCCGATTGACAAGACCGCGCAGAGAATCCGGACCTTCCTCTCAGGATTCAAACATAGCTACCTGACCGTTGACATTGACGTCCTTGACCCAGCATACGCCCCCGGAGTCGGGAATCCAGAACCGGACGGCATCACGACCGATGAGCTACTAACCCTCGTTCAAGCCGCGATGAGTCGTAACACCATGGGTCTCGATCTCGTCGAAGTCTCTCCCCAGTTGGATTCTGGACAGACAGCTGCCGTAGGTGCAAAGGTCATATTCGAGGCGATAGCAGCACTATCCTCTCGGAGCCCTACGAAGTGACCCTCGACAACTACTTCACGGCCTCAACGACCCGAGTCAAGGGCGACAAGAACGTCCCCCGGTACAAGTTCGAACGTCTGAAAGAAGCGGCAGAGAAGAAACTGAGCCTACATTCTCTTCGCTCAAAGGCGAACCTGAACGGGGTCAACATCGAGTTCCAGGGCAACAGCAAGCACCAGTACGATTTCTGGACCCTCAACTGGCATCAGGCATCACAAGCTTCGCCTATTCATTCGCGGGTCATTTCTGCAATCGGCGTAGAAGGCCGTGAGCCTTCAGCGTTCTACTGCCCCGAGACCCACGAGTCCCTCTTCTTCAACACTGAATACTACGGCCAGTGCAAGAGCTGGGCGCTCGGAATGGCGGCCGCGATTCTCGAACAAACAAAAAACACGCACTCGATACACGGCGCATGCGTCGATGTCGGGGGCAAGGGAGTCATCATAGTAGCCCCGACCGGCACAGGCAAAACAACTCAGGCATTCAAACTCATGGAACGGCCGGAAGGCAGGATCGTCGGAGACGACTGGGTCAACATCGACCACACTGAAGGCGAACGTCTCCGCTACTTAGTGGGCAAACAGCCCGAGAAGAGTCTCTACATGCGGACGGAGTCACAGCTCAACAAGCCCTGGCTGAGAAAAATCTTCGACGAGAGCAAATGCGAAAACGTCGTGATGAGTAAGAAGAACTGCGAATTCACACAGGGTCCGACAGGATGCAAACTCACAAATCAGCGCTGCGTCTTTGACGATGGATATGAGTGGTGCTACTATGCGTTCGGCAATAGCAGAGCTCTCGTTCCAAGAGAACGATTGTTCGGCAAAGACAAAGTGGCCGACGAGGCCAAAATCCGACTCTTGGTCTTGCTACGACGTGATGAGAAGAGCCCGGAGGAGGTCAAGCTGAACTCGGATGAGGCGATCCAGGTCCTCCGGAAGGGCGAGTACATGATCCGTCCGGGAGCCGGACCCAAGGAATTATGGGGAAAAATAAGCAACGAACCTTGGTTCAACCCGTATCTGCTCCACCTTGACCACGCGCGTCAGGAGGAATTCTTCCGTAGAATGATCTCTTCGTTCAAGGTCAATTGCATACTCTTGAACACAGGCATCGAAACTGTGGAAGGAACCAACAGCCGGATTCTATCTGCACTCGAAAACTGTTAGTCTCTCGTCCAATTTCTGCAATTGCTCAAGACAGGTCCGGCAATCGGAAGCGTTAAGACCGCGCAGATTGCGACCTAGAACCTAAATGGCAGCTAAGAAAATTTCAACCGAATCCAAGAAGCGGAAGGCCTATTATTACTACGCTGGGAAGGAATCGAAGGCAAAGAAGGTCACGAAAAAGTCCTCCAAAACCAAGAAGACTAAGCCTAAGGCTAAAAAGAAGCGCAAGAAATAGCGATCAGTCCAAGCTACAAGAATCTGGGTATTGTGCGTTCGTCGGTTATTGGATCGAAGACTCCAAGTTCATTCTTAGCCAATGGGATCACAGCTCTGCTTACCAGGCCGTTTAGCGAATAGGGTAGGCGAATCAGCCTCATTCCGCCGGAAGGGACCCATTCATCCATCACCAACCCTCGCTTTGTAAGCGACCGAACGAGGGCTAAACGTTTCTTTCGGCTCCAGAAATGGGTCTCATCATCTCTGATATGGACGTGAAATCCTCGACCCGAATAAACGAGACTGACGTCGGAGAAATTTCTAGACAGAATCTCTATGAGCTGAGCAGCCTCGTGTTGGGCCAATTGGAATTCCAGCCGACAGAACGACAATCCTTGATGCCTACGCATCTTCTCTTCAAGAGTTCCGTGAATCGGGCAGGTGAAATTCTCAGGATCAATGTCGAATACTAGCTCTTGGCCAAATGAGCTGCCCAGTTGTGTGGGATCGTTCTCGAGGTGCCTTGCCTGATCCCAATCCTTGTAGACATTGCGATCATAATACGCTGATTCTGGCATGAAATCAATCAAATAATTTCTCATTTCGGATAGGCTCTCGTACTCGTCGATAACTATAGTTCGGGCACGTTCGCGACGATATTTCATTGGAGAAATACCAGTGTGCCTTCCAATCACGACCGCGAAAACGACAGGTGAACGCCATCCGCGGAACCAGTCTCGTATCCTGGTGAGGCTAAACTCGTGTGAGTAGAATTCTCTCCTCTCACCAAGCGATGAAATCCGCAGTCCATCTGGAAACCGGTACTTCGCAATTCTCAGTGTCTAGGCCGCTTCCACGGGCTGCGTCTGGCTCAGTTGCTTGAGCTGGCTTCTGTACATTTCTACGACTTCCTTAGTTGTCGTCGCATCCTCTGGTGACTTTTCAGTTCTGTACTTTCCCGTAAATCGCGGAAACCTGATCGCCAAACCGGCACCTGGTCTAATCGAGTTCAGGCCACACGTATGTATCGGGCTGAGAGTTATTTCGGCTCCGATAACCTCCAACACCAAGCCGGGCACGAACCATGTGTCAGGGACGATCTTGGAATCCACTCTCGGATGGCGATGACTGATCTTGAATTTCTCCAATATGTCAGGAAGCTTTGCCAGATCTTCATCCTTGAACCCGGATCCGCACTTGCACGCCGTTCTGAACACATCATCTTTCTCATCGTAAGCCGCCAAAAGAAGCGCGCCATAGGTTCCTCCCCTTCTTCCTCTCCCAGCGAACGCTCCTACAACGACCAGATCGACTGTGTCCTGCATCTCAGATTTGTATTCTCGTTTGTACTTGATCCAACCCCATCCTCTCGCCCCTGCCTTGTAGATTGAATCTGGTCCGATCGACTTTATCATCAATCCCTCGCATCCATCCGCCACTGCCTGTTGCATGAAGTCATCCAGCTGCTCTGACTTGGTGACGATGATCTGCCGTGAGAGGTCGAGCTTTTCACTTCTCCGAATTATCTTTGCCAAGGCCTCTCGCCTGCGCGGAAACTCAAGTTGAGTGTAATCGACGCCATTATTGTAAAGCAAGTCGAAGGCGAAGAGCGCCACAGGTATTTCCTGGATCGTCTTCTCCAACTCGTATTTGCGTCCGCGTCGTTGCGAGACGAGTTGGAATGGTAAGAGCTCGCCTGTTGAAGGATCAAAAGGAACGGCCTCCCCTTCAAGGATAAGTTCGTCATCGGCAATTCCCTGCTTCAGAAGAGTGTGGAGATCGGGGAACTGGTCAGTGATATTCTCGAGACGTCTTGAGAAGAGCGTAACCTTTCGATTTGAAAGGTGTGCTTGGATTCTTAACCCATCATACTTGTACTCTGCAGCTGCTCTACCGTTCATTTTCTCTAGAATTTCTTGGGGCTCGGAGAGTCTTTCAGCCAGCATGGGTCTAATGGGCCTGCCTACTGTCACCTTGAACGACCTTATCGCGTCAATTCCGCCGCTTGCGAGAGCTTTCGCGACGAATCCTAGGTCGGAAGAGCGGTTGTAGGCTTGTTCCAAGAGAGCCTTCGACTCTTTTCCATCAGCCAGTGCGTGCGCAAGAGCGTCAAGTAGTGTCATGTCAGCCACGCCTAGTCTGAGTCTGCCTAGCGCTGTTCTGACGACGTATTTCGCCTCTATCGGCGAAGCTTTCCTTACCATCGATGTTAGTTGTCGAATCTTGGACTCGACAGATCCGGGTCCACTTGACTTTGCTATGCTCTCTAGGACTTCGTAGACCTCTTCCACGGTGAGTCGTTCATTCCTCAAGCCGACTTGTGTCTTGCCTGCGAGTAGGGCTTCAGCAGCATCCCCCAGATCGCCTCGTCCTCTATACTCGTCAGCTATTCTCGATTCTTTCGCTGCAGTAACTATTGCGAGGGCTTTGATCGCTAGTTTCTCAGCGATGCCGATTTCAATTCCGAGATAGTCAGGGTAGAGTTTGCCCTGGGTGAGGTAGACGACCTTGTCGATAATCCCGGAGGGTGTCTCTTTGAGAAGATCAACCAGCAGTTTTGTGATCTCGAGGCGCTTTGTAGTGGCCTCAATCTTCTGATAGGTCTCAACCACGAGTGAGTAGAGCATCGTCATCCCTCCACAAGTTGCGTGTCGTTCATCGCTTCGGAGTCTTGTTGTTAAATAGATGGGATCAGTGCACCACCACCAAGGCGATGAACTACCCATACGCTGCCTGGAGGAGGATATTGTTCGTCGCCGTACTGGTCGTGATCATCGTAATCGCTTTCGCCCCGGCGACAACGCAAGGAACACTTGTCCTACGGTTCTCCAGCTTGTCCTCTCCCAGCGTCATTAGCCACATCTATGTTGGATTTACTAGGATCTCGCTCCATGAAGTTGGATATGTCAACAGCAGTATCTGTGATGCCTGTGGTTGGATAACCATCTCCCAGTCTTTTCCTACCGTCGATCTGTTGTCTAACGTAATGATTCCTCCGACTGTGACGTCTGCGCCCATTCATTCGGGACGTTACGACGAGATCCGAGTGAGTTTCTCAAACTCTACTGTCATCATACCAGGGAGCCAGCCTATTCCAATTTCGGCGCCCCCTAGACTTAGCACCAACATGACCCTACCGGTTCCCCCCGGCGGAGTCGGGGACATTCTGTTGGTCGTTGGATTTGACTATTCCACGCTCTTCTCCGGCCAGCCCTCCCTCTCATTCGTTCTAGTCAGAGCGTCCGCAGTTTAGGTTCCCATCTAAGCAATCATTGACCGAAACCGTCAAATTTAGCCTCTTAGCGGGTCGAGAGCATGTGCGTAATCGGTAAGAACGAGCTCACCGAGCTCATTCGGAGCTACAAGTGCATCCACCCCTTTGATTACAGCCTCTTGGATGGCGATGGATACATTCTGACCGTAAAAGAGGAGCGAACACTCCACTACTTGGAGCACCAGAACCTAGTGTCGAACGAGGTAGTCTTCACTCCTCCGCAATTTGTCGCACATCTCACTGCCAAGAGCAAGTACGGAAGGATGGGCCTCTCATTTCTTAACGCCGCGAAAGTCCACAGCGGCTATGTGGGTAGACTCGCTTTAGAGCTCGTAAACCTGAGCAATGAGCGGCAGCCGATTACGATCAAACGCGGAGACCCGCTAATGCACATCGAATTCTTGAAGAGGGAGGGCGAGCCTTCCCCATACATTGGCGGTTACATGTTCCAGTTTATGAGCGAGGAGGAGATCGCCGACTATGTCACTATCCTCACTCGTGATTTCAAGAATGTGTTTCACAAAGATGAACTGGCAAAATCTGCCAAGGAACGGGTTGCCTTGGCTCCTCTGGTCTAGTTCTTGACAATCGTCGCTAGTGCGCGCTTCAATATCGGATCGTTTGTCTCTTTGATCGCCGACTCGTAAAAGTCTCGCATTTTTTTCTGTCCCGTTCTCTTTCCATATTTGTGGGCTTGAAAAGCCATTTCGACTTTGTCCAGCTGGTGGACCAGGCGAGCTTCCTTACTCCGCTTTTCTTTCAGATCTGTCCATAGTTTGAGATATGGTGCACGACTCTTGCTTGGTAGTTTCGACAGCAACTCTTGGATCGCTGTTTCCCGATCCTTCTGCACCTTTGTTGGCCCTAGGCGCGCCTTGTCCTGGGGCGTGAGATCCCCCATTATCGCTTCCTCCAGATCATGGATTAGCGCAAGTTTCAGAATTCTCTCCAGATCATAGCCCCGGCGCTCGCCCTCGTACAACGCCAACAAAGCTACTGCACACGTGTGATCTGCCACGGATTCCACCCTCCCTTCAACTCTCTTCCGCCATCCCTTCCGTTCCTCAAGCTTGAGTTCTGACGCGTACTGCCAAAACCTGACGAGAGAATCCAACCCGGTCGATAGGTTCGAGACACGTAAATTCTAAAAGCTTTACTTAAGTAAACTCAGATATACTTCCTCGCAAAGATGCGTTGGCGAGTGGTCGAGATTGGTCAAGAAGATCTTAACCAGATTTGCTGTAGCGAAGAAGTCAGCTGGCAGTGGAGATTCGGTGTATCGATCGCCGAGAATTTATCTACCAACGAAGTTGACTGACGATTCCAGCTTCCCCTTCAAAGAGGGAGACATTCTTTCGGTGAAAGTCGATGGTCGCAAAGTAATGATCCAAAGAGTGCGCAGAGCAATCGAACAGCGAAATGGCCCCAGCGAACCTACCAAGAAGTAATGATATTACAGGGGCCACAAGAGCCTTCCCAGATGATTGTACCGTGCTGAGAGTTGCGATTCAAGTCACAAATCTGACCGGAGAGCGCTACTGGGCTAACGACACTCCCCTACCGCCCCAAGTACAGATCGCGGTGAACATCAACATAGTTGGCCTCGACCAGAAAACAGAATCCATGGTTGAAGCACCCTTCGTTTTCACTGTAAGCTACACCCCCTCAATAGCGCAGCTTAGCGTCAAAGGCAAAGCTCAGGTAACAGGTGACCGATCCGAAGTTGCCCAGATGACTGAGGAACACAAGAAGAACAGACCGCCACCACAGACAGTAATCCAAGCAGTCTCAAACATCGCCATGGCAGAGGTTATCATCATGTCCAAGAGCCTCGGAATCCCGCCTCCCTTGCCTCCCATCGGCCTCCCCCCAGAAGCCTCTCCAAACCAGCCTACCCTCAGGAAAGAGTCAAGGTATACGACCTGAGATTTTCCAATAACAGAACCATCTCCAATAAATTGGAGAGACGCCAACCCTCCAACAAATTGGATGGCTTGAATCTTTAGCGGTCCCATCCCTTCCCAAGGCTCGATTTTAGTGGGACCCCGCCTGGTTAAGTCGACGCAGTGCTCACACATAATCAAGAACCTAGCCTTTTCGCAGCCATTCTGTTACCATCCACGGTTACCAAACCCGTTACCATCAAGGATTCTCCGAAAAAAAAATATTCTCGCGACACAAAGGTGGTTTTAGGAGAGTCACAGAGGACCGATTATTCTCACATCATGTGATCCGCACAGCCATTTCGTCTTCAGCACTAATACGCACAGGAATTTGCTAAAACTGCACTTTTAGCAAGAGCGCAAATTGGACTAAATTGTGGGAACCTACTAAGTATTTTCCGCCGACGGCAATGACTGTCAATCCACAGGCATACTGTTCAATTTGAAATCAACATCGAGCCCCGAGTCTGTACCGGTTCGGCATCTTCCTGCTAACCCACTCTGCTATACCATCGGACGTGGATAACACTGCCAACGTAGCCACATTACACAAATTCCTTCCAAGCTTATGCAACAGTTACCAGTCATGTAGATTGGCTTCACAATGCGCATCAGAGATGGACGAGGAGAAACCCGGCTAAGCGACGTGCACAAGAATCGGATACTAGAGTTGGCCGAGCCTGCGCCGCGAGACCACCTACTCTTAGGACTACAACTTGAGCGAGGATGGCGAATCGGAAGCATAGTCGGCTGCCACAATAAAGTCACGTACACGAGGAGGAGGACAGGAGAGAAAGCCATCTGCATCGTGAACCTCCCTGGAATAAAGAAGGAGGATGTCGGCCACGAAACGATCATGATTCATTTCAAGGGAGGAAAAACAGAGCCTGACTATCCTGGAGAGAAATGGCTCAGACTTGCGCAGGAACTAGCTTCGAAGGTTCACAAGGGCGAGAGAATCATCCCGCTCACAGAACAACATTGCACAAACCTCCTGCGAAAATATGCAAGACTCGCAGGTGTTCCTAACTGGGATCGACTACACAATCACCGTCAACGAGCCTATTTCGGTACTTACTGGGCTAGGAAAACGGGCCGCGACTATTGGAAGGTTCAGAGCCTCATGGGGCACAAAGACCTGAGAGCAACTGCAGTCTATGTTGAGGAACTCTCCCTCGAAGAGAAAAAACAGCTTCTCGATGGATCCTAGCAACTAGCGGGCTGACTCCCCCCGGAACCGATTGGGAACATGCACAGCTAGGCTGGCACCCCAGAAACAGTAAGCGAATGTCGCCGTAGTCAGCATGGCGATCTCGTCTCCGTTCAACTACGATTTTACTTACGTAATATCGCTGCCAGTGTCACAGTGAAAAACTGATAGTTAGACAGAGCACCCGCTCACCATAAGGATTAAAGCCACAACCAAGTTCTCGCAAATCCAAGTGAATCTTCGATGCCACGCAGAGCTGCACGCGGTCCGCCGAAACAGAAGACAACTATCCTATTCAAAGCGGGCAATCTCCCAAGCACCCCGGACGAGCTCTTTCGTCGAGTCTTCTGGAAGAGCGACTTTCTCGCTGGCGAAGCCCACAACTTCTGGCGAGAGGTCAAGAGGGCAGAACCAGCAGGTTTACCCATCCAGGCGTGGAAAGACTGGATCGGTAAGCGTGGGATGAGCGTGGGTCAGTTCTACAACATGATCCACGGACTCGTAGGAGCCGGGTTCATTGAGAAGAAGGATTCGAGGTGGCATCTAAGCGGAGGCTTCCTCCGAGAACTCGAACAGATGCTCACTGTATACTCGACCGAAAGCGGACTACGATATCAATTAGCCTAAGTTGCAATTTGAGCAGCCAAAACGGACTACCGAATCCTTGCACGGACTCGTGCCCTTACCCTACCTCGCGGATTAACCTCTCCGCGTCTTATTCTCGTGTCAGAGATGACCTTACCATCGTCAGCCCTAACCATCCGGACCACATAGAGCCGGAGGGGCCTCAGACCGCGGCCTCGCCGTAACGCGTTGACCCGCAACCCGTTTGCTCGAGTCTCTTCGCTGACCACAATAGCCTCCAATCGTTTTCTTCGGATCGCGGGTCCAAACGGATCCTTCAGCTCGGTGATTCTAGCTCGGTTAAGCCAACCCCGCGCTTTCAACAACTGCCGGAGATTTCGACGCCTAACCGCGAATGTCCCTACGGAATGATCCTTGTCGAGCTTGGAAACTAGGCGATCCCCCGTCACACCGACGAAAACCAATTCCCCAATCTCGAAGGCCTTAGCTAGCAATTTCTCGTGACCAATATGCAGAATGTCGAATGTACCTCCCACTGCGACCACTCGATATCGAAACTTCGCATTTGACAGACCGAAACGCCATCCAGTCATCACTATCAAAGAAATTTCGGAATAAAACATAGCTGTCCATGGCTAATCTCTCCATTTTTCCGAACTCGCCGAGGGAGACGTCAAGGAAGGGTTCGCATTAACTGTCGCATAGAGGGCCCCCGTACCTTGTCCTTGTTCGGAGCCCGGAAAGTACTCGAATACCCATATGCCGCCTAGGGGGCTATAGAGCATATGAGGAGCGATGAGCCCATCTAATCAGCCTCCTCGATCAAGATATCTTTTTGGATTCAAAGGCAAGCGACCCAGCCGAACCCCAAAGGTCACGACAACTGACGAAATACTTGACAGTTTAACTCGACATGCAATACTAATGGAAGAGGACGGAAAAGACCGAATTCTTGGATTGCAAGCGGTACTAGAAGTTGAGTCTGATGAAAACCCCGTCCAACCCTCGTATCTTGAGGCAACTCGAATGTTCAAACCTTTGAAAACGAGAAACCTTGAAAGTACGCCTTCGGTGCAATGTTTATCGGAGGTCTGACCTTTCTTTGGATCTATTCCAGACTGTCGGAGTCCCTTAATCTCCAGACTCTAACAACACTACAACAAACGATATCGAGGGTGGGATTCACAGATTGGCAGAAAATCACACTCATCGCGGTTTCTGCGCTCACCATTGCATTTCTTGCCCGTCGCTCACGACGAAGGATACGCTCACGTTTGCTCTCAGATGTTTAAGTTAGGGTCCAGGGAAAATCCACTGGGGACAAAGACCAATACTTGCCCCTGCACAGCAGGTAGCCCGGGGGAGATTCGAACTCCCGTCAGCAGGTGACTCCTTCCCTATCTAGGAAGGGATCCAGAGCCCACTAGGGACGCTTGTATGTCTGGCCCGTAACGTCCATGCTATGCTAGACCACTACACCACCGGGCTACGAAAGGCTCGGCAATAGCCCGGTATTCATAAGGGGTTTCTGTGCGAGAACCTGAGGTTCCCTATATACTTGTCGAAAGGCTTATATGATATTCGGCGTCCACGCTTTCACTTTCCTAACGTGAGTCCTCGCCGCGACAGATATCACGTGGTTCGACGCTCTAGTCGAGGCTCGGGAAAGCTGGAGAGCTAACTTAACGACCACGCCAACAGCTCCTGGGAGAAATCCAGCAAGAATTCACGTTTGCCCAGAATGTGGTAGCGTAAATCTCATTGAAGATTTTGACCAAGGCGAAACGATCTGTCAAGACTGTGGGCTGGTACTGTCCCAGAATCTCATGAGTCGCGGGCCAGAATGGCGTGCTTTCACAAAAGAGGAGAAGGACGAGAGAGGACGCGTAGGTATACCCACTTCATTCTCTATTCACGACAAGGGACTCTCCACGGTCATAGACCGCGTCAATCGGGACGCGTTTGGGCGACAGCTTCCGATGGAGACCAGGATGGAGATGCTCCGGCTTCGGAAGTGGCAGATCCGTACTCGAGTACACTCATCGTCTGACAGAAACCTGGCGCAAGCGATGGCGGAACTCGATCGCCTTACCGACAAGTTACACGTGCCCGCCAACGTGAAGGAGAGTTCAGCTGTAGTATACCGCAAGGCCTTGGATAACGGACTAGTGCGGGGCAGATCTATTGCCGCCATTGCTGCGGCGTCTCTCTACGCCGCCTGTAGATCGTCCGAAACCCCTCGGACATTAAAGGAGGTAGCTGCCGCCAGCAGAATCAAGAAGAAGGATGTGGCTAGATGCTACAGGCTGCTTTTGCGAGAACTCGAAATGTCCATGCCTGTGGAAGATCCGATTCGATGCATTTCGAAAATCGCGAGTAGAGCTGAAATTTCAATGCAGACTCAGCAATCAGCGATCCGAGTCTTGAAAGATGCGAGGAAGAAGGGCGTCGTGGCAGGCAAGGACCCCATGGGCCTGGCCGCGGCGGCGTTGTACGTCGCTTGCGTTCTAGAGAATGAGAAGAAGACTCAGAAGGAAATCGCGGAGATAGCAAATGTGACTGAGGTCACAGTACGAAATAGGTACAAGGGCCTAAAGGATTCCCTTGGATTGCCTACCTGATCGAAAGTACGCTCAGCGAAGGTATTGGCGCATGTTCTGAACGTTGTTGAAGACAGTGCTCCACTGCGGATGCACCGCAGCTCCTCCGCTGCTGAACCCGTTGAGAGCTATAGAGAACTTGACGCGAGGATCGCGCGAGTAGTAGTAGATGATGTCCAACTTTCTTTTTGGTGTTGCATTTGAAAGGCTCCTTTTCAGTGCGTTGAACAGATACTTGTTGAAGAACTCCAGCTCAATGGAAACGGAGATGCGTTCGCTCATTCTCCCACTTTAAATCACTTTGGAATGGCTAGCCCTGAATATTTATCACTATACCTTGGAACCGACACCTCCTCGCCGTTTCAGCAGACTCTGGAAGCCTGCGGCAATCTCCGGTACTCCGTGGATTCCGTGTGTTCGTTCAAGCAGAATATCCGAGCTTTGGGCTTTGACTCGTGCTTTGGGCAACCTCACGCTGGTTACAAGCACGATTTCAGCCCTGACGGCAGAATCACATCTCAGACGTCAGAATGCAAGAGAAGCGAACCGTTCTTCTCATGCTCTTCGGAGCCTGGCTATTCTGGTTCGTGCTCTTCCTGTCAATAGGAATCTGATCACCGGCATTTGAAGGCATTCTTAAATACGCAAGAACAACATACTCTGTCTGTGGACGACCACAAAGGAGTTTCAGGCTACTAGTATGGCCGATGTTTGTTCAACCTGCGGCCTACCGAAGGACCTATGCGTTTGCGGCACCATCAGCATGGAGCAGCAGACCGTAAAAGTCCGAATGGAAATGCGCAAATGGGGCAAACCGGCCACCATTGTCGAAGGCATAGATGGAAAGAGCGTCAATCTCCCAGATCTTGCAACTAAACTGAAGACATATTGCGCCTGCGGCGGCACTTCCAAGAACAATTCGATCATCCTCCAGGGAGATCATCGGGACAAGGTCAAGAAGGTTCTAGTCGGCTACGGCTTCCCCGAGGCTAGCATAGAGCTTCATTAGGGAAAGACGGCTGTCAGCTCTGCTCGACGTTCTTCGCTCCATCCACAGAAGTGGACGGGGCCAACCCTCGTGCCCTCAATGCGGAGCGACAGTGAAACGTTCGCGGGCACCTCTAGAGGGATGGATTCTTCCAATCCGATATCTTTGTGAGCAGTGTGGCTATTCCGGGTTCATAGCATTGGAAAAGGAACAATCAGCTGAGTAGGATCGCTGCA
>Ga0209375_1001743_pt1 | contig 16238 bp, 19 predicted proteins | sample GraSoiAngelo_131_FD_185888 | JGI IMG/M metagenome (GOLD analysis project Ga0209375, IMG submission 185888) | Grasslands soil microbial communities from the Angelo Coastal Reserve, California, USA - 14_0929_02_30cm (SPAdes) (version 2) | ecosystem: Environmental > Terrestrial > Soil > Grasslands ... | reverse complement strand
GAATGCGCTGCGATTCGTTAGGCAACAACAGTGCGGCGCGCGTTGAGAAATCTGAAGGGCCTTCCCAGGGGTCGCGTCGCGCGCCCAAGCGGGCGATCTTTCGACAAAAACGTTCATATAACGCCTTTACCCGGTCAGCGCGTGAGCGCGTCCGCAATTGCATCCAGCCGAAATAGATTACGAGCAGCGCGATTGCGACAATCAGGATTTCGATAATGAGAACCAGTGATCCGCGGTTCGCGAGCCCCATTGAGTCCAGTAATACTTCTTGTACGTCTGCGTCGAAGGCTAATACCCGAGTGTCCCACTCGTAACTGAGTGTTTCCAACGCGAGGCGAGCATCGGTGAATAATGCGGACCGGGCTAACTGCGTGAAGAATCCGCCTCGGCGAGCTTCCATTTGTCCTGAAGCGATGCCTCTCTCTAAAAACGAGTGTAGATCGAGACTCGCTCTTCCGGGTGCAACTGCAGCGGTTGGATCCACTCGTGTCCATCCACTGTCTGGGAGACAGACTTCGCACCACGCATGCGTGTCTGCCTGTCGCACGAGAAAGAAATGGCCAAGATCGTTATACTCGCCGCCCAGATATCCGACGACCACCCGCGCAGGAACTCCTGCCAGTCGCATTAAAGTAGCGAAAGTGGCGGCGTAGTGTTCGCAAAAGCCAACCCGTCGATGAAAGAGAAATTGTTCTAGGTCGTTCTTTCTGTATTCGCCTGGCGTCAACGAATAGCGAAAACCTTGCGCCTGGAAAAACTGCAGCGCGCTATTCACGATAGCGCGCGGATTGGGGTTTTGCGTCGTCCAGGATTGTGCCAGCTCGCGCACGGCCGGACTAATCGATGGCGGAACCTCGAGCGCTTCCCGCCGTTCGCCTGGCGTTAAATCTTTTCCGGCGGCGCCGAGAGACGAAACGACTTCATATCGGCGCGCCTTCCGGATTGTCTGAACGCTCCAGAGATAGTCGCCGCGCGCAAGGATCGCACCCGGTGTGCTTTCAAACGGCCGATCGAGCGCAAACATCCAACGTGCGCCATGCGGGGCGAGCGTGATCCGCTGGCGAATTGTATTGTTGGTGAATCGTTGCCTGGTCCCGCGGTCCCGGGAAGAGATTGATACGGGCACGTACGGCGCGCGCCATTCCATGCCATCGCAATGCCACATGACTACGCCACGCCAATACATCGAACCAGGTGGCGTCGCGGTACTGCCGGGAAATTCCGCGCGAAAGGCAATTTCCGAAGAATTTGCAAGCGCTGCGATGCTGCCGGGAGAGAGTCGATCGGAGAATCCGGTGCTTGCGAAACGGTTGGCGCGAAAATCAACGCGTAAGCCAGTATTGATTCGGGGAAACAAGACGAACAACAGAATAATGAGCGGGGCTGCTTGAAGCAGAATTTTGCCTGTTGTCCCCAATGGAGGCCAGAACGCGCCGGGTGACGATCCGCGATAAAATTGGATCAACGCCACCAGCAGCAACGCGAACGCGGTCAGAAGGCAAAGAGCAATTACGAAGTCTTGAGAAAGGAAAAAGCCGCAAAGAGAGAGCACCCATCCCATCAGGACCATCACTTGAAACTCGCGCGCGGTGTGTGCTTCCAAAACTTTAAGAGAGACGAGAACAACAAGGAGAGAGATACCCGGCTCAATGCCTTTCAGGGATCCATAGCTTGCGAAGATGGCGAAGAGCCCCATCGCCGCCAGCATCAACTTCAGCGTTGCAAAGCGGAGCCGGTAGCCCCTTGGCTCCATCCAGAATTTCATTGCAAGGGCCAACAGAAAAACACAAGGAACCCATCTCACGAGAGAACCAAACATGGGAGGCAGCGTGAAGAGCAATGCGGCTGCCAGCCAAAGCAGCGGTCGCCGTGGAATACTCCTGTCCCTCTTACTCCCGCTTCTATTCATGCTCATGCTCTTACTCCTTTTGACTGGAACAGACTCAGCGCCCGCAAGCACTGGTGAAAATGCGGTTGCCCGATAGCCGGTGGAATTTCGTTGCCCGGAAGACGGAGACCATAAGGACGCCGGGCGCGTTCTGCTTCGATGATCCAAAGCGTTAACTGCGACAGTCTTTCTTCCACGTTGGCAAAGTGGAGAGCGGAAAAATCAAAATACAGGACGCCTTCTGCCTCAGCCGCGAATTGTTTTGTCATCAGTGGCTGCCCGCGGGCGACAGCTCTCCAATCGATATGACGCTGAGATTCGCCCGGCACATAGTCGCGAACTCCCGCAAAATCATCGCCTTCACCAAGCTCCGTCAGCGGCCGTCCGTCGCGCCGGTGCACGAAGCTTGACGGCAGCCGCACGTCCCCCGCCGGTTTGGGATAAACAATGTAGGTTTGAGCAGGCGCAAACTTCTTTAGAAAGCGAAGGAAGCCAAGCGGATAAGCACTCGTTAGGCACAATGTTTCTACGTGATGTTCACCACGCTGCCGCGCAGGAAACCGCAACACTACGCGGGCTGCCTTACGGGCTGGAATGTGGTCGATGCGTTGATGCTCTCCGTCCGAGCCGGACAAGATTAGCTCAATTCCATGCCGGGTTGCGCGTGAGTCATTCATGATCTCGAGCGGAAGAGAAACTTCCTGGCCTACAAACGCCGGCTGCACGGATTCCACTGTTACGGTTACACCTGCGAGATTGATCAGAGTGTGCGGAATCGAAACGAGAAATACTGCCGTTAAGGTGAAAAAGAGTAGATAAACAGCCGTGTTATTTTGGCTCGACGCCGCATACCACATCGCACCGAGCACAAACAGCAGCCCGGCAAAACCTGCAGTCGGATAGACAAGCGGAAGTTTCCTCGCTTTCACGGGACCGGCACGCTGCGAAGCAGATTATCAGCAAGCGTGCGTCCGCTCTGGCCGGGTTGTTCGATGTCATGTCCCAACCGGTGCGCCATCACGGCGATCCCCACAGCTTGAATGTCTTCGGGAAGAACCATGTCGCGTCCCTGCATCAACGCCCAAGCCTGGGAGGCGTGCAGCAGGGCCAGGCCTGCACGCGGTGACAAACCGGTGCTGTGACGTTGCCGCGACGCGTCAAGCAAATCCTGCAGATAATCGAGCAGAGCAGGGGACGCGTGCACCTTTCGGACATTATCTTGAATCTCAAGCAGTGTTCGCGGGTTCATTACCGGTTTTAACTCCTTGAGCATGTCACGGCGATCCATGCCCAGGAGCATGGCGCGTTCGCTGGCCCGGTCCGGAACGCCGAGCTCGATGCGCATCAAAAACCGATCGAGCTGAGACTCAGGCAACGGGAAAGTACCGACTGCGTGTTGCGGGTTTTGCGTCGCGATCACAAAGAACGGCTCGGGCAAATCGTAGGTCACGCCATCGATGGAGATGCGGTGTTCTTCCATTGCTTCCAGCAGCGCACTCTGGGTTTTGGCGGTGGCGCGATTGACTTCGTCGATCAGGACCATCTGCGCGAAAAGCGGGCCGCGATGAAACACGAACCGTTGTTCGCCCCGATCGAAGATGGAATTGCCAAGAATATCGGCGGGCAGCAGGTCGCTGGTAAATTGTATGCGCTGAAATGCGAGCGCTAACGAACGTGCCAGTGCCTGCGAGAGCGTTGTCTTGCCGACGCCCGGAATGTCTTCGATTAAGAGGTGACCGCGCGCGAGCAAACAAGCGACGGCGAGTTTAACCGCCTGATTCTTCCCTACGATAACTTCACAAATCTGCTTCGTGAAGGCGTCAACGTGGTCGGTCACCCTGAAATCATCTGCGGGAATGCGGCGCTTCGCAAACAGGATATGCGGAAAATGGATGCCTGTTTTTGTTACTCATGCTCCAACAATCGATCTGAAAACTTGAGGTTGTTAGTCTGCCTATACTTTCGCGTTCGTTTTCGCGCCTTACTAACACAAGCGGCGCGGCCAACAGGGCCAATGATCGAAATAGTTCGCAACCCTTATGCCCATAGGCAGTTTAATCACGTAAAGGGATTAAAAAGGGATTAAATAGAGTGCATAGAGGGCGCTGTCTAAGCTTGACAGAAGGGGAATCGCAAGTGCACGCTCTCGGGCCGACCGCCTGTACAGCGCATCCGAAAGTCTTAAAAAATATTGCAAAGCAGTTCGACGAGCACAGCATTGTCTCCATTCAGGAGCTGCAAATCGCGCGGCGCATGGGGATCGTGGCGACTACTCCGGTCGCGCGGCCCGGTTTTAATGACGGATTAGTTTTACCTTACGAACGCTCCACCGGTGGACCTGCTTTGGAGCCCGTCAGTCCAGAGCCGAAGAAACCGCAGAAACGCAAGATGCACGCAATTGCACTGCTTGTCGATTTTTCCGACAACAAAGGAGAGCGGTCGGCGAAGGATTTTGAAAAACTACTCTTTGACAAAGCGAACCAGAATTCGATGACGAGTTTTTATCGGCAGCTTTCCTACGGGGCGTTGGATGTAACCGGAGAAGTCATCGGCTACGTGCGCGCCCCCCAGCCTTACAGCTACTACACAGCAACCGAAAGCGGCACCGGAACTAATTATCCCCGAAACACGCCAGGGCTGCTCAACGATGCCCTGACGGTTTTTTGTCAGAACGATAACCTAACGCGGTTTGACACGGACAAGGACGGGCTTGTAGATGCGATTTTTCTGATCCACGCTGGCGGGGGTGCGGAAGCGGAACCGAATCCCACGAAGCGAAAGAACATGATCTGGTCGCATAAGTGGACCCTTCCGCAGCCGTTCGTAAATCAGGGAGTCAAAGTCTTTGCCTATTCCACCGAACCGGAAGACGGGCGCGTCGGCGTTTTTTCCCATGAATTCGGCCACCTACTTGGATTGCCCGACCTCTACGACACGACGTATCGCTCTCATGGAATCGGTGATTGGTGCCTCATGGCAGGTGGGTCTTGGGGAGACCAAGGAAAGCGTCCCGCGCGCATGTCATGTTGGTGTCTCTCGAAACTCGGTTGGATCAAACCGAAGATGATTACCAGAAAAAAATCGCTACAACTCGATACGCTGGAGGAAAAAAAGACCGAGTGCTATCGACTCTGGACACAAGAAGCAACTGGGCCAGAATATTTCCTTCTCGAGAATCGTCAGGCCAAAGGCCTCGATGCTTCGCTTCCGGGTTCAGGCCTTGCTGTCTGGCATATCGACGAGCGGCAGTCAAACAATGACAATCCGCTCGCCTATCTCGTGGCACTCCTACAGGCGGATGGAAAGAAGGATCTCGAACTACTCAAGAATTCAGGCGATGGCGGGGACCTTTTCCCTGGCGATAAACGTGTCGCGGCGCTTGACGACAATACTACGCCATCAACCCGATCAAATGTGGGGTCTCCTTCACGCGTAGCGCTTACAAATATCGCGATGAGCGGAGGTATCGTGACCTTGCGGGCAGAGGGCTAACTCTCTATCACGCTTGGTGGGATAGGGGATCGAGTTGTTCGAGAACTGTCCGCTCGCCGAACGGCCCAGCCAGCAATCGCGCTTGCACACGAACGCGATCGCCAATCGCCACATCTGGCGTTTGCGCCGCAAAGAGATGCAGGGACTGCCCCTGTACGGGCTGGATGAAGTCGTCCCTTCTGCCACGCGAGAGATTACGATGCACTTCGATTTCGATCTCGTGTCCCTGACCACCGCTCGCGGGCCCGATCGCTCGAACAGTGCCTTCAATCACCGTCTTATTTGGCTTCGCCAGCATGTTCAAAGATAGTGGCACGGCCCAGTGAACGTGACCAGCGTCCGCAAGCGAAAAAGATTGCCGCTCACGGGCCGAGAATGACAAAGATCACGCAAAGGGCGAGCTTTTATCGCACGTCAACCCAATTTGGCGGCAGCGCTCACTAGTGTCCTTTCCCATCCATTCTTTCTACGGAAACAGCGAGCCGAAGTTGTCGAAATCTTCAAATTTTTTCAGAAAACGACCGCGTGAAGGTCATCGTGGCGTGGATCTAATTTTCACTATTCTGCCATACGGTCGCCTGTGGTATGGCAGCCGTACGTAATCACGAACGCTGTCGGGTACGCCAAATTCTACAGCCGTTCACATGATGCTGTCATTGGCGTATTCGACTTGGTGGGCAACATGGTCGACGCGCACGAGCAGGCGGGCGATTTCAAAGAATGGTGAGTTTACTTTCTAATCGCCGCAGGCGTGCGTTCTCCCAAATCCCCGGTTAGCACGTGCAATGCAGGATGGCGTAAGCCTGGCCCTTCTTCACTTCTTCCAGCAGCTTACAGACTTCCAATGTTGGCGCCGCAATGACCTCGATACCGCGCCGTTTCGCCTCCGCTAGGACTTCGTCCATTACCGGAAGCGCGCCATGGGCGCCAGTCCCGACAATGAGCCGCTTGCCTCCCCAGGGAATTTCTTCCCCGGGCGAAAGCGGCGTGTGACCGAACTTTTCGCGGAATTGCTTGGAAGGTCCCTTCTTCCGTTTCCGCACTTTGCCGCCGTCGATCACCACATCATGCGTATAGCACTTTCCCTCGATCTCGATCTCGCCAAATTTGACCAGTCGCGCTTTCAATATCTCAATGTTCCGCTGGCTGGAGCTCCAAGGCAAGGGCTTCGCAAACAGGATAATCGGGGAACCGGGCCGTCTTCTTACTCTTCCTCTTACTTTTGCTCATGCTCCACAAAGATAAGCGCGGCGCCGATCTCGTGTCCGATGCGCTGCCAGTGTGTTCGCCAGCGAGAGGGAAAATGACTTCTGCTTTCTTACTCTTTCTTCTGCTCATTTTCCAAGAGTGGATCTGATAAGTTAAATTCCTTTGTTCGTGCAGATTTTCGTGTTTGTCTGCGCGCCGGTGTAACGGTGAGCGCGTGTGGCACTGCTCGTGAACCCATTCGGAGTGAAGTCCTGCCGAGATTAGACTGTGATGTAGCAGGTGAGGGATGGGCGTCGCGATAACACTTTGTCACAAGACCGAGCACGAACGCCGCAACAACGAACGCGACGACTCGTGTTTCGGTCGAAGTGAGGCGGAATCTTTGCCTCGCTTGATCCAGTTTGAAGCGCCAGCGTTTTACAACCACGAATGAACACTAACAGACACGAATCAGATTGGAGAAAAAGTTTCATCGCGCATGATGCGAATCAAGGCGAACGCATCGTCCAATACATTGACGATTTCAACGAATGGTGAGTTCGCTGTTTTTCTGGTCACTGGGCGAAACGTGGCTTGCCACTGTGCAGCGTTTTAACGCATGATTCCCTTTGTGGAGTCAGAATAGATTGCAAGATGCAATCTAGTTTAGTTAGACCCCTAACCGTATGTCGGCTCAGTGAAAGGAGAAGAACATGCAGTCTGTAACTCGTGCCACACTCATCATCGGTCTTGTGTTCCTCGCGGCCCTGAGGACATCCGCCAGTCCGACGCAGGATCGCGTCACAATCCTTTATGACGCGTTCGGCAAACCCTCCGGCATGAAAAAGGATTGGGGATACTCCGCTTTGGTCGAGTACGGCGGCAAGCGTATCCTTTTCGATACTGGCAACAATGCGGAGATCTTCGCTCAGAATGTTAAGGTCTCGGGGGTTGATCTCAAGAAGCTCGATTTCGCGGTGATCTCACACCGGCACGGAGATCACACGGGTGGCATGAATTACCTTTTGACGGTGAACCCGCAGGTGAAGATCTTCGCGCCAAAAGAGGGATTTGGAGTATTTGGCGCCTCAATGCCTGGAACTTTTTATCGCCAAGACGCCTCACTGCCGGATTATATGCGGTACTACAATGGGAAGCCGCCGCAGACGATGACCTTCGGCACGCCGTGGCCAAGCGCCAATTTTGTTCTAATTGATGGCGTGACGGAAGCTGCACCAGGAGTATCTGTGATCGCAACCGTGTCTCAGACGCCGGGCACCTTGGAGCTGCGTGAGCTCTCGCTGACAATTGAGACACCCAAAGGACTGGTCCTCGTGGTAGGATGTTCGCATCCGGGAATTGAACGGATCGTTGAGGCGTCGATGGTGCTTGACAAGCACGTCTATGCGATCGTTGGGGGACTCCACTTGGTCACAACTCCAGAGTCGGAGATTGCGCGGATTGTGACAGCCTTGCATGACAAATGGAAAGTTGATCGCGTGGCACTGGGTCACTGCACAGGCGAGCCTGCGTTTGCTGCATTTCAAAGAGCGTTCGGTTCTCAATATAATTACGCGGGGCTTGGGAGTGTGATAGAACTCCCATAGAATATCGAGTATCCCATCTGACGTATCGCCCAATGATACACCGTACCTCACGGCGGCCGGGGGCGTCATCTCGACCGCCAACGACCTCGCCACCTGGATTCAGGCACTGTTAAAAGCGCTCGATCAGATCTACGTGCTGTCACCGCTGCCGCCGTCTCCATCGCCGATTAATTGAGAAAGCCGGTTGAACCGGGGCTGTGTTGCAGCGAGCGCGCACAGATATAAAGAAGCCGATCGAAAAGCTAGAGGTTTACCGAAGCAAACACGCGCACGTGAAGAGTGACAACCAGCAAAAGCAAAGCGTCCCACTTGACCGCGAGCTCGCTTGCCACCAATCCCGCCTGTGGCTTATGATGTTTTCTTCCCGCGAAAACATTCTTCGGGCTTCCCGTCCATGTCGCACCGCTTGATTCGGCTTCAGTCCAAAAGCCTCACCCTCTCGGGTCTGCCCATCCATGTCGTTCGCATCCCAGCGGCTCCATTCTTTTTCTCGTTAGGCGCCTAACGCGTCCTGTCAAAAGCCACATCTAGAAACCACCCAAAGCTCCTGCAATTGCAGAAGAGCATGGTTTACTAGTGTTGGCTTACTCGTGCCCGGGGAAGGCTTCAGTACAGCTGAGGCCCGCACGCCTAATTTGGCGGAGATCGACGCGGCCGCCGCAGGTTCGCCCATAGTTGAACAAGAAGGTATCGAATAGGACCCGGTCGCTTTTCCAAATGGAGTCACATGCCCTCATGTGCCCTTCATAACACGCCATCTGGGCCTGATTAAAGTCAGCAGCCCAGTCACCTGCCTCAGCCAGCTGTGGCTCTTGCGGCGCTGGTAGATCGGATTGTGCCCCCGCGTCACATTTCCAAAACAGATAAACGCTAGCAACGACCGAAACCGCCAACATTAGGGAGGCACGGCGACGAGCATGGTTCAAGATTTGTCCCCGTCTTTCCATCAGGAGAGCGGCGAGAATGCATATATTTTTTAACGGCTTCATGCTTCAACTCTGATGAGCCGCAAGAAAACAAACAAGACAAATTCTCATATCGGCTGTGAATTGGCTGTTGGGTTCGAGCTGCGCGTGAGAGCACTAGACACCCAACTGCCGGCTCGCTTAGTGAAACTTACGCCTGTTGGGCCCGATTATCTGACCGGCGGAATCCAAGGTCCCGAGGTAGGATCGTCTGCACCTTGGTTCTTACTTGTGGGATCGCGTATCACCTTTCGCGTGCAAAACGAAAAATGGCGTTATTGCCCGAGCGGCGCCGAGATTTCGGTCCCCGGTGGCGGCGTGAATTCGAACATGGAGGCAGGAACGGGTCCGCGCGTCTGATTCGAGTATCTGGTCACGATCCGATCGCCATTTGGTAATAGCATGTCGGTGCGTTCAACCCGCAGTTGGTCATTGATTCGTAGATCAAGTTTTTGAAACACGCGTTTCATTGACGCCGCGCGCGGTAACAATGTTAGCTCGTATCCAACCTGAGGCGGATCACTCTTTGTCGCTCTGATTTGGAAAGTGTTTTCGACATCCTCAAGGTTCAACGAAGAATTGATCGCTGCGACTGTGGAATCGAGCGGCGATCCTTTGCCCAGTGGGTACCGCTCCGCCGATTTAAAGTTTGGGTAATAAATCCAGAGCTGACGGCCGTCGCTCACGGTCAGGCTAGGTGAGTTCCCTTTTACTTCGCGCCGGAATTTGTTAGGCGGCTGGAACCAAACTTTTCCTGAGCTGAGGATCGGTTTTTTCATAAGCCGAATCATTCGTTGTTCCTGAAATTCGGCTTGGGTGCTCCGGTTCTGGCGGATCCCGGCGAGAAGATTTTTAAGATCCGCCTCCGAAACCGGTGCGCTATTCGCAATGGATACCAGTACTGCGACAAGAAGCATTACAGATAAAACCGTACGCATTTGCTGACATTATATGATCAGTTCCAATTCTCAAAGCAGCGTCGTCCGGGGCGCGATCGTGCGTATGCGAAAAGTGACAACCGAGTTACTTTTGCGCTGCGGCGACTCAAGGCAAATGGTTGTCAATTATTGCCATGAAAATTACCAGTTCGCTGCACGTGCGCGCTTCTCGTTTCTTCAGTGATCGATACGCCTATAGAGAGCAGCCCAATTACTTATCTGAGTTCGTCGCCTTTGGACTGATTGCGGTCATCGTCATATGGCCAATTCTTCTGTTGGCTGACGCGATGGCGATGACATTCAAATAAACACAACCAAGTCATCGTAGATTGAAAAGCGAACTACGTTTGTGGCCAAATCACAAGTTGGTATCCCTCTGAAGGCATAGAACTAAAGTCCCATACCGGAATCCGCGGGGAGCGTTGTCAAACTTTAAAAGGGGCCTTTATGAAAAACAGAAAAAACTACGTTATGACTTCAATCCCGACCCTTACGCAAAGCGGACTGCTAGCCGTGTTGTTGCAACGCCAGCGACGCAAAGCGATCGAGTTGGCTCCCGAGCGTCGACGCTCCCTCTTCGGGAATTATTGGCGCGTGCTCCACGGCGCTGCTACTGGTCGGCCATTCCGGCGAGGCTTTGGAAGAACTGTCCCGCGGCACACTTGAATCCTTCAACAAGCCGACGCCATGGCTCGACAATTCCACATCTACGCGGCGCTACTGCAACAGATTCACAATGACCTGCGGATCCAACACCCCGAGTGGATCCAGCAAAATGGCGAGTCTCCGATCTGCGATTCCTATGAAGCGCGTCTAATGGAATTGCTTGATCCTTCGATACCAAGTGAATCCAACCATAATATCGCTTTTTCGCACTCCGAGCTTTCCTGGCGCCAATAGTGTTCTTATCGAGTAGGGCTGCTCAGCACACCGGCCGGCGGTCGACCGGAGGTACTGGTTAGATTTCGATAGATTTGAATATCTTAGTAACTGGATTCTAGGTTGTGATCCATTGACCTCAATTCCGGGTCCGGCACAAAGTAACCCATTGGATCCAACGAGATATGGATCGAATTTACCGGAATTATTCCGTCTAATCCGCCCGCTTGTTGGTGAGAAGTCCGACAAATGCGGAATCATGGCGGCGTCGGGCGAGGACGTGGCGTGGGACGAGGCCTGGGAGTGGCTCTGGGCGCGGGAGTAGCTGATGGAGTGGGCGTTGGTGTAAGTGTAGCTGTGGGGGTTGGGGGTTAGGTGTGGGCGTCGGAGTAGGAGTAGGCGCTGGAACGAGCTCCCAGGTATCGCTAAAATATACGTTGTTGTCCTGACCGCCGAAGAGAATCACACGGTGTAAGGCCGCATCTAGCATGACTTAAGGCGCTCAATAGATGTTTTGTCAAATCGCCCGGGAAGGAGAGAAAGGGAGAAAGGGGTCCGAGCTTGCTATTGATACTTCGGTAAGTTTGAGGTTAACCATTGTGGCCGTGTCGAGACCGTTGCGCATTCAATATGCCGGGGCGCGTTATCACGTGATAAGCCGTGGCAACAGACGCGAAGCGATTTTTCGCGATCATCTGGATCTCAAGAATGGCTTAAGCCTGAAATAAGCCGTCCAACTGCTTTTCGATGACCTCCCGAATTGTGTCTTCGGAAACAAAGGCGGTCACCAGTCCTGGCAAATCGGAGTCCATAATTACAGAGTCTTCGCTTACCCGGATGACCCCGGATATCGTGGCGCCAATGAAACCCTTCCTAGCCTTAAAAGAGAAGTGCATGGTGTCATCGGACCAGCTCTTGAAGGGTTCTTTGATAGTGACGCCGCTCGGAAACTGCCGGCGCATTAAGTCGTCAAGAAAGCTGTCGATTTTTTGAATGGCTTCTTCTTTGCCGACGTTATGCCTTCGCTCGATGTACACAGCTGATCGCCTAATTCGACAGTTTGTATGTGTTTGGCAAAAACACCGAGCCGAAAATTTCCTTTCCCGTCGCTGTCGTGCTGCAAAGAGAGGAGCTTTCTAGTGCTTTGGAGAAGGATCAGTCTCAAAAGTGAAATACGCGAGTAAGAAGTTGTAATACGACGACGGCGAAAACGGCCCAAAACATTCAAACCCGCACTAATTGAAGTTTTTCGGAAACTTCATTCCCCCATTCCCGTAGAAAGATCTAAGGGCCAAAAACATCAGTCGAACTGGCAGCGGACCGGTCTGGGAATCGGAAAACGGAGTCAAAACAGCGAAGCAATATGGATCTTCAAGACTTCGTTACAACAACGCTGTGCCAGATTTCGGCTGGAGTGGCAACTGCCAAGAACTATGATAGGTGCGTCGCCCCACGAGTTGACGTTGGCGAAAGGGATCCTAAAATTCTTCGCACGTTTGCGGGCGCTGATGGCGTCTTTTTAGTCGAGTTCGATGTGGCGGTCACAATCTCAGACGCTAGCGAAAACGGAACCGTTCCGAGCATCATGGTCCTATCTCCATCGGCGCCAAAGCCAAAGACCAAAGGTGGCATCGAAAATTCGTCAGTGAATCGGCTAAAGTTTACCGTTCCGATCGCTTACAGGTGAGAGGACACCTCACCATCGCGTACGGTTATGCCAGGCATTGTTCGGCTTAGCAGCGCTGAGTCCCCCCTGAATTACAGCGTTCAAAAAGGTTGTCACGTTATACCATGCTTCCAAGCCAGAGTGATCGCGCTTCAAAGCTTCCCTCCACGCAGTAATGAAGCCATAACAGGTAGATCAGGCGTGACTGCGCGGGCAGCAACGTAGGATTGGTACCAACCTTGCGGAAATTTATGCCGCGGTACTAGCTTTGCTATCTCGAGCCCTTTGTTGGAATCGGCTTTGGCGGGAAAGAGCGAGCGCAATAATTCGCCGACTGGGTCTGTTTTTTCGTCGTCTCGGGTCGAGTTCGGCGCTTTTTACGACGTTGCTCTGCCGGCGTTCGTCTCGGTGTTGGCGAGGCAGTAAACTGTGGCGTGGCGGTTGGTGGCGCGGCGGTAAGCTCTTGCGTCGGAGTTGGCAATTCCCTGGCGCTAGGTGTAGCGACAATTGGCGCTCCTATAGTCGCAGGCTAAGTCTCGCGAGTTTGCTTGCGTCCGAAAAACTGGGCAACTCCAGAGATAATTGCTGCAGCCATCGAGACCATTCCAAACGCAATTGCCCAGCGTGCTAGGCGCTGAGTTTTCCGGTGCTTGGCGTCGCTATGTCTTAGATCGATCTCACTGCGCAGGAGTGCCAGTCGTTCAGACGCGGTTATGATTTCATTTGCCGGAAGCGTCGGGTCAGACTGAATTTCCAGGAAATAATCCTCGCAATCCCGGAGTTCGCTCTCCGCAAAGACGCGAAGCTTGCTGGGCTTAGTGCGATCGACCATTTTCCAAAAATCAGATCGATCTGACATAAGATTATTTCAGCTTAGGCTTTCACTGATAAGCAGGCAGTCCGTTTTGAATGTTAGCCCTTTATTGGGAAACGCCTGCGAACGGAAATTCGCGTGTCCGCGGCCTGATAGAACCTTATTCGGCACAGTCTGCCTTTTGTCAGCGAACTTTCCGTTTATTCACCAGACAGTTGCTTTGTTGCGCTCGGCAAACGGCAACACGACCGACCCTCCTGCTTTACTGATTCACAAGGTATTCCGACGATTGTAAGATATTCCGACAACTAACTAAACAACAGGAAGCGCTTTCGGTGAAAATCGGCAGCGACGTGACTCGACTGTTTCTCGATTGCGACGGAGGTGAGGTAATAACGCATGACTTAATTGGAGACGTTATTAGCGTTAATCGTGCACCGTCGAATAACATAGTCATTGACCATCCGAAAGTGTCAGCGCTCACTGCGGATGCCGCAGGTACAGGCTTAAACCGCCCACATCGATAATTGCAGAGTTGGATGCGAGCTCGCCAACCCCAAGAAGGCGAGCGGAAGGGTGGTCACCTTTCTTTAAATAGACAAAGCTGATATCGGCATCTCCGATCTCAAAATCACCAATAGCGAATTGCTCTACATGGCCGCTGCTTAGCGGTGCCTTCGCCCCTCCCGAACCTATAAGCACTCTTCTCGTGTGCTTCATTATGACTCCCGCTTTGATCCCGATGTTTTTATCCATGCAAGTGGCTAGCGAACCTGTGTCAACCACGATGGTCGATGGTACACTATCGATGGAACAAGCAACTTCGAGACGATGGTTTGAGGTTAAACGCATAGGGACCCGTGTGAACCCATTGTTTTGGAGCATGGCCGCCAATTTGCTGCTTGTATCGCTACTAGGTCCCCGAGGTGCGTAGTAAAGTGCGGGCTCGGTACAGTCTAACACCGCGCCAATTCTGTGCATGTCGTCGGATCCAAAAACGCCGTCTACATATGGAATCGCGTCAATTAAAACTGGGAGGTCCTGCATCACGCAATTACCCATGGCAAGCGTGTTAAGTTTTGCGATGCCAAAGAATTTGTTGGAGGCCGATCTGAGTGGACTGGTGACTCGAAGAGAAGTCTTCTGCTCGACAAGACCGAATCCATTGAGCCTGCTTCGCGCAATATTTGTTGTTGGCGTACCGGTATCGACCATTAACGAAGCGCTCACTCGATTAACTTCGACATCAATAACAAGATGTTTCGGGTCGTTGTTGTGCGCCTTTTGATTGTCGAGATTCTCCTGCCTAAGTTTCACCACCCCGAAGCCTTCTTGTTTCAAAAGGCTGTACAGCGTCGAGTTATCAGCCGCAGTATCCTTTGGAGTGGGCTTCGCTTCTGAGACGGCTGCGGCTGGGGCAGGCGACGGGCTTGTCGGCTCGGTCGGGGCTGGTGACGAAGCGGCAACAGTGGGCGTTAACACCGTGTCCAGCGCAAACACAACAAGCACGATGGCTGCGATTACAGACGCTTTTGAGAGTGACTTGTTTCTGTTCAACTGAACTAAGCAGAGCAACCCGGCTGCTTTGCTAATCGTTGTTGACCCTTTGCGGCGCAGGTCCGCCACCGCGGATTCGTCCGGTGCCGAATTTGCCAGCTTCAAGTCCCGCATCAGACGGACTCGCCGCGGCGAACTGCGCGCTCACTTTCTGTAGGCCCGAAGTAAGCGCTTCAATTTGTTTTTGCTGGCGCGCGATCGTCGCTTCCTGCTTTGCAGCATTGGATTTTACTTGGGCTATTATCGCTTCGTGTTTCTGCACTTTGCGGTGCTCTCTTAGAAACTCATTTAACAACATCGCGTTTACCGCGTCATAGCGCACTGTGTAAATCTCGCCGTTTTTATCACGCACGACCATGTCCGGATTCGCCTTTGCCACCTCTTCAGCCACGAGTCCAAACTGCGGGACACCTTCGGGGTCTACCTCCTTCTTATAGCGGAAGGTAACCGGTTTGAGCGCGAAGAGCGCTTCGCTAGCTTTGTTCATCGGCTTGATCTTGTACTTAAAACGTGCCGAGGACGTCGCCGCGCCAAGTTGACCGCTAGCGCTTACCACTACTCCCGTGCCTGTCACTGCCGTTCCATTGATTCCAGCGATAAATGTACTTGTCTGATTCCCACTGCCGATGCGGATCGTAGCCGACTCGCCGGCGACACTCAGATTGCCAATATCGATGTCGTTACTGCCTGTAGTAAGATTTGCCCCTGCACTTAAGCCCAATGCAATATTGCTGCTGCCGGTGGTATTGCTAAAAAGCGCGAGTGCACCAGTAGCCGTATTGTTGATGCCGGTAGTGTTGAATCGGAGGGCGCTGCCGCCAGACGAGTGCAATTGTAATTAGAGTTGATTGAACGTTCGTTTTCATATCCAGCGAGTTTCGGAAAAGTGTCGCGTGCTTGTCGAGGCAATTCGCCGCTCAATACGAGGGCAATTTATCACTTGATGAACCGGCGTGATCGGCGTGAGGATATTTTCACGATGATTTGGATCGAGAAGATTCTCAAAGTCAACCTCTCTTGTAGTACTTGACAGGACGGCAGCGCGCGGTGTTAAAGAGAACGCGGTATTCGAAGGGAAGCACGGTATTTTCGTCGATCTATGAAGGCTCTAATTTCCCTTTCGTCAGTTGTCATTGCTCTTTTGTGGGCTGCCATCGTTCCAACGACTGCGCAGGTCAACGTGACACAGGAGCATAACAATCTTTCTCGCGACGGCCTTTATATTGATCCCGCATTTACGGCGG
>Ga0209375_1001742_pt1 | contig 16244 bp, 15 predicted proteins | sample GraSoiAngelo_131_FD_185888 | JGI IMG/M metagenome (GOLD analysis project Ga0209375, IMG submission 185888) | Grasslands soil microbial communities from the Angelo Coastal Reserve, California, USA - 14_0929_02_30cm (SPAdes) (version 2) | ecosystem: Environmental > Terrestrial > Soil > Grasslands ... | reverse complement strand
GGCGCGCGTGAGCGCGCGCACGACGGCGGGAGCTCAGTACTTCAGGCATTCCGACGAGCTTCTCTTCACCAACCACCAGACCGTCGGGGGGGCGCCGGGCGGCGGTGGCTCGGTGACGTCGGTCGTCGGCGACTCGTCCGTTGCGCACACGATCGGTGTCTTGATCGAGCAACAACTGGCGTGGGGGCAGCGCTTGTTCCTGACCGGGTCCGTCCGGCGTGACGCGACAACGCGGTTCGGCGCGAGCGACCCTGCCGCGGTATACCCCCACGTCGGCGTCGCGTGGCACCCGTCGATGGGCGCAGGTTCGCCAGTGGGCTCCTTGCGGTTGCGCGCCGCGTATGGAGTGGCCGGCCGCCAAGCGGCGTTCGCGGGAATGGCGCCGGAGCGGACGCGCGAGATCGAAGGCGGAATCGACGCCGAGCTGCTGGCGGGCCGGGCGGCATTCGGCGTAACACTCTATAGCCGGCGCACGAGCCATCTCTTGGTCGCGGTTCCCCTCGCCCCCTCGGTCGGCGGCGGCCTCCTGCTCCCCGACGCGGGTGTCCTGTCGAACAAGGGCATGGAGCTCATGCTCGCGGCCAGCGTTGTCCGTCGCCCCGGAGTCACGTGGGACGTCACCGTGTCGGCCTGGGGGAATCGGAACCGCGTCCTGACTGGCGGCCCGGCGCCGGTCGTGGTGTCCGGCGGGCTCGGCGTCCTGCAGGTCGCGCAGGCCGGACTCCCGTTGGGGAGCTATTGGGGCGTCCCCATCGTGGGTTACGCCGACGCGAACGGCGACGGCGTCATTGTCCCCGGAGAGGTGCGGCTGGGCGGCACGGAGCAATTCCTCGGCAACCCGTTCCCGACGCAAGGCGGCTCGTTGAGCACGGCCTTGGCCGTCCGGCAGCACGTGCGTCTCGCGGCATTACTCGAGTACCGGGGCGGCAACTCCTTGCTCAACTCGACGGAATTGATCCGCTGCCTGTCTGACGTCTGCCGTGCTGCCAACGACCCGTCCGCGCCCCTCGCCGACCAGGTCGCGCGCGCGGCGGCTGGGGCCGGCACCGCTGCCGGATGGGTCGAGAATGCACGTTTTTTGAAGGTACGAGAAGTCTCACTCTCGCTCATCGCTCCGGCCTGCTGGGCGGCGCACCTTGGCGCCGCCGACATGGCACTCACGGTCTCGGGCAGAAACCTCGCCACGTGGACGAGCTACCGCGGCCTCGACCCTGAGGTGAACGCCTCCGGTCCCGAGGGACTCACGCGCGAGGACCTGTTCACCCAGCCGCTCGCCCGATATTGGACGGCGCGGCTCGACCTATCGTTCTGATCCCTCCTGGGAGGAATCCCCGATGTCTCGCCTTTGGTCCATTCCACTCGGCTTTTTGGCACTGGCGGCCGCCGTCGTGCCTGTCTCCGCCCAGGAAACCGCGTCCGACACGCTCCTCACCGTCGACCACTACCTCGACTGGGAGCAAGTCGCCGATCCGCAGATTTCCCCCGACGGATCGCAGATCGTGTATACGCGACGCTGGGTCAACAAGATCGACGACAAATGGGAGTCGGCGCTCTGGATCATGAGCGCCGACGGGTCGCACCACCGGTTCCTGGTGAAGGGATCGGACGCACGATGGTCGCCGGACGGCACGCGCATCCTGTACTTCGCGGACGGTGAGCCCAAAGGCACGCAAGTTTTCGTGCGCTGGATGGATGCTGAGGGCGCGTCGTCCCAGGTGACGCGCCTGACCGAGACGCCGACGGACGCGAAGTGGGCACCCGACGGCAAAGCCATCGCCTTCGTCATGCTCGCGCCGGATTCGACGCCCTGGAGCATCTCCCTTCCCAAGCCCCCGGAGGGCGCGAAGTGGACGCCCGCTCCGCGCGTGGTGGACGATCTGCATTATCGCCAGGACAAGGTCGGGTTCATGCCGCAGGGCTTCACCCATCTCTTCCTCGTGCCGGCCGACGGAGGCACCGCGCGGGCGTTGACGAGCGGGCGCTGGAACGTGGGCGCCCGGTTCGACGGGCTCGCGTTCGGGACGGGCTACGACTGGACGCCCGACGGGCGCACGATCGTGTTCGACGGCCTGCGGGACAGCACCTGGGACCGGCAGTACCAGGTGTCGCGCCTCTACGTGCTGGATGTGGCGAGCGGCGCGATCCGGCCGCTCGTCTCCCGGCCCGGGTTCTGGGCCAGCCCCGCGGTGTCGCCGGATGGGCGGACCGTCGCATTGACCGGATCCGACTCCTCGGACCACACGCACCGCACGGCGGACCTGTGGACGGTGGGGCTCGACGGCTCGGGGCTCCGCGACCTGTCCCGCACCCTGGACCGCGATCCGGACAACCTGCGCTGGGCGCCGGACGGCAAGGGCGTCTACTTCACGGCCCCGGACCGCGGGTCGATCAACGTGCGGTACGCCGATCTCTCGGGCGGCGTGCGGGACGTCACGCAGGGGGCGCAGGTCGTCTCGCTCGCGTCGCTGGCCCGCACGCTCGTCGGTGTCGGCGTGCGCAGCGACCCCGACCACGGGCCCGACGTCGTGCGGATCGATCTGCGGCGCGGGCAGGCCCCGACGCGCGTCAGCGCCGTGAACGACGACGTGCTGGCGAACAAGCGGCTGGCCCGCGTCGAGGAAGTATGGTACACGTCGAGTGGGGGGACGCGGGTGCAGGGCTGGATCGTCAAGCCGCCGGCGCTCGATCCGGCGAAGCGGTACCCGCTGATCCTCGAGATCCACGGCGGCCCGTTCGCGATGTACAACGTGGGGTTCAGCTACATGTTCCAGAACTTCGCGGCGAACGGCTACGTGGTGCTCTACACCAACCCGCGCGGCTCGACCGGCTACGGCGACGCGTTCTCCAACGGCATCGACCACAATTATCCGGGACCCGACTACGACGACCTGATGGCAGGCGTGGACGCCGTCATCGGCAAGGGATACGTCGATACGACGCGCATGTACGTGTCGGGGTGCTCGGGCGGCGGCGTGCTCTCGAGCTGGGTGATCGGACACACCACCCGCTTCGCGGCGGCCGCGGTGCGCTGCCCGGTGATCGACTGGATCAGCATGGCCGGTCAGACGGACATCCCACTCTTCACGTTCAGCTTCTTCCGTCAGGCGTTCTGGGACAAGCCCGACGAATGGCTGGCGCACTCGTCGCTCATGTACGTCGGGCGCGTGACCACCCCGACGCTCCTCATGACGGGTGAGCTCGACCGGCGCACGCCGATTCCGCAGACCGAGGAGTACTACGCGGCGCTCAAGATCCGCAACGTGCCGACGGTCATGCTCCGCTTCAATGGGGAGTATCACGGGACGGGCTCGAAGCCGTCGAACTTCATGCGCACGCAGCTCTACATGATGAGCTGGTTCGAGAAGCACCGGCGGAGCGCCACCGAGCCGGCGACGGGCGCGGGCAACCGCTAACTCGGTCGGCGGAGCTGGCCGAGCCAGCCTTCTTCTCTCGTGTGCTCGTCGCGCGTGAGCTGAGCACCAGTCCTAGGGGGCGGGGGGCCGCCGCGCGATCTGGTCGGCGATCAGCCGGGCTGCGAGCCGCGCGTCCCGGCTGATGTTGTAGAGGCCGCCTGTGGCGTCGTAGTTGTGTCCCACGAAGTACAGGCCCGGCTGGTCCAGACTCACGACCCGGTCGCGGCGACGCGCGAAGCCCTTCGTGTCGACCTGGACCAAGCCTCCCAGGGGCCCGAGCGCTGCTCCGAATCCGGTGGCGAGGATGATCTCGTCGAACCGCCCCGATGTGCCGTCCGTGAAGCGCGCCCCGTCGGCCGTCAGCTCCGCGACCCCGACGCGCACGTCGATCAAGCCTTGCGCAATCGCGTCCACGAGGTGGAATCCGATGACGGGGATCTCGTCCAAGGGGCTGTGCGCGGGGCGAGGGAGCACGGGCTTCCCGCGGCGGAGCTCCGTCAGGAGCCGCACGAGCGCGAGCGCCCCTTCCTGCACCCGCCGCGGCAGCTTGCGCACCCAGTAGGAGACATACTGGATGGGCAGTCCCGCAAGCGTCAGCGGCACGACGTTCGCGCCCGAGCGGACCGCGACCGTCACCTTGCCACCGGCGCGCGCGATCTCGCTTCCGATCTCCGCCCCTGAGTTCCCCACCCCAACCACGAGCACTCGGCGGCCGGCGTATCCATCGGGGCGCCGGTACGCGGCGCTGTGCGCGATCCGCCCCGCGAAGCGCTCCTGCCCCGGGAAGTGCGGGGTCTTCGGGTTGGCCACGATCCCCGTGGCGACGACCACGATGTGGGCCGTGAGGACGCCCCGGCTCGTGTGCATCGTCCACGTGCCGTCGGTCCGCGCGATCCGCTCGGCGTCGCGCCCCGTGTCGATGGGTAGCTCGAAACGCTCAGCGTAGCCTCGCAGGTAGTCCAAGAACTCCCGGCGTGGCACGAACAGCGGCGCGGAGCGGGGGAACGGCATGCCGGGGAGGCTCGACATGTGCTTCCCAGTGTGGAGGGTGAGGCTGTCGTACAGGTTCGCCCAGGTGGATCCGACGGTGTCGCCGCGCTCGAGGACGCGGTGGGGCACGTGGTGTTGGCTCAGCTGTTGCGACGTCGCGAGCCCCGCCGGCCCGCCGCCCACCACGACGACGTCAACTCTCTCAGGCACCAGTCGCTGCCAAGTCCCGCCGGATCCCCTCCGCGACGCGGTCCGCGAGTGCCATGATCGTCAAGTAGGGGTTGATCTCGAGCGCGTCGGGAAACAGGCTCGCGTCCGCGACCCGGAGCCACGGGATGCCGTGCACCCGCCCCCAGCCGTCAGTGACGGAGTCGGCGGCGCTCCGTCCCATGCCGCAGCCGCCCATGAGATGCGCGGCGGAGACGGCCAGCATGCCGGGCCGGAAGTGGCGGGCGGTGATGCGCTCTTCGAGACGGCCGGCGTCGGCGGCCTCGAGGAGGGGCGGATCGGCCGGCGCATGCACGCGGCGGGCTCCGGCGGCGAAGAAGATGCGTGCGGCCGCGCGGGTCCCCCGCACCAGGCCGTCGATGGTCTCCGGCGTGAAGCGGTAGTGCACGACTGGGCTCCCCGCGCGACTCACCGCGATCCGATTGCCCGGGGCCGCGTGATCGCACGCCAGGATCAGGATCATCTGGAGTCGCGGGAACGCGTACATGATGGCACTGTGTGCCGCGCCGAAGCCCGTCAAGCTCTTCGCCGTGACGAACGGAAAGTACATGCAGGTTTCGAGCACGAAGCGCTCCGACGCGGCGTGGTCGACGAAGTAGCTCTTCGGGTGCCCCACATCGTTCGTGATCGGGTGCGGATGCTCGGCGACGAGGATCAGCGCCGGGTGACAAGTGAAGCCGTGGCCGAGGGAGCGGGGAGCGGGGAGCGGGGAGCGCAACAGCAGGGCAGAAGTACCGATGGCTCCCGCGGCGGCCACGACGATCCGAGTTCGCACCTGGTAGTCGCCCGGCGCCCACTCGGAAGGCGCGCCTTTGGTGCCGGCGGCCTTCTGGCTGACGTGGACCGTGAGGGTTCGATCCGGTTCGATGCGTAACACCTCTGCGCGGGTGACGATTTCCACGCCCGCGCGCTCGGCGCGCGGCAGCTGGACCCGGTTCGTGCCCTGCTTCGCCTGGTTGGGGCAGCCCAGATTGCACAGGCTCGAGCCACGACACCCCTTCACGTTGACCGGAAACTGCTCCACCAGGTAGCCCGCCTTCCGTCCGCCCTCGAGGAACAGCCGGTTGTTGTCGTTGATCAGCGCGTCGTCGAGCGGGTGCACGTTGTTCTGCTCGGCGTACTTCGCTGACCGTCGCGTCAGGTCGCCGTGCGCGAGCCCCGGGATGGCCCAGGCGTGGATGACGCGCGCTGGGGCCGTAAGCGACGTCCCCGTGTACACGACCGTCGAGCCGCCGTACGCCGACGCAAACGCCAGGGTCATCGTGCCGTCGCGCGTCAGGAACGCGCCGCCGTCCTGGTACAGTGCGTCCGCCATCTCGAGCTCGCGACCGGTGAACTCCTGATCCGCGAACCGCGGTCCCTTCTCGAGCACGAGAATGCGCACGCCATCGCGCACCAGTGGACCGAGCTCCTGGGCCACGGTGCCGCCGCCCGCACCCGAGCCGATGACGACGATGTCGTAGGACCGCGAGGCGATCACCGCCGCGCCTCCCAGCCGCGCGCATCGGCCCGATAGCCAATGTCCGCCGCGGCGCCAGGGCGCCCGTAGTATCCCATCAGGACGAGGGTCCGCACGCCCCAGAACCCGCGCCGCAAGAGCAGCACGGGGGCGCGCTGCAACAAGTCGAGGAATCGCGCTCGTCTCGCGGGGTCGAGACGGGAGAGCCGGCGGCCGTAGCGGAACAGCGGCAGCCATTCGAGGAGCTCGAGAAACAGAGCGACCTGGCGGCGGACGGCCCGCGGACGGGCGGCGATCGCCCGGGCGACGATCGCTTCCACCTCGTCCCACTGTGCCGCGTCGAGCCGGGTGGCGTCAGGCACCACGCACGCCGCGACCGCCCGGAACACGCCGCGGGCGCGCCCGCCCCCCGGCAGGCGTGGAGGGGCGGGGGACGAGGGCGTCATCGCGGGAACGTAGGCCTTGCCTCGCAAGCGGGCAACAAGCCGACGCGGTCGCTACTTCGCCGTGGCGGTCCGCTCCTGTTCCAAAAGTGCACGCTTGCGCATGACTCCCCAGCGGTAGCCGCCGAGCCCCCCGTCCGCTCGCACGACCCGGTGGCAGGGGATGATGAGCGCCGCGGGGTTCGTCGCGCAGGCCCGCGCCACGGCGCGAGTGGCAGACGGCTTGCCGATGGCACGCGCGATGTCGGCGTAGGAGCGGGTGGCGCCGTAGGGGATGCGGCGCAGCGCTTCCCACACGCGCCGCTGGAACGCCGTGGCGCGAACGTCCAGCGGCAAGTCGGGCGGCTCGGCGCGCCCGTCCAGGTAGCGCAGCAGGGCGCCGAGCGCCCCGGCGAGCGCGCCACGATCGCGGCGCAGCTCGGCGGCGGGGAACTCGGCGGAGAGCCCCGCCTCGAGCTCTTCCGCGGCGCTGCCCAAGCTGACGCGGCAGATCCCGCGCGCCGTCGTCGCCACGAGCAGCCGGCCGAGGGCGCAGGGGACGACGGTGAAGGCGATGCGCGTGCCCGGCGCGCCGCGGCTGTACGTGGCGGGCGTCATCCCGAGCTGCGCGTGGGCTCGCTCGTACACGCGGCTGGTCGAGCCGTATCCCGCTTCGTACAGCGCCGGGCTCACGCGGCCCCGCGAGCGCAGCTCCGTCTTGAACCGGTCGAGGCGGCGCGCGTCGCGGTACTGGCGCGGGCTGATGCCGAGCACCCGCTGAAAGGTGCGCAGCAGCCGATGGGACGTGACGCCGGCTTGGGCGCTCAGGGCGGCGAGACTGGCGGGCCGGTCCGGGTGCGCGTCGATCAGCCGGCAGACGGTACGTACCAGCGGCACCCCGGGGTCCGGTGCCGCGGCCTCACCCGGCCGGCAGCGGAGGCACGCTCGGAAGCCCGCCAGCTCGGCCGCCTCTGGTACCGGGAAGAACGCGACCTGGCCGCGCCGCGGACGCCGACTGGGACACGAGGGGCGGCAATAGATCCCCGTCGAGTGCACCGCATAGACGAACGCGCCGTCGTAGCGGCGATCGCGCGCCAGCACGATACGCCAGCGACGCTCGGGCGTCAGGTCGGCAACGACAGCGGCACGGCTCACGCTTGAGAACTTAGCGCGTTGCCGTGCCGCGATCTATCCGGTTCTGACGGCCGAATCCGTGTGGCTACGGCCTAGCTCCAGGGTTCGTCCGCCGACGGCCCGTAGATCGACGGGACCTTGCCGTCGGCCATGCGGAGATAGACGGTGAACTGGCCGCGGTGATGCACTTGGTCCATCAGCATGAACCACAGCAGGTCCATTTTGCGCACATCACCCATCTGCTTCGGGGCGACGAAGAACTTCACCGTCTTGTTGAGCTCCGCGTCGGGCGTCCGCTTGACGCGGTCGACGAAGGCCCTCGAAGACTTCTCGTACGTGGCGATCACCTCGGGCAACGTGGCAGGCGCGGGCGCCATTTTGCCGAATTCGATCCCGCCGTCCAGCGCTTGCTCACTCGCCTTCTGCTCGGTCACGAACATCCACGCGAGCTCTTTCGCGGCCTTGCACTTGGCGTGCGGTTTCAGATCCGACTTGGCAGCCGGATACGCCTTGAGCACCCGCATCGTTGTGGAGAGCTCCTTCTCCAGTTGGCTCAGAAACTGCTCCTTTTCGCTCATGGTCAGTTCTCCTTTGCGAGGACGAGGGTTTCCGGCGCGTCCGGCTCGTTCTTCCACCGCCAGGTGTACACCAGCCTCTTCGGAGGTTCCACCACCCGGTACACCCCGATCAGGTGATGCTCGGCGCCGATCCCTGCCGTGTCAAGCCGGCCCGGACTTCCACCGCCTTCGCCGCGGCGCTTTCTTCCCGACATGATCTACACGATCGGACACTCGACTCGGGAACTCGGAGAGTTCCTCGGCCTGCTCGCGGCCCATCGGGTCATGCAAGTGGTGGACGTGCGCCGGTATCCGGCGTCGCGTCGCCACCCGCAGTTCGCCCGCGATGCGCTCGCAGCCGCGCTCCAGGAGAGCGGCGTCGGCTACCATCACGAGCCCGAGCTCGGCGGCCGCCGGGCGGCGCGGCGGGACTCGGCCAACACCGCCTGGCGCAGCGCCGGCTTTCGGGGCTACGCGGACTACATGGAGACACCCGCATTCGAGGATGCGTTGGCGCGGCTGCGCGAGCTGGCGCGCGCCCGGCCGACGGCGATCCTGTGCGCGGAAGCCGTGCCGTGGCGCTGCCACCGCCAGCTGATCGCCGATGCGCTGGTTGCCCGGGGGGAGGAGGTGGGCCACATCCTCGACGTCACTCGGGTGGATCCGCATCGGCTGTCGGCGCACGCCCAGATGCTCCCGGGGGGGCGGCTGCGCTATCCCGCCGGCCCGCCCGACCAGATCGTGGTGTGTTAGCGCCGGTCCGCCCGCGCGAACCGTGACGCCCGTATGTAGGTTCTGTCATGGTGCGTCAGAACATCTCGAGCGGGGCGCCGTGGGAGCCGGTCGTCGGCTACTCGCGCGCCGTGCGCGTGGGCTCCACCGTGCACGTGGCCGGCACGACGGCGACCGGGCCCGACGGGACGATCGTCGGTATCGGGGACGCCTACCTGCAGGCGGTCCAGGCGCTCAAGAACATCGAGCGGGCGCTCGTCCAGGCCGGCGCGTCGCTCCGCGACGTGGTGCGAACCCGCATGTACCTGACCGACATCGCCGACTGGGAGCGCGTGGGGCGGGCGCACGGCGAAGTGTTCCGGGAGATCCGGCCCGCCTGCACGCTCCTGGCCGTGAGCCGGCTCGTGGCGCCCGAGATGCTGGTGGAAATCGAGGCGGAAGCGATCGTGCAGCGCGACACGTAGATTCCAGACGGAGGTGAACCGTGTCGGTCACAGAGGTCAGCAAGCGCGCGACGGTCGCCTGCCCGTTCTGCGGGACGCTCAACCGGGTGGATCTCACCCGCATCGCCGACCGTCCCAGGTGCGGCAGCTGCGGGCGGCCGATCCTGCTCGATCGCCCCATCGCGGTCACCGACGCGACGCTCGACGCCGTCCTCAAGGGCACCGAGGTGCCGGTCGTCCTGGACGGCTACGCCGACTGGTGCGGCCCCTGCAAAATCATGGCGCCCGTGCTCGACGACTTCGCGCGCGACCGCCAGGGCGAGGTGCTGGTCGTCAAGCTCGACACCGACCGGAACCCGGCGACCACGCATCGCTTCGGCATCCGCGCCATTCCGACGCTGCTCGTGTTCCGGCAGGGTCAGGAAGTGGGCCGGCAAACGGGCGTGATACCGCGGCTGCGGCTCGAAGCGCTCGCAGGACTTGCGCAGCCCGCCACATGACCTCCGGCTCGCTGTCGCGCTACGAGCCGATGGAGCCGCCGGAGCCGCGCGCGGCGCAGGCCCCGGTGTCGGAGCGCTCGCGCGGCGTGGCCCTGGCGCTCGCGGTCGTGGGCGGCGTGTTCGGGCTGCACCGCTTCTACACCGGCCGTACCCAGAGCGCGATCTGGATGGGCCTCACCTTCGGTGGCGGGCTGATCTGGTACCTCTACGACATTGTCGTCGTCGCGGCCGGCGATTTCCGTGACGGCGATGGGCGACGCGTGGCGCGGTGGGAAGTCTCCGATGCCGCCATCGGGTCCCGCGCGTCGGAGCATCGGGTATCGGACCTCGAAGATCGCATGCGCGGGCTCGAGTCGCAGGTCGGCGAGCTGGCGGAGCGGCTCGACTTCGCGGAGCGGCTGCTCGCCCAGGCGCGAGAGCGCGGGAGCCTGCCAAAGACGTGAGAGGCCGGTGAAAAGCCGGTGCCCCTTACAGGCGCTAACCGACTATTTCAGGGAGCCGGGATGAACATCGGGGTCCCGAAAGAGACCGCGGCCAACGAGCGCCGTGTGGCCGTGACGCCGGACGTCGCCGGGCGGCTCGTGAAGTCCGGCTTGTCGGTCCTCGTCGAGCGGGGCGCGGGGGAGGCCGCGTCGTTCGGTGACGACGCGTACGGCGCCGCCGGGGCGACCCTGGTCGCGACGGCCGCCGAGGCGTTCGGGCAGAGCGACATCGTGCTCAAGGTGCAGCCGCCCTCGGCTCAGGAGACGCGACTGTGCCGCGAGGGGGGGGCGCTGGTCGCGCTGTTCCAGCCGTCGGCCGAACGGGAGGCCGTGTCTCAGCTCGCCGCCCGCCGGGTGACGGCCTTCAGCCTGGCCTTGCTCCCCCGAATCACCCGGGCGCAGCCGATGGACGTGCTGTCGTCCCAGGCGACGGTCGCGGGATACAAAGCCGTCCTCCTGGCCGCAGCGGCGACCGGCCGCTTCTTCCCGATGCTCGTGACGGCGGCGGGAACCCTGCCGCCGGCCCGCGTGCTGGTGCTGGGCGCCGGGGTGGCGGGGCTCCAGGCCATCGCCACCGCCCGCCGCCTCGGCGCCGTGGTCTCGGCGTTCGACGTCCGCGCGGCCGTGAAAGAACAGGTGGAGAGCCTCGGCGCGAAGTTTCTCGAGATGCAGATCGGCGAGCAGGCGGAGGCGGCGGGCGGCTACGCGAAGCAGCTCTCCGAGGAAACCCACCGCCGCGAGCTCGCCTTCCTCGCGCAGGCCGTGAAGGACGCCGACATCGTGATCACCACGGCGGCGATCCCGGGGAGGCGAGCGCCGATACTGATCACGGCTGACGCCGTCCGGGGCATGAAGCCGGGCTCGGTGATCGTGGATCTGGCGGTCGAGACGGGCGGGAACTGCGAGCTGGCGGAAGCCGGGACCGAGGTGAGGCGCAACGGCGTCCTGATCCTGGGTCCCGTGAATCTTCCCAGCACGCTGCCGTACCACGCGAGCCAGATGTACGCGAGGAACGTTTCCAGTTTCCTGTTGCACGTTGCACGAGACGGCAAGCTCGTCGTGGATTTCGACGACGAGATCATTCGTGAGACCTGCGTGACCCACGCCGGGGAGGTGCGGAAGTCATGAACGACCACGCTGGAGTCGACTACTGGTCCATGCTCTTCGTGTTCGTCCTGGCGACGTTCATCGGGTTGGGTGTGATCCGTCGCGTGTCCCGCCTGCTCTACACGCCCCTCATGTCGCTCACCAACGCGATCTCGGCGATTGCCGTGGTCGGGTCCATCGCGGTCACGGGCGCCGAGTACCCGTGGGCCATCCGCGTCCTCGGAGCGATCGCGCTGTTCGCCTCCATGACGAACATCGTCAGCGGATTCCTCATCACGAACCGGATGCTGAAGATGTTCAGGAAGCAATGACGTACGCCGTCGCCCAAGTCGCCGCCATCCTCGCGACGGCGCTGTTCATCTTCTCACTGTACTGGATGAACGACCCGAAGACCGCCCGCCACGCGGTGGTTGCGGGCGTCGCGGGGATGCTCGTGGCCGTGCTGGCGACCTGGTTCCAGCCCGAGATCGTGCACCACGGCTGGATCGTCCTGGCGATCGTCGCCGGATTCGTCGTCGGCGTGCCGCTTTCCCTCGTGCCGCTCACCGCCGTACCACAGCGGACCGCGCTCTCTCACGCCTTCGGCGGGCTCGCCGCCGGCCTCGTCGGGACCGCAGAATACTTCCTCGGTCTGACCGAGCACCCGGCGCAGCTCACCGCCTTCCGGACGGGCGCCATCGTGGCCGAAGTGATTCTCGGGTTCCTCACGTTCACGGGCAGCCTCATGGCCGCCGGGAAGCTGCAGGAAGTCCAATGGATCCCGCAGCGGCCGGTCACGTACCCGGGCCAGAACGTGGTCAACATCGGGGTGCTCGCCGCCGCCGTGGCGCTGGGCGTGCTCGTGGTCGTGCACCCCACGGCGGCGTGGTCCGGACAGGCCTTCTACGCGATCGTCGGGCTCGCCGTGCTCTTCGGTGTCCTGCTCATCATCCCGATCGGTGGCGCCGACATGCCCACCGTGATCTCGATCCTGAACTCCTACGCCGGGCTGTCCGCGGTCGCGATGGGCTTCGTGCTCAACAACAAGCTCCTCGTCACCGCGGGCGCGCTCGACGGCTCGAGCGGCTTGATCCTGTCGATCATCATGTGCCGGGCGATGAACCGCTCGTTCACCAACGTGCTGTTCGGCGCGTTCGGCACGGTGCAAAAGACGGTCGCCGTCGGCGAGCAGAAGGCGTGGAAGCAGGAAACGGTCGAGGGTGCGGCCCAGCTGCTCGAGCAGGCGAGCCTCGTGGTGATCATTCCCGGGTACGGCATGGCCGTCGCCCAGGCCCAGCACAAAGTGCGCGAGCTGTACGACCAGCTGACCAAGCGCGGCATCACGGTCAAGTTCGCCATTCACCCCGTCGCTGGGCGGATGCCGGGCCACATGAACGTGCTGCTCGCGGAGGCCGATATCCCATACACCGCGCTGGTCGAGATGGACGAGATCAATTCCGACATGCCGCAGTGCGACGTCGCGCTCGTCATCGGCGCAAACGACGTCGTGAATCCCGCCGCCCGCTACGTCAAAGACAGTCCCATCTACGGCATGCCGATCATCGACGCAGACAAGGCCCGCACGGTCCTCGCTATCAAGCGGAGCAAGAAGCCCGGCTTCGCCGGCATCGACAACGAGTTGTACGTGCAGGACAACACCTGGATGCTGTTCGGCGACGCCAAGGCGGTGATCGGCGATCTCGTGAAGCAGTTGGCGGGGGGCAGCGGCCTCCACTAGACGGGCGTGAATTTTCTTACGATCGCACGCTTGACGTCCGCGTAGTCGAGCAGCACGTTCGAGCTCCCCCAGATCGGAGGCAGTTGCAATGCGTTCGACGTCCCTGGCCGCGCTCGCGGTGATCGTCGCCCTCTCCACCTGTACCCCCAGCGACTCGGGTCGCGTGGCGGCGCCGCGGATCGCCGCTGCGCACGAGGGAGACTTCACCGGGGCGCCGGATCTCATTGTCGACGGCAAAGCGCTGGAGGGGTCATGGGTCGTGTACGATCAGATCCTCAAGGAGGGGACCTGCACGCTCGAGGAAGGGGGGGTCATCGATCCCACCGTATCGCACCGGGTCGTGCGGTTCACGGTCAACACGCCCAACATCGGCGACGCGGACATCGCCCTGGGCGACCCGGCGGTGCACGTCGCCGCGGGAGATGGACTGTACCAGTTGTCCACCTGTCACCAGCACTGGCACTTCCAGCATTATGCCACCTACGAGCTCGTGGACCCGGCCACCGGCAAGGTGTGGCAGGCGGCGAAGCGTGGCTTCTGCATGATCGACGTGGTCCCCTGGAACGGCGGCGTGCAGTCGCCGACCTCCTGGGTCTACCGCGTGTGCGGCCGGCCCGCCGGCCCCAACGGCCCGGCGATCGTCGGTAACCAGGGGATCAGCACCGGTCACGCCGATCAGTACTACAAGTGGCTCGGCGGGCAGTATTTCGTGCTGGATGGCGGCGACGGGCAAGCACCGGTACCCCCCGGCAACTACATCATCCGGATCCACGTGAACCCGCCGTTCCCGTGCACCAAGTTCGACCGCGATCACAACCGACCGGTGGATCCGCAGGGGATGTGCCACAACTTCTTTGAGAGCCGCTACGACAACAACGTGGCCGAGGCGCCGATCACGCTCCCGGTGAGCCGGCCCGGCAGGACCGGCTTCGGCCCTGGTGGCGGGCAGACCCCGCCTGACGTCGATCCGATCGACGATGAGAATCGGCCCGCGACGACCGACGGCAAATGAAATGCAACGAAATAGGCTAGAGCGCTTCGAGTAGCGCCGCGTAGTCGCAGACCATCCGCTCCACGGAGTAGCGCTCGAGCGCGCGGCGCCGCGCCGCGACGGCGAGGGCCGCGCGGCGCTCGGCGTCGCCGAGCAAGTCCTCCAGGAGGCGGGCGAACGCACCGGGATCCCCGGGTGGCGCCAGCACGCCGGCGTCGCCCACGAGCTCGGGCGTCCCGCCGCCGCCCGATGCGACCACAGGCCGCCCGCACGCGAGGGCTTCGATCAACGCGAGCGCGAACACCTCGTCGGGGCGCGTGTGCACGACGCAGGTCGCCGCATTGTAAGCCGCGACGAGCGTCTCCGTATCTACCTGACCCACGAACCGCACGTCGAGACCGACCCGCTCGGCTTGCGCGCGGAGCGACCCCTCGAGCGCGCCGCCGCCGCACATCACCAGCGGGGGCGCGGGCCGGGCGAGCCGGGCCACGCCGTCGAGCAGCAGGTCCCAGCGCTTCTCGATCTCGAGGGCTCCCACGCCGAGGAGGACCGGGCCGTCGCCCAGCGCGTGGCGCCGCCGGAACGCGCGCCCCGCCGCCTCGTCCGGGCGGAACAGGTCGCAGTCCACGCCGTTCGGGATCACGCGATGTCCGGCTCGGCGCATGAACGGCGCTTCGGCGAGCGCGCGCTGCGCGAGCTGCTGGGTGAGGAACACCGTCAATGCCACGCGTCGGAACGCGAGGCGCGTCAGCAGGTCGCGCGGTGGGCGGGGCGTGCTGATACAGTACACGACGACGAGCGGCGTGCCGAGGGAGGCGAACGCCGCCAGTCGAATGTCCCGGGCCCGGTCCACGAGCACCACATCGGCGGCGAGCTCCCGCTGTCCGAGCGCCTGCCGCAGGGCGCGGGCGCCCTTGAACGTCGTGTGGCCGACCGGCAGCTTCCGGACTCTCAGGCTGCGGGCCTGGAAACCGCCCACCAGCGGGTCATAGGCGACCACCGCGGTCGTGGTGTGCCCGCGGTCGGCGAGGCCGCGCGCGAGGACGGCGAAGACATTGCTCGAGCCCCGCCAGAACCGGCTCGACGTCACGAGCGCAATTCGCAACGGGCGGGTGCCCGCGGCTATCGAGGCCACCGGTTGTTCGCCCGATCGATGTCGGGGTAGATCCCCTTCGGGTCGACCACGACGCCGGCGACGGATTGCCCCCCCGCCCTTCGGACCCGTGCCGTGAACCGGCTGCCCAGGTTCCACATCTCGATCGGGAGCTCGCGAATCTCGCTCGAGCCATCGGTGTAGCGGAGCTCGAGCGTCACCGGCAGCACCATGTGCCCTCGATTCGACAGGAAGACGAACGCCGTGTCACCAGCGGCGGTGACGGAGTCGACGGCCTGATCGAGGCGAGCCGTGGTGTACACCCAGGCGCGCCAGAACCAGTCTAGGTCCCGTCCCGACACGTTTTCGATCGTCCGGAAGAAGTCCGCGGGCTGCGGGTGCCCGAACGTCCAGCGGCGCACGTACTCGCGCAGGGCTCGCTCGAACGTCTCTTTCCCGAGAACCGCGTCCCGCAGCACCGTGAGCATCAGCGCGGGCTTCTGGTACGCCGTCCACGCCAGATCGCCCGACTCGACCGGCTTCGTGATCAACGGCTGCTCGTTCCCCGGGACCGCCGAGACCCGATAAGCGGTCAGGAGCTCCCGCCGCACCGTGTCGCCGTAGACCGTTCCTTTGAAGTAGCCCTCCGCCGAGCCGTAATCGATGAAGCTGTTGAACCCCTCGTCCATCCAGGGATAGCGGCGCTCGTCCGAGCCGACCATCATCGGAAACCACTCGTGGCCGAATTCGTGCGTGAGCACCCAGTACTGGTCCTCGCGCTTCTCGATGGACGGCACGAACGTCAGCATCGGGTACTCCATCCCCTCGACCAGGCCTTCGACCGTGGTGGCATGCGGCCACGGGTACGTCCCCCACGTCTCGCTGAAGTGCTTGATCGTGAACCACGCCATCCGGTTCGCTTCTTCCCATGGCGTGGCGCTCGGCCGGTAGAACGTTTGGATCAGGACGCCGTTCC
>Ga0209375_1001740_pt1 | contig 16256 bp, 12 predicted proteins | sample GraSoiAngelo_131_FD_185888 | JGI IMG/M metagenome (GOLD analysis project Ga0209375, IMG submission 185888) | Grasslands soil microbial communities from the Angelo Coastal Reserve, California, USA - 14_0929_02_30cm (SPAdes) (version 2) | ecosystem: Environmental > Terrestrial > Soil > Grasslands ... | reverse complement strand
AGGCAGTGAAACAGGAGCTTGCGAAATGTCAGCGGCTGCATGCGCAGCCTCCCATGGAGCTGGAATAGCCGTGCGGCGAGAACAGGTTCGGAGAAGAAGCCCGGAGGGCGACTGGGCGAGACGGAGGATTCTCCTTCTCGCTTTCCTTCTTCGAGTCGCTAGGCTTTTCCGCGAAGGCCGCCGGGTGCAACTGACGAGCAAGCTCCTCAATAGCCGAAACGATGCGCGGGGCGGGGCGGTTCACGGCATCGCTGATGGCCGCGTAACGACGATCGCGGACAGCATGCAGGATCTTCCAGGCCGGGAGAATGGCGAGCTTTTCCATTTCGCGGGAAGTGCTTCCGGGTTGCGACTCCGCAAATACGAGGAGATCCGGTTGCAGACGCGCGACTTCTTCCAGGTTCACCTGCGGCCAGTCTCGTGAGGAATCCACAATGGAAATAGCTCCGGCATAGTGTAGGGCGTCCGCGAGGAAGGTGTGCTGGCCAGTGGAAATGAGCGGTTGCGTCCAGACGACAAAGAGAACGCGCTTCGGAGGCAAATCTTCAAGGCGCTGTTGGAGATCGGCGAGGCGATGCTGCATTTCTTCGGCGACCGACGCGCCGGCTTCGGGAACACCAAGTACGTCAGCCAATGTCTTTGTGGAAGCGATGATGTCCGCAACGCTATGAGGATCGGTGGCGTAGGAGGCTATGCCCAATTGGTCTAAGGCGTGTGTTGTTTCGGGGCGGTTGAAAGATTTGGTGGCGAGAACCAGATCGGGGTGGAGAGAAGCAATCACTTCCAGGCTGGGATTGATTCCACCGCCGACTTTGGTTTTTTTCTGCGCGTCGGGAGGGTAGTCGCAATCGTCGGTGTCACCGACCAGGCGATCCTGCAGGCCGAGTGCATAGATGGTTTCGGTCAAGCTGGGCGCCAGGGAAACGATACGGCGAACCGGCTGAGGGATGCGAACGGTGCGGCCGGTTTCATCGACGACTTCGCGGAAAGGGGGAGGTTCCGTGGGAGGGTGAGTGGCACTTTGCGCGTGGGAAGGCGCTGCGGCGCACAAAAAAGCAACAAAGGCAGCTAAGGCTGCGGGACGAAGCCGCGGTGGCAGCGTTGTCTTCAAAAATCCCCCACGATTCCGGCGAGAAATTCTACGGGAAGAAAAAAAGCCCCACGAGACGCCCGGGGGCTTCCGGCATCGCCCTTTCTCGCGAAGGGCGCGGGCCTCTGCGCCAAGGGAGGGTGGCCTGGCTTACGGCTGTTCGAGCCGATTACAGTGGCGGGACCGCGGCCGATTCGCACGGCCTTCCCCGCTTCCCCGGCTGCAAATTGAAAACTCAGTGTAAGCCGCGCGTGAGGGGGTGTCAATGCAAGTGTTGGCTGCACTCTGCATCTGACAATGAAATGAGGTTCAGCGGTTTTTCCAGTTGGGCTTGCGCTTTTCGACAAGGGCGCGCAAACCTTCCTGGGAATCTTCGAGGCGGTAGAGCTCATTCAAGAAAATATTCATGGAGTGCTTGAGGCCATCGCGAAGCGAAAGGCCCATGCCGCCGAGAATGGCTTTTTTCGCCATGGTGAGCACCGGTCCCGAGTGGCCGTTGATGCGACTTACGAGGTCTTCGACGGTTTTTTCGAGCTGCGCTTCCGGGACGAGGCGATTGACCATGCCCAGGTCGAGAGCGCGTTCGGCGGTGACGGGTTCACCGGTGAGGACAAGCTCGAGAGCGATTTTGGGCCCGACAAGAAACGGCAGAATCGTGGAGGCAAGCGGAGGAAAAATACCGATGCTGATTTCGGGCTGGGCGAAGCGCGCTTTGGGAGTGGCAATCACAAGGTCACCGAAAGCGGCCAGCTCCGCGCCGCCACCGATGGCCGGACCATTTACGACGCAGACAACGGGCTTGCCCAGTTCGAGCATTCCGGCGAAGGTAGCGTGGAAGGCGTCCAGCATCTGAAAGACGCGCTGCGAAGTGTATTCGCCGACGTCGATGCCGCCGCAAAAAACTTTGCAGGCAGAATCGAGAACGATCAATTTGACGTCGTCGCGCTCGCCGGCGTAAGTGATGCCGTCCGCCATTTCGCGAAGCATGGCTTCGTTGAGAAGATTGTGCTCCGGGCGGGAGAGGGTCATGCGCGCGACACCACCGTCGCACCGCAGCTTCACGAATTTGAATTCGTCCGGCGTGCGCTTCGCAGATGTTGCGAATTCTTCGTTGACGGGCTCGATCATTTCCACACTCCTGTGGATCACTGTTTCTGGTAACAAGAAAGGATTGCGGTGATAACCAAATTCGATGCTAGCACGGCATAATGCAGGGACCGGGAAGAATGCCATGCATGGTGCGCAAAGAGTTGGCTTGAGACAAACGGGGGACGAGAAATTTACGGCATGAATACAGTTAACGAGCTTTCGAATCAAGGAAAGGCAGTAGCGATTCGAATGACAGAGCCGTGGGATGCGGAAGGATTTCCCACGCGAACTTCCTGGGAGCGGGCCGCGTCGCTGCGATTCAGCGCGGACTGGCAAGGAAAAAATGCGGACGCGGAACGGGAGACGGAAGTGCGATTACTGTGGACGCAAGAGACTTTGTTTTTGCGGTTCCGGGCGAAATACCGCACCATCACGATTTTCCCAGATGCCGAGCCGAATGGACGACGGTCCCAGCTTTGGGACCGTGACGTTGCTGAAGCATTCTTGCAACCCGACGGCTCGAATCTTCGCCGATACAAAGAATTCGAAGTCAGCCCCAACGGCTTCTGGATCGACCTCGACATCGCGCCTGGCGAGAAGCATGATTTGCAGAGCGGATTGAAGCGGCGGGTGATTCTGGACGAGACGCAGAAAATCTGGAGTGCTGAACTGGCGATACGAATGAAGTGCCTGGTAACAAGATTTGATCCTGGCGTCGCATGGCGAGTGAATTTTTACCGCGTGGAGGGAGCGGAGGAGCCGCGATTTTATTCGGCGTGGCGACCGACGGGAACGGCAGTGCCGAATTTTCACGTGCCGGAGGCCTTCGGGGAGTTGGTCTTCAAAACGAAAAATGAACTTTAGTAGACGCATGGTCCTGGTGATCGTTTGGACGTTCTGGCTGAGCGGAACTGCCTGGTGCGGGACGCTGCAGCAGAATCCTCCGGCTTCGACAGTGAAAGTGACAAAGGTCGAGCCGCCGAATTGGTGGGTGGGATTCACGCCGGGAGTGATGTTGTTGCTTGCGGGGCAGGACCTGGAGGCCACGCAGGTCTCGTGCAATTTGCCGACGCTGCGGGTTTCGCGCACACAGGCCACAGCGGGCGGCAAGTATCTTTTTGTCTGGCTGAAAATCGGGGCGGACACGAGGCCGGGAACGGCAGTTTGCCGGATTACGGCGCCGAAAGGCACGACGTCGTTCGAGCTGCCGCTGGCAGCGCGCGTGCCAACGCTCGGCAAATTTCAGGGTCTGTCGCCGGATGATGTGATTTACCTGATCATGCCGGACCGTTTCGCGAATGGCGATCCGGCGAACGACGAGCCTGCGGAAGCACCCGGCTCGCACGATCGATCGAAACCGCGCGCGTACCATGGCGGCGACTTGCGCGGAGTCCAAAATCATCTGGCGTATCTGAAGGAACTTGGCGTAACCACGCTGTGGCTCACGCCGGTGGTGAAGAACGGCGCGACGCAGGATTATCACGGTTACGGAGCAGTGGATCTGTACGCCGTGGATCCCCATTTAGGTTCGCTGAAGGAGTATCAAAGCCTGGTGATGGTGGCACACAAAGCGAAAATGAAGATTCTTTTCGATGCAGTGCCGAACCATGTCGGGCCACTGAATCCGTGGGTTGCAAATCCGCCGCTGCCGGACTGGTTTCACGGGACGAAGCAGCATCATCTGGACTCGTTTTCGCCGCTCAAGGGAACGTTTTACGGCAATCCGAGCGGACAGGCAGCGATGAACGACCCATTCGAATCGCTGATCGACCCTCACGCTCCGGAGTGGATGAAACGGAATCTCACCGAAGGATGGTTCTTCGGGATTCTCCCCGACATGAATACGGAGAATCCGCTTGTCGAGGAATATCTTTTGCAGAACAGTTTGTGGTGGGCTGAAAGTTCCGGGCTGGACGGCTACCGCGTGGACACGTTTCCTTACGTGGGCCGGAAGTTCTGGTCCTATTGGCATGCGGGGCTGAGGCGGATTTATCCTAATTTAACGACGATCGGCGAAGTGTTTCACCCCGATCCGAGCGTGACCGCGTTCTTTGTGGGAGGCGTGCGCCGCTACGACGGGATTGACAGCGGGCTCTCGACGGTCTTCGATTTTCCCATGTTCTTCAGTTTGCGCGACGTGTTGTTGCGGAACGCTCCGGTGGGACGCATCGCGGATGTGCTAAGGCATGACGCGCTGTACCCGCGCCTTGATCTGCTGGTGCCGTTTTTTGCAAACCACGACGTGCCGCGGTTTGCCAGCGCGGAAGGGAGCTCCGCGGCGAAGCTGAAACTGGCGTTTGGGCTGACGCTGACTATGCGCGGCGTGCCGGAGATTTACTACGGCGATGAGATTGCAATGCCGGGAGGAGGCGACCCAGATAACCGGCGCGATTTTCCCGGCGGCTGGACCGGGGACACCAACGACGCGTTCACGCAATCGGGGCGAACGCGCGAGCAGCAGGAGATTTTTTCGTATGTGCAGGAATTGTTGCGGGTTCGCCACGAGCATGCGGCGCTTCGCGGCGGGCAGCTCTGGCATCTCACTTCGGATGAGAGTGCGTATGTTTTCTTGCGCGAGTTGGAGGATGAGCGTGTGGTCGCGGCTTTCAACGATGCGGATAAGACGAAGGAGCTGCGGATTCCGCTCAATGGAATCCCAATGCAAAAGGCCGCGGCGCTGTCAATGTTATTGGGCGGAGCAAAAGCGGAGTTGGCAGGAAGTGAACTGCACATTTCCATGCCCGCGCAATCGCTCTCCATTTTCCTTGTCAATTAACATGGAGTTCCTACCAACGCTAACCATCTAACAGTGGAGCAGTTGAGATCCTTGGCTTCGCCTGCTTGCCGCAGGCAGACTCAGGATGACAATTAGTACTGAAGGCGGACGCTCCAATTCTTCAGGGCGTCCGTCACGGTGAGCGTCACGGTGTGTGCCTGGCCGTCAAAGTGCCAGTTCTGGATCGAATGGTCGTCGATGCGAACTTCTTTGGGAGCGGCCGCTGCGCCATAGACGGTCAACGCAGTGCTATTCCACCACGGCTTGTACGCGCTCTTTTCGAGGCTGCTTGTTATCGTCACAGCGGAAGATGAAGCCGCGCAAAAATAATTGATGCGGAGTATTTCCCCCTTCTGATAGGCGAAAGTGTGGCCGTCATCCTCGTAGAGTGAGCCGCGGCAATCCTCACCGGGATAAACGTGCAATTGAAGAGGGCCGTCGGGAGTTTCGCCGGTGTTCTGAACAACCGGTTGCATGGGCACGATCGCTCCCGCGCGAACGTAAAGCGGCATCTCATCGAGGCGAGGACGCAACTGGAGTTTTTCGCTGTGCGCATGCTTCGCGCCGGTCCAGAAGTCGTACCACTCGCCGGGCGGGAGCGTGATGTCTTCTGCATCCACCATTTCCGTCGTGACTGGAGCGACAAACAAATCGTGGCCGAACAAGAAATCACGATCGTCGCCGTAAAACTCGGGCGCTTGCGGATATTCGAGGAAAAGAGGACGCATCATGGGAATCCCGGTTCGCGCGGCTTCCTCCGTTGCGGTGTAGAGGTACGGCATCAGACGATAGCGGAGCTCGATGTATTTCCGGCGAATGGCTTCGTGTTCTGCCCCGTGAACCCAAGGCTCCTGGTCGGCGGTGGCCTTCGCGGTGTGGTCACGGTAAATCGGATTGAGCGCGCCGACTTCAAACCAGCGCGTCAACAGATCTGCGGTAGGAGAACCGGCGAAGCCACCGATGTCGTCGCCGACCAGCGGCATTCCGGAGATGCCCATGCTCATCAGCATCGGTGTGCTCATCTTCAGATGGTTCCAGCTGCTGCTGTTGTCGCCGGTCCAGGTGGCGGCATAGCGCTGTGCGCCGGAATAAGCCGCGCGCGTAAGCACGAAGGGTCGCTCTCCGGCTTGCAACTTCCGGAGGCCTTCGTAAGTGGCGCGGGCATTTTCCATGCCAAAGATATTGTGAGCGGCGCGATGGTCGACGGTGGTGCCGTCATCAAGGCGGTGGATGGTGTCGAGAGGCATGGTCTTGTCCGCACGGAAAAAGACGGAAGGCTCATTCATGTCATTCCAGAAGCCGGCGGCGCCCATGGCGACAAAATCTTTGTAGAGGCCGCCCCACCAGGTACGCGCGCGTGTGAGCGTGAAATCAGGAAACACGCTGTCGCCGGGCCAAACAGGGCCGACATAAATCGAGCCGTCCGGGTTCTTGACGAACACATCATTCTGGATGCCCGAGTCATAAGGCGCGTAACCGTGGTTCGGATCTTTCTTGACGTGCAGGTCAGTGATAAGAATGGTGTGAAAGCCCTGGGCGCGAAAGTCAGCGATCATTTTCTCGAAAGTGGGGAAATACTCGCGGTTGATAGTGAAAGGAGCGTAGCCCTGCTGATAGTCGATGTCGAAATAGATGACGTCGGCGGGGATTTTTTTGCCGCGAAGAGTTTTGACAATTTCACGCGCACGGGACTCGGGATAGTAGCTGTAGCGGCATTGCTGGTAGCCGAGGGTCCAGAGCGGAGGCAAGGGCGAACGCCCCGTCATTGCCGTGTATTGCTCGACGATCTTTCTCGGTTCGGGACCGGCAATGAAGTAGTAGTTCAGTTCCCCGCCCTCGGCGCCAAACGAAAAGTAGTCGCGCGACTCCTTGCCAAAGTCGAAGCAACTTCGATAGGTGTTGTCAAAGAAAACGCCGTAGGCGATGCCTTTGCGCAATCCAATAAAGAAAGGGATGGTTTTGTAGAGCGGGTCGGAGGATTCCTGCCAGCCGAATTCGTCCGTGTTCCAGTTGGTGAAGGCTCGATTGCGGCGATTCATGGGACCAGCCTTGTCGCCGAGGCCGTAGTAATTTTCATCGGCGGGCATTCTTTTCCACACGTGCACGCGGGAACCATCCCAAGCCAGGGGCAGGCTGGGTTCGTCGGCGAGCAAGACATTTCCGGAAGGGTCGGAAAAATCAATGAGCAAAGGCGATTTTGTGATGGCTACGTTGACGCTTCCAGCGGTCATCTTTACTACATTTTTTCCGTCGTGAATCTGCACCGGTCCACTGATGTAGTTCAAAGGGGTCTCAGCCAGAGCCCACGAGGAATCTTTTGGAAAGCGTCCGCTGGGAGCGACTCGCACACGTATCACCCCGTCGTATACTTGTGTTATTCGAACCTTTGCCTGGCCGGCACTCAGCTCCACGCCGTTTTGGAGACCTTCCCGGAACGCTTCGACACGTTCTACCTTGCCGACGTGATGCCAGCCCTGCGCGAGCGCCCCGGCGCCTCCCAGGACGCACACCAGCAGCCCTATTCCTATGCGTCGAGCCAGCGGCTTCATGTCAATCCTCCTGATGTTGCGGAAGGGGATAAAAAGATTTTGGTGTGCCTTTGTTCCACGCCCGAAGCAGGCTGGCCTGTTCGTTTTTCGTCAAGCGGCAAGCCAATGTTCAAAAAATGCCGATGCCTTTGCCCCTTCGATCTTCCGCCTCACGGCGTCCATTACCCGGCAGCGCACCGAACTTTCGCGGCCGTACAAACCGAGCCAATACGGCAGATGGAGTTCGCAGGGCACAGGAGAAATCTCGAGACGGGCATCGCGAAGCTTGAAGAAACCTTGCTGGAAAATGACGCGCAAAGCTTTATCGCGCAAGAGCTCGGCAGCCTGGCCCTCGCTTAGGGTAGCCTCGAGCCGATTGCGGCCGCCCAGAGCCAGCAATTCGCGGTCGTCCGGGATGCGCGGAAATTCGAACAGGTCGAGAGACCCGTCCACGGCGTCTATGGCGAACAGACGCGGTCGCGCATTTCCGCACTTCACCCGAAACAGGAAATATTGCACGTAGACATCGGCGATTCGCCGCAGCGGGCCGCTGCGAAGTCGCCAGTACCAGGTGGAAAATCCCGCGGCAGAAAAGGCGCGCAGCGCCTCTTCCTGGCTTACGTTTGGCTTCAAAACGCGGATGCAGCCTGTGGTCATTGACCTGGTTCCCCGAGTAGCTCCTAACGGAAATAAATCCACAATCCGACCACGGTCGCCAGCAGCAACAGGCTAAAGGCGACGTTGATGGCATGCTCCATCGGCGTTTCGTGCGCGGGTTTACGCATGGGCGGACCGCCGACGGCGACGGTTTCGATTTTGTCGTCCACAGTTGCGAAAGTCAGGCCGGCGAGGCGCTTGCGATCGGGAGCAGGCGTCATCAGACTGACAGCGACCAGCACAACCGAGCAGACAACAAACATGAAGATGGCGTAGTGCAGAAAGTTCATGTGCACGAGCCAGTGCACCGCGGAGTTTTGAAACTCGACGCCCGACGCACGTTCCGCAATCTCTAAGACGAAGCGTATTGCGCCCAGCACAAACCCGGTGAGCAGCGAGGTGATGGCGCCCGATCCATTGAGGCGAGGCCACAGAATCCCAAGGACAAAGCACGCGGAAATCGGCGGACTGATGTACGCCTGCACGCTTTGCAGATAGATGTAAAGCTGGCTGCTAATGAAGTGGATGAAGGGAACCCAGAGCAGACCCAGCAATACCATGATGCCTGTGGCGATGCGGCCAAAATTGACCAGCTGCCCTTCAGAGGCCTGCGGACGGATTTTCTTGTAGAAATCGAGTGTGACCAAAGTCGAAGCAGAGTTGAAGACCGAGCTCATCGCGCCCATCACGGCGGCGAGCAACGCCGCCATGACCAAACCGACGAGCCCGACAGGTAAAAGGTTCAGGACAAGAGTTGGATAGGCAAAGTCAGGCGTTTTCAACTGGTCACGGAACAGCGCGTAGGCAATGATCCCGGGGAGCACGAGCATGAACACGGGCAGGATCTTGAGAAAGCCTGCAAAAATCGTTCCTGCTTTGGCGTGACCTTCATCGCGGGCAGACAACACGCGTTGGACGATGACCTGATCGGTGCACCAATACCAAATGCCAAGAATCGGGGCGCCGAAAAAGATGCCGGTCCAGGGAAAGTTGGAATCCGACGCCGGTTTGATCATGTGGAAATAATCGGGCGGCACCATAGTGCGGAGATGCTCCAAGCCGCCAACGCGCGTCAACCCGATGACGGTCAGCGCGACAGCGCCCGTGATGAGAATTAGCGTTTGGACTGTGTCCGTGTAAATGACCGCGGCCAAGCCGCCGGCGACCGTGTAGATTCCCGTGGCGATCACCAAAACCACCGCCGTCTCCCACAGCTTCCAACCCGCGACGCGTTCCAGGACCACGCTCGCGGCGTAAAGCTGCACGGAGATCTTGGTGAAGATGTACGCGATGATCGAGATGCCCGCCAGATAGACGGCGGACTGGCGGTTGAAACGGCGCTCGAGGAACTCCGGCATAGTGAAGACATTGCTGCGGAGGTAGAAGGGAACGAACACCCAGCCGAGGATCAACAGAATGAGGCACGCCAGCCACTCAAAATGGCCAACCGCGAGACCGGAGGAGGCGCCGGTTCCGGACAAGCCGATGAAATGTTCGGTAGAGATATTGGAGACGAACAGGGATGCGCCGATGAAAAACCAGCCCACGTCGCGGCCCGCAAGGAAGTAGTCCTCGGAGGTTCGCTCGCGCCGGGCAAAGTACATGCCGATGCCAAACACCAAGGCGAAATAGAAGGCGATAATGATGATGTCCGGGGTTGCCAGCGCACGGTGACTCGTCTCGACAAGCGAAGCGTAGAGCATGCACTCCTCCTTTTCGCGCCCAGTGGAATAACCATGCCCTCAGAAGCGGCGAATAAATTGCGATGGCGAAGTCTATAACAGGCGCACTAAAGCCTCAATGGTGATTCGGCTCCGCTCCCCAATGCGACATCGGGGTGAGCTTCTGAAATGCCAATAAGATTGGGCCGGTGTTCTGCGCGGGAAGGCCAGATGTCGATTTGTCTATCGTTTGGATCTCAAGGAAGGTGCCAGGTGATCGTGAGAGGGCCCCTGCCTTCAGCGGCGACGGCCAAGGCAACGCCAGGGACTGCATCGCAAGTCTCATGCAGGACTTGATCGAGGCAATCGAAGCTTCGATTTGCGTCCACCAGTGGAAAAACACCTTTGCTCGATTCTGCGGAGCGGCGGAATCGAACGCGCGCTGAGCGGCGGACGGAAAGAAATTGCGGACAAGGGCTGTCATGCTTGGCACCGGCCGAATGGTCTCGACGTCCACGCCCACGGCACTCTCTGCGGACCACGCCACGGCGCACCAATCCCCGCAATGCGATACGTTGAATTGAATACCTTCCCCAATTGACACCGGGTTTCCATTGGATTCGGCGAGGATCGGCACGGCCTCTGGGGCGCAGTCCAACGGAACAGATAGCACCTCGCGCGCCAGCTTCCGGCCAGCCACGAATGCGTTGCGCCGCGGGAGGGAGCGAATCTCTGCAGCACGGCGGGTCTCGTCCGCGGAAAGCGGGGCAAGGGGATTCGAGTTTGAAAGAAGCTCGTCCACTCCGCGGAGATGGACCGCCACGTTAAGCGGGCTGGGCCACCTTATGAACTTCCTGAGATTCATCGTCGCAAACTCATGTGGGAGTACGCCCCCCTTGAGAATTAACTCTACAAGCCGACAAACCAACCAAGCGAAGTCTTAAAGCTGGACAGGACTGATTGAGGCAGGCGGACCAAAGGCTATCGCAATGAAGTTGCCCCTCACAATCAGGTAAAACCTTTACACGCGGCATGGGCTGAACGGAACACGTGATGGAGCGAAGTTCCTACAACAAGGCCTGGGTTGCTACTCTGCAGAACTTGATTGTGAGTTCGAACAGAATTCGTTCAGTCGCGTAGTTACTCGTGCCTTAGCGCAATCATCGGATCCACACGCGAGGCTCGGTGGGCGGGGACAAAGCCGGCCATCATCGTAACTGCAGCCAGCAAAAGTGAAAGGGCCAAAAAAGTCAGCGGATCAGCAGGCTTGACATTGAACAGCATGGTTTGCAGAAAGCGCGTCAGGACGAGCGAACCGAGGAGGCCCGCGGCCAAGCCTATGGTGACAATCACCAGTCCTTCTCCGATGGCAATCTTCAGAATATCCCGGCGCTGCGCGCCCATGGCGATGCGGATGCCAATTTCATTGGTCCTGCGGCTAAATGTATAGGCCATCACTCCGTAAATGCCAATCGAAGCGAGCAGCAACGCCACTCCGGCAAAGATTCCCAAAAGCTCAAGCGCAAATCTGCGCTGCGCCAAATAGTCCTTCATCACCGCGTCCATGGTGCGCACGCCAAATACGGGAATGCTTGGATCCAGCGACTGGACTTCTTGGCGTACGGAGTCGCCCAGGGTTGAGGCGTCCATCCCGGTCCGGAGATACACGACCGCATCATACGTGGGGGACTGGCTGAGCGGCAGAAAGATGCGCGGCGCTGTAGCCGTGTCCAAGCCGTCCGATTTGATGTCGCCGACGACACCGACGATGGTCATCCAGGGCGCCGGGGTACCATCCCGGCGACGCGGCCCCCCAATCCGTATATGTTCGCCGAGGGCATCTCCGCTCGGCCAATACTTACGGGCAAGTGAGTCATTGACCAGCACGACGGGTTGGCTTTTTGAGTCGTCGGAGTCGCTGAAAACTCGTCCTCGGAGGAGAGGCGCCCTGAGCACCCCAAAATAGCCGGGGCTGACGCTACCCACCTCAGCGACAGGCGTGCTCTCGGAAGCTGCGGCCTGGCTCTCAATCGTGAATCGCAGGCGGAAACGCTGGCCGTCCATCGGGAGAGTCGTCGAGCTGCCAATGGCTGCCGCTTGCACGCCCGGGATCCCGCGTACGCGACGAACAACTTCTTGGTGAAACGCGGCGCGTTTTTCCACGGTCCCGTAGTGGTCCTCGGCGGGATCGTTCGGCACGGCCAGCCAAAGTTTGGCTATGACCACACCGTGGGGATCGAAGCCTGGTTGCACCTCGATCAACTGTCCGAAGCTTCGCAGCAATAGCCCCGCGCCGATGAGCAAAACGAGCGACAGCGCAATTTCGGATGCGACGAGCGTGCGTGAGATGCTCATCTGCCGCCTGCTCGTGCCTGAACCGCCGCTGCCCTCGCGCAGATTCAGTACCTGGTTTGGCCGCACCATCTGAAAAGCCGGCACGAGGCCGAAAACGATTCCAGTGGCGATGGAGACGAAAAACGCAAACAGCAACACACCGGAGCTGAGGCTTACCTCATTCAATCGGGGCATGTTTGCTGGAGCAAGACTCAAAAGCGATGATTTAGACCACGCGAGAATGAGCAAAGCAACCAGCCCCGAAACTGTGGCCAAGAGGATGCTCTCCGTAAGCAGTTGCCAAATCAGCCGGGTGCGGCCCGCGCCGAGAGCCTGCCGGACGGCAATCTCCCTCTGCCGATGTGCGGCGCGCGCTAAGAGAAGATTGGCCAGGTTGACGCAGCCGATGAGAAGAACGCATCCCACCGCGCCGAAGAGGACCAGCAACTCGGCGCGCACTTTTCCCACCAAGTCGTCCTGAATAGGCACGAGGCGCACTCCCCAGTTCGCCGCTGGAGGATATTCGACGGGAAACTCGCGGCTCAGTTGCGCAGTGAAAGCATCTAATCGGGCTTGTGCTTGAGCCACTGTCAAGCCGGGTTTCAGGCGTGCAATCGCGCCCGGCAAATATCGGGATGCTCGCTGTGGCGGCGTCGGAAAAGGAGCAGCGTTAAACCCTGCGGCCGCGAAAACTTCTACTTCGCTGCCCAAGGAACGTCCCGGGTTGTGAAACTCAGGCGGCAGTATCCCAATGATGGTGTAAAGGTCGCCGTCTAGCCGGATTTGTCTGCCCAGAATGCTTGGATCTAAGCCAAACATTCTGCGCCAGAAGCCATCACTGATAGCGATGCCTTCGGTGAAACCTGGTCGAGAGTCCTGTACGTTGTACACGCGCCCGAGTTGCGCGCGAACTCCAAGCAACGTGAAATAGCTCGTACTGGTGCCGAGAAACTCGACGCGATCGGGATGCTCGCCCCCGGTGAGGTTGGCGTCGACGGGCCAGGCCACGGAAATATCCTGAAACACGCCCGACTTGTCTTGCAGGTCCCACAATTCCGGCACCGACATACCGACGTCGTGCGTATTGTTAGCGCGCAAATCGTCGTAAACCCGAACGAGTTGCTCGGAATGTGGAAAGGGCAGCGGTTGGAGAAGAACGGCATGGACCACCGTAAAGATGGCGACGTTCGCGCCGATGCCGAGAGCGAGCGTGAGAATGGCGACGAGAGCGAAGCCCCGGCTGCGCCGTAGCATCCGCCAGGCGTAGCGAAGATTTTGGCCAATGGTATCGATCCAACCGACGATGTCCATGGCGCGCATGTCTTCCTTTGCCAGAGTCGAGCTGCCAAAGCGGCGTTGCGCATCGTAGCGCGCTTCCTGGGGCGGCATTCCTGCGGCGATGTTGTCTTGCGTGCGCATCTCGATGTGAGAGCGGAGCTCTTCGTCGACCTCGCGTTCGAGGCGACGGATCTGCAACAAGCCCTTGAGGCGGGAAAGCAGGCACATGGTTTTATCGGCTCCTTTGCCCAGAGAGATTGATGTCGGATGTCATTGGGCGAATTGCAGCACGCTAGCGACGGCTTCTGTGAGCCGGGCCCAATTCTTTTCTTCTTCTGCAAGTTGCTTACGGCCAGTCGCGGTCAGCCGGTAGTAACGCGCACGCCGATTGTTTTCTGATGTCCCCCACTCCGCAGTGATCCATCCATCCTGTTCCATCCGGTGCAGCGCTGGGTACAACGAGCCTTCCTCGACCCGCAAAACGTCGCTCGAAACCCGTTGGATATGCAGCGTAATTCCGTAGCCGTGCATTGCCCCATGCTCTAGCGTTTTCAGGATCAATAGCGCCAACGTGCCTTGCAGAACGTCACTCTTTGGCTTTGCCAAGACCTCTCCCATAGACAGCTATAGGTAGAGACGGCTCAACCCGCCTTCCGTTTCGCCAAAAATGCAAGAATTTGAGTTTGCCGCGCACGCCGGGGAGGGGGCGGCAGAGGGAATAAAGCCGACTCAAAACGTTGCGGCTAGCTGACTGACAGAAAAGAGAGGGAAGTGGCTCTTCGGTCTGGATCGGGCCGCTACCTGGGCGGACTCGTTATTTGTCCTGCGATTGAGACTGTGGTTCCGTATCGGATGGTAATACTGTCGCCGTAGCTTGCGCTTCTTTTGCCGCGCGCTTGGCGAATTTTTTCTGCTCTCGCCGTTCCGCCTTAGCGCGTTGCTTTTCCTGCCTCTTCATTTCCTTCTGACGCTTTTGGAAGGTGATGCTCATAAGTCTCCTTGGAAGCCCGGTTCCATTCCACTTTCATTTGTGAGTAGCAGGCTTACCAGCGTGGTTCGCGCGGCTGGCGAGCCGATTCGCGGTAATCCTCGTGCGAGAATCCGCCGCGGCCGCGTCCACCGCCGGGGCGTCCGCCGCCGCTATTTCTGAGCGGGGGGCGCTCAGCCTTGGGCCGCGCTTCGTTCACTTTAAGGTTCCGGCCGCCTAATTCTTTGCCGTCCAAAGCGGCAATGGCCTTCGCCGCGTCGGCGTCATTGGGCATTTCCACAAAAGCGAAGCCGCGAGCCCGGCCGGTTTCGCGGTCGGTCACGATGTGAATGCGTCCAACCTGCCCAAAGGGCTGGAAGAGCGCCGTCAAATCGGCCTCCGTAGTTTGAAAGCTCATGTTGCCGACAAAAAGACTTTTCATTCTCGATTCGCTCCTTCGGTTTGAAACCCAACCTTCTGCAGGACAATCCCGTCGCTTAGAAAGACTTGCCCTTCCGAAAGGGAAACAGTCGCAAGTGTGCACTCCGGAGCCTCTTAAATGGATCGAGAGGTTTCAAAAGAGCGACAAGCGCGGCACGTCCATGATGGCACACTTACGTGTTTGAGCGCACGACAATCTCCACGATCGGCTGGCCGATGTCCCGGAAGGATTAGCTTTCCATCTGCGCTTGCAGGAATTCCCCGGGCAAACGGACCATCCTAGGGCGGGGTGGCGCGGTCATGACCTCCATGCGGGGTCGATGAATGCGTGCACTCTTCTCGAACGACTCACCATTTATGGAAACTCTCTCTATGCGAATCCCAAGGGCGCGTTCCAACTGGAACAACTCTGTTCGCTGCTCGCTCACGAAGAGAGTGGAAGCAACACCGCGCTCACCGGCTCGCCCCGTACGGCCAACACGATGAATGAAGTTTTCGGCTACCTCGGGAAGGTCATAGTTAATCACGTGTGCGATGTTCTGCACGTGAATGCCGCGGGCAGCGACGTCCGTCGCGACCAGCACGCGGTATTGCCCTCGCTGAAATCCGGTGAGTGCTGCAGTTCGCTGGGATTGCGAACGGTCCCCATGGATCATCGCCGCATGGATTCCCTGGCGGTTCAGGTTCTTAGCGATCCGTTCTGTGCCTCGCTTGGTCCTGCAAAAAACCAGGCAACGGCCGGTCTCTTTATCAAGCAGGTTGTGCAGCATTTCCGATTTGCGTGATTCGGCCACCTCGAACGCCTGCAGCCGTACATTCTCCGAAGGCTTCAAGGTAGAACCGAACGCCAGGCGAACCGCGTTCTTCGTATAGTCGTTCACGAGCCGGGTTACGGCTGCTTCCATCGTTGCGGAAAAACAGAGAGTCTGTCGTTCCTTAGGCAGTACCGACGCAATCCGCCGGATCGCAGGTAGAAACCCGATGTCCAGCATACGGTCCGCCTCATCCAAGATGAGCATCTTCACGCCACTGAGGGATACCAATCTGCGGTCGAGATAATCCTCGAGGCGGCCGGGAGTCGCGACCACCAGCCGGGCTCCTTTGCGAATTGCATCGAGTTGTCGTGCTTCGGGTAACCCGCCAACTACCAGGGCTGGTTGCGGCGCCTGTTTCCCTTGCAGCGCGTTGGCCTGTGCAACCACTTGCATCGCGAGTTCGCGAGTTGGAACGAGCACGAGCGCGGTGATGCCGGGGGTATTCTGCCCAAGCAACTTTTCGATCACCGGAATGAGGAAGGCTAGCGTTTTACCCGTTCCTGTTTGCGCCGTAGCGACCACGTCCTTACCTGCCAGTGCTTGCGGGATCGCCGCGGCTTGCACCGCGGTCGGCACTGAAAATCTTGCTGTTTTGAGCCGCTCCTTCAAGGAAGGAGATA
>Ga0209375_1001739_pt1 | contig 16257 bp, 13 predicted proteins | sample GraSoiAngelo_131_FD_185888 | JGI IMG/M metagenome (GOLD analysis project Ga0209375, IMG submission 185888) | Grasslands soil microbial communities from the Angelo Coastal Reserve, California, USA - 14_0929_02_30cm (SPAdes) (version 2) | ecosystem: Environmental > Terrestrial > Soil > Grasslands ... | reverse complement strand
ATAGCCGACGACGCTGTGAACCGTGATGGTTAGGCTCGTCGTGTGTCCTGCGACCATGTCGATGGACATGTTGCCGCCGGGTGAGAGGTAGAAGCTTGGAGCGGGGGATGTGACGATTATCGTGAGCGTAGTGCTTCTTGTCAGATTGTTTCCGGTGCCCGTTATGATGGCATGATATGTGCCTTGGGGAGTGTTGAAGCTGGTGGAGACCCCGAATGTCACGGCGGAGCCTCCTGAGCCGCCGTAGAGGTATGCTGTTCCGTCGGGCCCGTTAGCGGTAGGATAGTCTGGTCCTGTGGAGAAGGCGCCGCCGTATTCGACTGGGCCGGTGTAGCCGCCTGTGGCGCTTGCCGAGACTGTCAGCGCCATGGACAATCCTTGGGGGATCACGAGTGGGTCTGGGCTCGCGTGCATTGCGAAGTCTGGCGGGGTAGTGGCGTTGCCTAGGACGGTGACTACTCCCTTCATGTTCGGGTTGTAATTGTCGTAGTAGTAGAACTCCCCAGGGACAGGTAGTGTGAGGTTCCAGACCTTTCCTGGCAGGATGCTTCCCGAGGCGAAGGATGGTGCACTGGATGGATAGTTGATGAAGGAGCATGCTTCTGGGGAGGGTGGTGGGTTGTTGTCGGGCGTGCAGGAGTTTACTGAGTGGGTAGCCGTTCCTGTGTTGAGGTAGGCGAGTGTTGTTCCTGCGATGACTGTCGTCTCTAGTGGTGTGTAGCCGCATGAGATGGGCATGATCGGCTCGCAGTTCCCGTCGTAGATGGTGATGTTGTGGCGCCAGAGGTTTGTCCCGGTGAGCTTGTAGTACAGCTGTGCGGACGGCTGGTCGAGTCTGAATGAGACTAGTACTCCGGTCAATTGATCCCACTGGAAGATGCGATGGGTGTAAGCTTCGTCCAGGACATCTATGGTTCGATTCGCCCCGGCGTAATTGGCGATGAGTGTGCTGTTGATGACGGGTGCGCCGCTGGTGTTGAGGATCGGTTCTCCTTGGACTAGGCCGCCCGCTATGAGGATTGACGAGACAGACGACAAGTTGCCCTTGCCACTGGCCAAGTTTTCCAGGGTCGTGAAGGTTCGGATAGTATCATTGTTGAAGGCGAGAGTATTCCTCACGACTACGGAGGTGGCGTTTGGCTCTCCGACTACCAGCCCGCTCGCTTCCGTGATGTTCAGGGTCGCCTGGAAACCCGGCGGACATGGGGCCTGACAGTTTCCTTCGAAGCTCCCGTAGTCCCACCAGTCGCCGACCTTTACTCCTGATGAGTAGAGAGTTGAGGTTGTAGCCTTGGTTGATTGGATTGCGATGGGTAGGAAGAGGACTAGCAGGATGGCGATTGGAAGCGGGCTGTTTCGCCGCGTGATTCACAAACTCTAGAGTTCCTTGGTCGCCACCGGAATATATCCTTACTTGATTGTTAAAAGATGTGAAGGTCGGAAGTACTCTCTCTTGTCCGTCCCCTGGATTGCTGATCTACTGTTGCGTTAGCTTTGGTCTCCTTCTCTCCAGCATGAGGACTATGACCACGACGGCGACCCCGGCCACTGGGAGTCCGATGAAAACGTAGACGATCCATGAAGGGAAGGCTACCCTTGGGAAGATCCGGAATGTTGAGGTGGAGTTGAGAGCTATTATGCGGATGGAGCTTGTCTCAGCGTTTTCCATGGTGCCTGCGTAGGTTCCTGCTCGGTCATATCCGGTGTGGAAGCCGCCCGTCGGGACCCTGCATCCTCAACAGGTCCTCCTCCGCGCGATAGTCGATGGTGTTTGAGACTTTCCAGAGTGAGTAAATGTAGAGCGCGAGCTTGTACGTCTGGTAGATTCCGTGCTCTGAGGCTGAGCCATCCTTGTAGGCCTCGTTAGCGACACCGTAGCCGTCAAACATGACGTTGGGACACGCCATCTCATGCCGGACACCTGTCACGTTCTTCTCCAGTTTCATCTCGCAACTGAATGTCAGCGTGCTCGGGACTCAACGCATCCTCATGGTCGTCGACACCTTTTGCAACACTGGAATTCTGGCTATTACGGGCAGTGGCGGTCTCAACCTCACTCTTCGGTTTCTTGCGCGAACTGTTCGTACAGGACGGTCGTCAGTGGTCTGATCGAAGCTATGTGCTTCAATGGCATATTCGACGCTAGCGTACGGGACAACTCCGTTCAAACAGAATGTGCCAGGGAATCAAAATTCGATTTTCCCTTCATGCGTGCTTGAAATCTGCTTTTGTTATCGTGTCACAACGATTGGTGGTCTGCGCACCAAGTAGGCCCGAAATCTCTCTGTGATAAATCTAGAAAATACCGTGCATAGAACGCTGCTTTCGGTACAAATTATAAAGCTAATTTGCGCGCGTTCCCTAAGACTTGGACCTCCGGTTACACAGATGTATTGACCCAATAAGACCAGCAGAACTGTTCCGGGAATGTGCCGCTTTACTCGTTCGGTCAATACGCTCCTGCATTGAAGAGGTTCCATGACATGACGCAGGGAACAGAGTCTTGCGAAATATCCACTGGTGAACTCAAATCGTTGTACGATCGTAATCAACACGATTTCATTCTCATTGATGTTCGCGAAGCTGAAGAGTTTCGAGACTGGAGAATTTACGGAAGTGTGAATGTTCCGTTAGGTCACCGGTTTGTGAACAGGGTGAGGACAGTTGCCGAGGATAATCAGGTGATTGCGGTCTGCAGAACCGGCGTCAGAAGCCTTCATGCAGTCGATGAATTGGAAAAAGCCGGTCTGAGTGCAAAAAGTCTGAGAGGTGGGATGGTAGCATGGAGCAACACGTATGTGAGCAACGATGTTCAGGTTTCGGGCAAAACACCAGGCCGAGTAGTACAGATTAGAAGATTGTCAAAAGGATGTGCGAGCTACATTGTTAGTGATGGAAAAGAGTGCGCCGTCATCGATCCTTCGTCAAGAATTGATGAATATGTCGGATTAGCGGCCACAAAAGATTTCCGGATAACCCATGTCATCGACACGCATAAGCACGCGGATCATATCTCTGGCGGCAGGGCACTTGCATCGGCGACTGGAGCCGAGTTGCATCTAAGCCCACTGGATTCCTATCACTTTGAAGGATATCGCCCACTGCTCGACAAGCACAAGGTTGGCTTCGAGAACGGCGACGTCGAAATTGAAGCGATTCACACCCCAGGCCATACGCCAGGCAGCATGAGTCTTCTAATCAATCATCGCTTGTTGCTTTCTGGAGACACGCTTTTTCTTGATGGCATAGGAAGGCCTGATCTTCAAGGTTCGACCATCGAATCAGCAGCACAACTCTACAATACTTGTCGGAAGATGTTCGCCGAGCTAGATTCCGACACAACGGTCCTGCCCGCTCACTTCAGTCCTCAAACAGACTTGATGACTACTGTCCCCATTAGAACAACCATTTCGGGCGTCAAGCAGAAGGCAGCAGAGGTTAACCTCTCCGATCGTGAAATGGTCAGAAAACTTGTTCAGAATTTGCCAAAGCCCGCAAATCACGAGGCGATCCTAAGAATCAACAGTGGACAAGACACCCTCGACCTATCACTTGTCGATCTCTTGGAGGAAGGACACAACAGATGCTCCTTCCCTCTAGGGCTCGGTGACACGAACAAATGAGAGTGCTGATCGGGGGCGTAGACGGATACTTAGGCTGGCCTCTAGCACTCCACCTTGCCGCAAGAGGTCATGATGTCTTCGGTATTGACAATTTCTCTAGAAGGAAGAACGTAGCAGAGGTGGGCTCTTGGAGCGCTACTCCAACACCGAGCATGGCGCGGAGGCTGGAGGCTGCCAAGAATACGCTTGGTTTGCGTATCAAGTTCTTCCGCGGGGACCTTCGAAGGTATCAAGACGCGGCTTACGTCCTACGAGAGTCTAGGCCAGAGGCGATTGTTCATTTGGGCGAACAGCCTTCGGCTCCCTATAGCATGATTGACCAGAAGCATGCCTCGTACACGCAGGAGAACAATGTCATCGGAACTCTGAATCTTCTCTGGGGGATGAGGGAATTCAGCCAGCAGGCCCACTTGGTCAAACTAGGCACTATGGGAGAGTATGGAACCCCAAACATTGAGATTCCAGAAGGATTTTTCGAGGTAGAATACCGTGGACGGAAAGACAGACTGCCTTTCCCTCGACAGGCGGGGTCCTTCTATCACCTCAGCAAAGTCCACGATTCGGCCAACATCGCATTAGCCTGCAAGATTTGGGGATTAAGGTCCACCGATATAATGCAAGGAGTCGTCTATGGAACAAGGCCGGATGGCATTACAGATCACCGACTACATACTAGGTTCGATTTCGATGAAGCGTTCGGAACAGTGGTCAACCGGTTTTGTGCTCAAGCAGTCATAGGATATCCGCTGAGTCCGTATGGCAAGGGAAGACAGAGAAGGGGGTTCATCGCGCTAGTCGACTCAATCCAATGTCTAACTATTTCAATCGAAAATGCTCCGAAACCTGGCGAGTATAGGGTATTTAATCAGCTTGATGAAATTTACGGCATCAATGAACTGGCCGATTTAGTCTTCGCGGCGGCGGGTCGATTGGGAATTGATGTGGAAATTCGTTCAATCGAGAATCCGAGAGTCGAAATGGAGGAACACTTCTATAAAGTGGACCACGATAACCTCAACAAACTTGGATTCCGCCCAACTCGAACCATCCATGAGGAACTCGAAATCATGCTGAGGGACCTGACCAAGTTCAAGTCTCGTCTTCGAGCCAAGCGACACGTGATAGCTCCTAGGGTTAGATGGAAAGGAACCCTCACGGTTCCCTTGCTTCCGGGGCTCCAGAGAGCTCGGCCAAAACTTCCTCAAGAAGCTATGAGCTCGCTCTCCAAAGCCTAGAAGGTCAAAAATCTTTAGGCTCCCGAGATCCAACAGATTAATAGAATCTCTTACCTCAAGTTCAAATCGTCGTTGCACTAGAGCGGCCGCCCTGGAAAGATTGTCAGAGGCGTGAGAGGCGTGACATCAGTTCCTTGAAGCTCTTGGTAGCCATTGCAGCAATCGACGTAAGAGAGAGGCCTGCAGCCACCAAATCGTGGTGGGGTCTCCTTCGGGCACTGAACGAGGCTGGTCATCAAATACTGGCATTGCCTTTCTTGGGAAGAGCATTCGATTCGCCTTGGTGGAGAGGCATAGACAATCCTACCAAGAGACTCTCCTCCATTCTATTTTCGGAAGGGAGGAGGGCTTCAGAATCCCGATTCATGACGTCTCTCTACGTTAAACACCATAAGGCGCTTACTTCGATACCTCGGGGACTCTTTTCTCGAAAATGGAAGACCGCGATAGAACGCACCTTCCTTCACGAAGGAGATATCGATGCGGTGATTTTTCTAAATGTGCCACTCAATCTTCTTTCCGATCTTCCATCTTACATCAAGCAACGATTCCATGTGCCATCAATTTACTTTGATGTGGACTTGCCAATCTCACTCCCATCATATGGGGGCTTCCATCTATCACACTATTTGGGAGCGAATCTATCACAATTCGACGGTTTCCTCACAACCTCCGAGGGGGTGAGAAGCGAGTTGACAAGTATGGGTGTGAAGAACATTGCGGAGGTACACTGGGGAATTGATCATCGCCTCTATTCTCCCATTGACGTCAGCAAGAATACAGATGTTTTCTTCTATGGATCCACCAGTCGGTTTCGTAGCGAATGGTTCGACAAGATGGTGTGTCGGCCTGCGCTTGAGTTGCCTAACAGGGTTATCGCAATTAGTGGGAGAGCAAGTAATCAGTATGCACATGTCAAAATGCTCGGCTTCCTTAGTTTTGACCTATGGAAGCGACAGATTTGCGCTACCAACATTTGCTTGAATATTTCTCGAGATCCGCATGCGAATGCCGGGGGAACCAGTACCATGAGACTTTTTGAACTCGCTTCGATGGGCGCGTGCATGGTCTCTAATCCTCATAATGGGTTGCAAAACTGGTTCGAACCAAAGAAGGAAGTGTACATTCTGCAGGAGAGGGATCGACCTTCAGAAATTTACGAATGGCTTCTGGGAAACCCTCAACTTATGAAGGAAATGGGAGTTCGAGCAAGGGCTCGGGTTCTAAGGGACCATACTTGTGACCACCGGGCAAAGGATATTGTCAGATTTGTGTCCAAACTGTCGTAGAAGACAGCGTTCCCCTGAACTTGATGCTGATATCTAAAGGAGGGTCGATAGTCAAGGTTGCGAGTATCAACTATTAGCGGTTTCCTACTGCGAGGGAGGCGTTTTGCGGAAATACTGTATTTCATTTGCTTAACGGGTTTGTACTCATGGATTACGGTGATCCAGCCCTTCCTCGCAAACGGAATGCCAACTGGTTGGGATTCTGCTGCGTATTTGGCGTGGACCAACTCGCTCAAGACTGGAGGCCTAAGCTATGTCCAGAGTCCCGCCTTCATACAATATACTGGCATGAATGTCATCCCTGGCCTATTATTGCTCTCGACCGTTTCACTAACTCAGTCGGCATTGCTCGGATACGTGATATTTCAGCTTCTTATCCTAGCCTTGTTTTTCATTTCCACACTCGTTTTGTCATTTCGTTTGCGTGGTTCTGTGACGTATGCAATGTTGTCGTTCTTCATTCTCACTACAAGTTTCGCGTTTCTGAGATCGACGATCGACCTCTATGCAAGTCTCCTATGCGTCGCTTTGCTTCAATTCGCTCTTGTGGCGCTTCTTGAACTAAGAAGCGATCCGGGCTTCTTTCCTTCTCTGACTCTAGCATTTGATACAAGTTTGATGCTCATCACAGACGTTGAGATAGGCGCTTTCGGCGTGATGGTTTTGATTCTCACGGCAATTTCGTTGACTTCGTTCAAAGGGGTGCCTTTGCGCAAGACTATACGTTTGCTGTCACCCATCCTCATCGGCACTTTGACGTCGGTTTTTTTGTGGCTTCCATTCGCCGCGACCTATATTCCTATTTCCACCGTTAATGTGGGGTCTGGCGGCATCGCAGACTGGCACACGATTATCGATGAACTTGGTGGGCCGTTACTATCACCAATCTGTGCGATTGGAATCGGGATCATACTATATGGGTGGAAACGAGGTAGTGAAAACGTCTCTTCATCTGCTATGGCCAGCTGGTTTGCGACTTTCTCGATTTTCTTCGTAGTTGCCGCCCTCCTCAGACCGGGACTTCTTTACCGAGTCGCGTTGCTTTTGCCGCTGTATTTTTTTGTGCCTGAGGCAATGCGAGGTCTCTACGATGCCTATGCTCGGACGAAGATGTTGGCAGGCCATTGGAGGACCCTGACGCTTGTCGCGATTGTTGTCGTTAGCGCGGTCATTTCCGCGTCGTCCGTGTCCACTTTCGCTTCACAGACGACGAGCGACAAGACTTCCCCGTTTCTCTCTCGACAAAACTACCAAGTGCTCACGAACTTGACAAATGTCCTGCATTCCTCTCACTATTCTCCTTCAGCGACCGTGTTCTTGGTCTATCCTCAACAACGCCTCCGTCAACCACAAGATGTAAGTGCGTGGACTAATTTCTATGACAATTGGATATTCGCGACGGTTGGGCCACACCTGACGTACTATGGTACAATGGAAAATCTTACAGCTAATGTCCCGATAGATTATGTGTCATCCGACGAACGGGCCACCTACTCCTTTTATCATAGCTCATTCGAACGGGAAAGAACAACGTCTTCGGTCAATGTGATGATTGTTTCATTCATGTACGCGGGAAATCCATTGATCTTGGATAACCTTTCAATCCCAGTAAATGGTGTCTACTCACAATCTGTGAATCTGCGCGATCCACTTCCGAACGGATGGGTGCCTTCCTACTATGCAATCGACGAGCATGGTGGCTATTTCACATCACATAACTGGTCTCTCTTCGGGAATGTGCTTGAATCCTACTCTTCGACACCGGTCGTAGCTGGAAAGAACTTCAACGTCACTTTTGCCCTTTTCGTAACAACTGACGCGAATTACAGTTTGAATGTGAGAATGATGGATTACGATCCAAGTAATTCACCTATCACCGCTTCGGTCGATAATCGGAGCCTTTTTGCTTTCAATTACTACGGTAGCCGTGAGCCGCGAATTTTTTCCGGTGACGTTGGCTTTCTTAGTCGAGGCTATCATACGATCATTCTGGGGACCCTCCCCGACATGCCCCATAACCTCGACCTCGACGGAATAATGCTATCTCCTTCCCGTATATTGCTATCGAGCGCGGCAGAAATAATACCGCCTGATTGGCAAGTAGTCGATGGGATAGGGAACGTAATCGCGAATCTTCCGAACGAACATCTAACTACCGTCTCAGGAACCCCGAACTCGTCTAGCGGTGTGCTTGGCGCTAGGAGTCTATTTGATCAACCGCTGAATTTCACTGGATCGAGGTTTATTGTTTTCAAAGTGAACTCTAGCACGTCAGATTCCATCATTCTCTGGGTTACTGATTCGAATGGAAACCTTATTCGTTATGATACTGCAAACTTTTCGCCTGGAAAGATGATCCTAGTCGTCTTCCCGCTTACAACGAACTATTACAGCTTCGTGTCTGCGGTTCCACCGAACTTCTCCTCAATCATTTCCGTAGAGTTAGGGATAAGTGGTCCCCAACAGGCCCAATTGTCTTTTCAATTTTCGCAAGTGGTTCTTTCTTTGCAGCCACTCCCGTGGGATCTAGTCTCGTAATCTCCTACTCGTCTTCACTAGACGTTAGCCACTCTTCTATATACCGAAAAAACCTCATCCATCATCTTATCCCAGGAGAAGTTTTGGCTCCACTTGAGAGCTTTTAGGGACCACGCTTTCCAGCCGTCATTTGAAGTGACTACCGATCCAAATCTGTCTGACAGACTTTCCGCGTCTTTGCCAGAATAGAGTAGCGCGCCACCTTGCATGTATTCCTTGGAATCGAAACAATCCGCTGCGATCACGGGCGTTCCACATGACATGGCCTCGAGGGTGGGCAAACCAAATCCCAGAGAAGACGGCCAGACAAGTAGATCCGCGGAGTTGTACAACCCAGGTAGCGACCCTTCGTCGACATATCCAGTGAACACTATTCTATCCGCAACTTTACGCTCGCGAGCGAGACTCTTGAGACCATTTGCATCTTTTCCCCTTCCAGCAATGACCAACGTCGCGTTCGATGATTTACTGAAGAATGCAAACGCCTCGATAACATCTCTGACGCCTTTGAGCTCGTTAAGTCCGCCCAGAAATAGGAGCTTGACGTTATTGTTGATGTGTCTCTCGTTGAGAGGTTTGAATGCTGAATGGTCAACTCCATAATGCACTGGGCTCACCATTTCATCACTCACTCCTTGATGCTTTGTAAGGAGGTCGCCGTAGAAGCTGGAAGAAACTACCACCTCGTCGGCGAACCTCACATTGCTTAGGTGCAATAACTGATTGGCATAAACAAGAGGGGAATTTCTGAGAAAGTAGCGAGGAATCAAATCGTGAATGGACACTACGATAGGTTTCTTTCTCGCGATGAGAAGGCTTCGAAGACCTTGCTCCGATGTGGCGTGGTACACCTGTGCATGAATTCGGCGTAACCGCGAAACTATTTCCATTTCACGGAAGACATAATTGGCGAAAGTTGTAGCCGGAGAAATGGAAACAACTGATTCTTCTCCTAACCGATCGCGCGAACCTTTAACCAACTCGTAAGCATATCTATCCAAACCCTTTCCAGAAAATTGTGTAGCAATATTAGGAAACGTGACGTAACATATCTTAACCACCAAGAAGCAGTCTACCCTCTTTGTTACATTTCGCGGCCACAGTCCAGAGTTGCTTCTTGAAACCGTTTCGTTAATTCAGACAGCAAAATCCAACGACTCGGGTAAGCATATAATACCGGCAAACCTATTCGACAGCCCTAGCTACGGCAGTCATGTTCCAGTCGCGACGCGCAAGATTACGGTTTGGCTGCAAATATGGATGAAGAGATAATAGGTCGAATCCTGAAAGTTGCAGGAGAAGTTTGATTTCGTCGGGGTAAAAATATCGCATTTGGTGGGTTTCGGAGAATTTCCGAGTTCTGTTCCTGTCTGTGACAAGTAGACGGTACTTTACGGTGCAAAGACTGTTTGCGACATCTAGGCTTGGTGTTGCTGTCCTCTTTACGATAATTCCGTTGGCTCGAATTGTTTTGGTTCTCGAGGATGGTTTAATGGTTATTACGGCTATGCCGTTCCAAACGTCGAAAATCAAGAGTCCTCCTAAGCGGAGGTGTCTGCGCATTGAAGTCAACGCCGCTAGTACTTGCGAATGATTTGGCATATATCCAAGTGCAGCAAACATGCACAAGCACGCGTCGAAGTGCCCCATGGGGCGATAGCGTCTCATATCTCCATGTCGAAAGGAGAGGTTATGTTCGATAGCTAGGTCTCTGGCTTTTGCCCTTGCAACGTTCAACATGTGTGTGGAAATGTCCATTCCACAGATTGTGAATCCCTGTTCGGCGAGGGGAATTGCATGATTGCCCGTGCCGCAGGCCACGTCGATTATGCGCTTGACTCGCTTCGAAGAGAAGTGCTCGAATAAGGTTCTGAGATAGTACACCTCTTTCTGGTAGTCCTTGTCCTTGTATAACAAATCGTAGTAGCGGCTGTATTCTCTACCAAAGGCGACCATGCAAGTTGTCCTGCTGTTGCGTCCTATCTGTCCAAGGCATATCTAGTTACTATGATATTGGCATCGCCCGGATACAGAGGTGCGTCCCATGGGATTATGTCCCCTTTTTGAACTGCTTTCCACCTGTCAACGTCACTCTCAACCATTTCCTTCACCAAGTTATCGAAGCTCTTAGACGGTTTCCAATCCAAAGTGGATCGTGCTTTCGAAGAGTCTCCTCCGAGGTCTTGGACATCAAGAGGTCGGAATAATCTCTGATCGCGTTTTAGGTGTTTCTTCGGGTCCAAACCTACTAGCGAGAAGGCCCTATCCACAAAATCCTGAACCGAGTGCGTTTCGCCTGTTGCTATGACATAATCGTCCGGGCTGTCTTGTTGAAGCATCTTCCACATGCTCTCGACATAATCGCCCGCGTAACCCCAATCTCGGCGAGTATCCAGATTGCCAATGGAAAGCGTATCCTGGATACCTAACGCTATCTTCGCACAGGCGTTCGTTATCTTTCTTGTGACGAATTCAAGACCACGAAGCGGAGATTCATGATTGAAAAGGATACCATTACATGCGAATATTCCATATCCCTCTCTATAGACCCTGGTTGTCCAGAACGAATATAGTTTGGCGACTGCATAGGGACTCCTAGGCTCAAAAGATGAGGTCTCATTCTTCACGATGGGGGACGAATTCCCATAGAGTTCGCTTGTAGAGGCCTGATAGAACAAAGCATCCTTTGCCACTAACCTCAGGGATTCCAAGATTCTCGTTGTTCCGATAGCTGTGATGTCTCCCGTCGCAAGTGGTTGTTCATATGAAGCGCCTACAAAACTCTGGGCTGCTAAATGATACACCTCATGTGGATTCGATATGTTCAACGCTTCAATAATCGAACTCATATCCGTCATGTCCATAGAAATTAGCTTAACTCGCTCGTACACGCCGAGCGACTGCAGCCTCCAGAAGTTGGGAGTCGAAGTTCTTCTGAAGGTTCCGAATACATCATAGCCCTTGTCGAGCAAGAATCTTGCTAAGTAAGCTCCATCCTGGCCGGTGATTCCTGTAATTAACGCTCGACGCAATTTGCTTCCGCCCTAGTTCTTTCTGAAGAAATCGACGACGCTTTGGCAGACAAAGGATACCTCTTCGTCAGTCAAACCGTTTCCAGAAGGCAAGTTGATTCCCCTCTTGGATATGTCATCAGCGACGGGAAAGTCCTCGTCGGCGAATCTGGAAGAGTAATATGGCTGCTTGTGAACAGGATAGAAGAAAGTCCGAGTTTCGATCCCTGCTTTGTCCAATGTCTGCATGAGTTCATCTCTAATGGAGGAATCCTTGACCAATATTGAGTACATCCAATAAACGCTCTTAGCCCATTGCTCTTCCTTAGGTAGGACAATTTCTTCGTCAGCCAAACTTGAAAGTAGTTTGTTGTAAAGTCGTGCGCGGTGTCTTCTCCTTTCGACCAATTCTTCGATTCGTTCCATCTGGGCGAGACCCATCGCTGCTTGTAGCGAACTCATCCTATACCCATAACCCAGTTCCTCATGCCAGAAGTGCTTTCCTCCCTTGCCAAAAGCATGAGCCCGCAACCAACTCATTCGTTCAGCTAGGTCTGGATCACTCGTAACATTCATTCCTCCCTCTCCAGTCGTGATAATCTTGTTCGCATAGAAACTGAAACTTCCGATATCTCCAAGAGATCCTACCTTTTTGCCCTTGTATTCTGCACCGTGGGCCTCGGCCGCATCCTCGAGAATGGCAAGGTCTAATTTCGATGCTAGCTCTATCAAAGGCTGCATGTCAGTGGGATGTCCATAGATGTGAACTGGCATTAGCACTTTAGTGTTGGGAGAACATTTCTTTTCAACTTCTTCAACGTTCATGTTCCAGGTGTCTGGATCGGCGTCAACTAATACGATGCGTGCTCCAGTATACTCGACGGCATTCGCCGAAGCGATCATTGTGAAGTCAGGAATGATAATCTCATCTCCATGTCCAACTTTCAGACCCTCCAAGGCAAGGTGAAGAGCGGTGGTACCGCTGTTTGTGGCAACCCCGAATCGTGATTCACAGAATGTCGCGAACCTGCTCTCAAACTCCGGAACCTGTGGTCCCATCGAACTGATCCAAGAAGATCTTATCGCTTGGCTAACTAGCTCAACCTCTCTTTCGCCCAACAGCGGAGCGCAGACTGGAATCTTCCTATATTGCAACATGAGATCGATCTTGAGGAGAGTTCATTTTATCACTAATTATTGGTTTTCCAAGGGAACGTCCTTTCTTGCTCTCAACCTGAATAGCTGCCCACACCTCCGCACTTAAGTTAGGAGCTGAGATAGGTTCTTGCCACCGACCTGACGAGGTTTGCTGCAAATCTTAGTTGTCCTTTACTCGATCTCGGATTCGATCTCATGACGACGGGAATGTCTATGATCCTAGCGCCAAGTTTGCACGATACGAGCCAGAACTCAAGCCTTCCGAATTGAGGCTCCACAAGCCGGGGAAGAACTTGGGCCATGATTTTGGCGCTAATCGCAGTTAGCCCAGACGTACAGTCGGTGAACTTGTGTCCAGTCAAACCCCACATAGCCAGATTCAAGACTTGTATGCCGAACTTTCTGTGATAGTCTCTTTCGTACCAATTGTTAGTGGACCGAGAGCCAATAGCAATGTCAGTCCTTCCTCGCCCAACGGGTTCCACGAGCCTAGGAATCGCGCCGGGGTCGTGCTGTCCGTCTCCGTCAAATGTTACGATTACAGTTGATTCTCGGCGAAGAGCCGCCCTGAAGGCTGTTTTCAAAGCAGTCCATTGGCCGCCGTTAGTCCCGAGCCTAATGACCTGGGCGCCCTCTCTCGAAGCTGTCTTGGCTGTGTGATCAGCTGACCCATCATCAGCGACTATAATATGAGTGCAACCAACCTCGCGGAGTCCTGCGACGACCTTGCCAATGGTTTTTTCTTCATTGAATGCTGCTATGCAGACTACGACATCGTCCATTGAAAAGCGGGCAGCATTCATTGTCAAGCATCTGTGTTCTACGAAGCCGGTTGACTTCGATACCATTCCATGAATCGTCGAACGCCTGGCTCCAACGCAATTTTGGGCGAATAACCTAGGATATTTCTCGCTTTTGTAATATCAGCATAACTGCTCCTTATGTCACCTGCTCTTGCGTTCATGAATTTCCGTCGAATCTTTCTATTGCAGACTTTTCCAAAGGCACGCACAAGTTGATTAATAGTGTGAGGCTTGCCAGTCCCAACATTCATTAGTCCTCCCGGCGCTCTTTTTGAGTGAATCGACAGGACAATTGCTTCTACAACATCGCTCACGTAAGTGAAGTCTCGGCTCTGGTTACCATCGCCATAAATGACTAGAGGTTTATTCTTGGATATTGCTTCGGCGAATCGCATCATGACGCCCGCGTATAGTCCTGAGCTTCTTCTCGGCCCGTAAATATTCATGAAACGAAGGACGACGGTATCTAGTCCCATGGACTCGAAATAAGCACGACAGTAGGCCTCACATGCCGCTTTGGAGGCTCCATACGGAGAAAGTGGGTTCACGAGAGAAGCTTCTTGAAGAGGAAGGTTCTTGGATCTACCGTAAACTGCGGCCGAAGATGCAAAGATAAACCGCCTCACATTTTGGCGCGCAGATTCTACTAATAGGTTGAGGGTTCCGGCGACATTGACATCGTGAGTTAAGTTGGGCTCACTAAGCGATCTCTGCACATTTACGATAGCCGCAAGATGAACAACTATGTCCGCTTGCAGTATTGACTTTGCAACACACTCTCTGTCACGTATATCTCCTCGAATTATTCGTAGTTTTGGGCTCTGGGCAACGGCAATGTTGGACTCTTGCCCCGAAGAAAAGTTGTCAAGAACAACGACCTCATGTTTGTCAGCAATCAGTCGATCCACCAGGTGGCTGCCAATGAAACCGAGTCCTCCCGTTACGAGTATGGTAGATACTGCCCCTCATCTCACACTGCTTGCTTGACTAGAAAAGAGATCGCGAGCCAGAACTGGCTCGTCAGTCTCCCTAAACCTACGCCTACCATCAAGGCGTTGCATATCGTGTCAATTCGTCGTACGGTCAAGCCCAAAATTCACTCTCCATGGGGTCGAGCGCTGACAAGGGACCAGTCGACTAAAACCTCGTCCTAAGATCTGGTAGAGGTGATGTCAGGATGTGCAGGCCTCCGGCAAGTCTTCCAACGCGAGGGCCATTGATCGAGTCCCACGTCTCAAACGATCTTCCTTAGATCGTCGAGTATTTTTTGCTCTCTGGACCGTCGTCCTTGCCATGTGGCCAGTGTCCATCCGGCGAGGAGTCCGCTCATCACTCCTACAAGCGTCCCGTTCAACAGCCACGCCGCCGGCCAAAAATTCCGCGTGATCCACTGCTGCATGTAGAGATTATTCTCATACTCCAGACTCAGCGCCAGCAACAGCACGAGTATGACGAGGGACTCTCCCAGGGCCACGAGTTTCGCTCGCCGTGCCACATACTCTGCTTTGAGCCGTTGCATGTCCAGCCGCTCAGACATCGAACGCGCAATAGACTCGTCTCGTTGACGTTTTAACAGGCTAGAATTCTCCAGTCGAAGCCCCAATCAGCCAGAGAGAAGCTGAACAAAATAGACAAAATCGTTGATAATACGGTTTTTTCGCTGATCAAAGATTGAAACAGCCTCTACTTCCCAGAACGCCTATAGCTCGCGACCCGCATAGACATGCCAGGTGAATAATGATGCGGAACCCGTTCCGGAGAAGGAAGAAGGAATCAACACAAACAGAGACGCCAAAACAAGCCTAGGACCATCTGTCTCAGAAGACTAGGCGCGAGCCCTGAACCAGACTCCAATGTGCCAGCACCGGGTGGGGCTCGCCGGACCATCCTCTCGTTCATTCTTATCCGCGCGGCACCAACAGCACTTTGTGTTCTCTTACACTCGCCAGCATCATGGCTCTTGGCAACGCGACTATCTCGTGCACGCCCCTGAATCGGGAAATTACACCGTAACCGTAACAGCAACAAGTGGTTCGCTCTCTCACACGACGATGATAACAGTCGAATCGGGATCTGGATCAGCGGGTGGGGTAGTCCGTAATTTCCTGCCATATACTTGAGGGTAGCTTTGGTCATATCGACTTATTCCGGCAACTTCTTCCTTCGAGCCCTGGTTACAGCGGGTACTTGTGGAGGTCTCATCGCGCCCAGTGAACAGAGGTTTCAAAGACGCGGCGAAAGTTCCTCGTTCCGATATTCGCAGTACTCCTAGTTGGAGTCGCAGTCCCATTATCTCTTCCGAGAGCACATGGGGACGATACTAATGAGACCTTGAATATCACGGGCCTACTTGCACGTGACACCTACGATTCCTATCTCGGAAGCTACGTTGATGCTGTACAAGCTGGGAACACTCTAACGTTCAACGTCATCTTTACCGCAAACTCGTACGTTTACCAGCGAAACCTGACGGTGGGAGTTAAGTTTGACTGGATGACCAGTTTCCAGAACACGACCACCGACACTGCTGTCTACGCTGGTCAAACTCTCACTGTCACGCTCGCCTACGCGATTCCAGCCCTGACTGGCCAGTACTCGGG
>Ga0209375_1001738_pt1 | contig 16258 bp, 18 predicted proteins | sample GraSoiAngelo_131_FD_185888 | JGI IMG/M metagenome (GOLD analysis project Ga0209375, IMG submission 185888) | Grasslands soil microbial communities from the Angelo Coastal Reserve, California, USA - 14_0929_02_30cm (SPAdes) (version 2) | ecosystem: Environmental > Terrestrial > Soil > Grasslands ... | reverse complement strand
CAGCGCCCCCGCCGCGGCATCCGCGATGACCGTGCACGGGATCCCCGCGTGGGTCAGCTCCCAGGCAGTGAGCCGCGCGCCCTGGAGCACGGGGCGGCTCTCGTCGGCGAACACCTGCACGTTGCGCCCCGCCTCATGCGCGAGGTAAATCGGCGCCAGCGCCGTGCCGATGCCGCCGGTGGCCAACGCGCCCGCATTGCAGTGGGTGAGCACCTTGGCCCCGTCGGGAAGGAGCGCCAGCCCGTGCTCGCCGATCTTCCGGCACATCGCGCGATCCTCTTCCCAGATCGCCGTCGCCTCGGCCTGAAGGCGCTCCCACACCGCCCCACCCTCGCCGGGCGTGTCCCGCGCGGTGGCGAGCATGCGGTCCAGCGCCCAGCGCAGGTTCACCGCCGTGGGACGAGTGTCGGCGAGCAGCGCGGCGTGCGCTTCGAGCTTCGCGAGGAACGGCCCGCGCGCCAGGGCGCGATCGTCGCGTAGCCCCGCCACGAGCCCCATCGCCGCCGCGATACCGATGAGCGGCGCGCCCCGCACCTGCAGGTGCCGGATCGCGTCGGCCACCGCCGTCACGCTCTCCAGATCCCGCGTCGCGTAGTCCTCGGGCAGCGCCAGTTGATCCACGATGCGCACGGCGCCGGAGGGCGACCAGGCGATGGCTTGGACACTCATGGGGCATGAACCTAATGCGGAATGCGGAGTGCGGAATGCGGAATAGATGGGGTGGGTTCGAGCCCACTGGAGCGCTCCGACCTCGCTGTGATACTCCGCATTCCGCATTCCACATTCAGCATTGTCATGGTAGCATACCTGCCATGAACTACGAAACTCTCCTTTTCGAGATCGACGCGGGCGTGGCCCTCGTCACCATCAACCGTCCCGACAAGCTCAACGCCCTGAACGACCAGGTCATGGCCGAGCTGGGCGACGCGGCCGCACGCATCGCGACCGAAGAGGCGATCAAGGGGGCGATCCTCACCGGGGCGGGCCCCAAGGCCTTCGTCGCCGGCGCCGACATCGGCGACCTCGCCAAACAGGGCCCGTTCGACGGCAAGGCGCGGGCGCTGCGCGGGCAGGGCGTGCTGCGGCGCCTCGAGACGTGCGGCAAGCCCGTGATCGCCGCCATCAACGGCTTCGCGCTGGGCGGCGGCTGCGAGCTGGCCATGGCGTGCCACATCCGCATCGCCAGCGACGCCGCCAAGTTCGGCCAACCGGAAGTGAAACTCGGCATCGCTCCCGGCTACGGCGGCACGCAGCGCCTGCCGCGCCTCGTCGGTAAGGGCCGGGCGCTGCAGCTCATCCTCACCGGCGAAATGATCGACGCCCAGGAGGCCTACCGCATCGGCCTGGTCAACAAGGTGGTCCCCGCCGACCAGCTGCTCGCCGAGGCGGACAAGCTGCTCCGGGGTATCCTCTCCATGGGGCCGCTCGCCGTCCGCCTCGCGCTGGAGGCGGTCGATCAAGGCCTGGAAATGACGCTCGACGAAGGCCTGCTGCTCGAAGCGAATCACTTCGGCCTGCTGGCCGCCACGCAGGACATGAAAGAAGGGCTTACCGCATTCCTGGAGAAACGCTCGGCCAAGTTCGCGGGGCGCTAGCCGCGGCGGCGTTCCTCGCCGCGGTGACCGCGGCGGCCTGTTTGGAGGACCGGCCGCGTCCCGCCCCACCCTTCATCCGCCTGACCATCGATCAGAACTCAGTGCGGTCGCCGGACACGGTGACGGGAACGATCACTGTCCGGGACGACGACGGCATCGACTCGGTGTGGCTCAGCGTTGACACGGTGCGCCGCGGCGACGATGGGTTCTTCCAACCCACGTATGTCTCGACGTATCGCTTCCCCGTCCCCGCCGGCCGGGTGTCGGGGGACTTGGTCCCGATCCACGGGGAGGCCCGCGACGTCGTCGGGTTTCTGGGGGTGAGGGACACCTTCGTAAAGGTGCGTGGGCCCTAGGGTTACAAGGGCAGTAAGTGTTGACCTGACAATGATTTCCGGCTATTTTTCGTAGGTCAATGAGCGGCAAAAAACGTAAGCGTCCCGTGGCCGTGCGAGAGGCCCTGGAAGGCTACCTCTCGCGCTCCGGGCTCGCCTCGCGGCTCGCCCAGGCGCAGGTCATCCCCGATTGGCCGCGACTCGTGGGGCCGCAAATCGCCGCGGTGACCGACCCCGAATCGGTGACGCCGGACGGGACGCTGTTCGTCCGGGTCGCGACGAGCGCCTGGATGAACGAGCTGCAGCTGATGGCGCCTGACATCATGGCCCGGATCAACGCCGGCCGCGCCCCGGGACGCATCAAAACGATTCGCTGGCTCCTGAAAACCCGGTAGCACTCGAGGAATATGGCAAAAGCGAAGGCGACCCCGACCAAGCCCAAGGGCGACGGCGACTACCAGGCCGACGCCATTCAGGTCTTGAAGGGTCTCGAAGCGGTGCGGCGCCGTCCCGCGATGTACATCGGGTCGGTGTCGGCACGCGGGCTGCATCACCTCGTCTACGAAGTCGTCGACAATTCGGTGGACGAGGCGCTCGCGGGCTACTGCACCAAGATCGACGTCACGATCCACAGCGACAATTCCGTCACGGTCGTGGACAATGGCCGCGGGATTCCCGTCGACCTCCACAAGACCGAGAAGAAGCCGGGCGTCGAGGTGGCGCTGACGATGCTCCATGCCGGCGGCAAGTTCGACAAGGCCACGTACAAAGTATCTGGCGGCCTCCATGGCGTGGGCGTGTCCGTCGTGAACGCGCTGTCGGAAAAGCTCGAGGTGTGGGTGGATCGTGACGGGAAGCGGCACCACATGGCGTTCGAGCGCGGCGATACCGTCAAGAAGCTCAGCGTGGTGGGGAAGGCGAAGGGCACGGGAACGACGGTCACCTTCAAGCCCGACACGGACATCTTCACCGAGACCCGCTTCGATTGGGCGACGCTGGCCAACCGCCTGCGGGAGCTGGCCTTCCTCAATAAGGCCCTCACGATCACGCTCAAGGACGAGCGCAAGGGGTCGCAGAAAGAGGAGACGTACTACTACAAGGGCGGGCTCGCCGAGTTCGTGAAGTGGGTAATCGGCTCGCGGCGGACGCTGCACCAGAAGCCGATCACCTTCGAGGCCACGCGCGAGGGCACGCAGGTCGAAGGCGCGATCCAGTACGACGACCAGTACTCCGAGAACACCTTCACCTTCGTCAACAACATCAACACCCACGAGGGCGGCACGCACCTCACGGGGTTCAAGTCCGCCCTGACCCGCACCATCAACGAGTGGGCCAAGAAGGACGGCCTCCTGAAGAAGGAGGAGTTCACGCTCACGGGCGACGACGTGCGCGAAGGGCTCAACTGCGTCCTCCACATCAAGGTCAAGAACCCGCAGTTCGAGGGGCAGACCAAGACGAAGCTCGGCAATTCGGAGATCGAAGGGATCGTCAAGAGCGTCGTGAACGAGGCCCTCGCCGAGTTTTTCGACAAGAACCCGAGCGTGGCCCGGGCGGTGATCAGTAAGGCGGTCAACGCCGCCCGCGCGCGCGAGGCGGCGCGCAAGGCGCGGGAGCTGGTGCGCAACAAGAGCGGTCTCGAGGGCGGGCTGCTGCCCGGCAAGCTCGCCGACTGCTCGCTCGACGACCCCACGATCTGCGAGGTGTACCTCGTCGAAGGCGATTCAGCGGGCGGCTCGGCGAAGCAGGGCCGCGACCGCGGCTTCCAGGCGATTCTGCCGCTGCGCGGCAAGATCCTCAACGTCCAGAAGGCGCGGATCGACAAGATCCTCTCCAACGAGGAGATCCGCACCATCATCACGGCGATCGGCACCGGGGTCGGCGAGGATTTCAGCCTGGAGAACGCCCGCTACCACAAGATCATCATCATGACCGACGCCGACGTCGACGGCGCCCACATCCGCACGCTGCTCCTCACCTTCTTCTATAAGGAGATGAAGCAGCTGATCGACGCCGGCTACATCTACATCGCGCAGCCGCCGCTGTTCCGCGTGGGCAAGGGCAAGGAAGAGTACTACGCCTACGACGAGAAGGAGCGGGACGCCTACGTGAAGCGGCTGTCCAACGGCGCCGAGGGGCACGCCAACATCCTGATCCAGCGCTACAAGGGTCTCGGGGAGATGAACCCGGACCAGCTACGCGACACCACGATGGATCCCGCCCGGCGCACGCTCCTCAAGGTCACGATGGAGGACGCGCTCGAGGCGTCCTCGTTGTTCGAGACGCTTATGGGCGACGAGGTCGAGCCGCGGCGCCGGTTCATCGAGGAGAACGCGAAGTTCGTGCGGAACCTGGACGTCTAGGAGCGCCGCGACGCTCGCCACGTGGATCGTGCTGGTCCTCTGCGCCCTCGCCCTGGGCTGGTTCTTCCTCCCGCGGCGCGGGGATCCCCCTGAGCCCACGGCCGACCGCCGGCCGGACGCCGACATCGATTACGCGGAGCTGGAAGAGGCCGAGCGCGAGGTCCAGGAAGCGCCCGACGAAGACAGCGTCAGGGATTGGGGCCCCGGGACCGGGTCCCCCCCACCGGCGTGACCGGCGTCACTTGTAGCGACGGTGCGACGCCTCTAGGGGCTTGACTGGGGCAGGCCGGAGCCCTAATCGTGTATTCAGGTACCGAGATCGACACATAGCGAGTTCGGCCCCGTTGCGCCCGCGATCCGGCCAACGGGGCCGCGTGCTTTTACCTCGTTCCGGTAGAGGGAATGGATCCTAAGGCGCTGCTGGACAGCCTCGACGTGGGGGTCGCCGTGCTGGCGCGGGACTGGACCGTGGAGGACTGGTCCGCCGGCGCCGCCCGGGTGACCGGCCTCGCCCCCGACCGTGTGGTGGGCCAAAGCTTCTGGACCGCCTTCCCCACGGCGAAGGGGACGCACGTCGAGCAGACCTTCGCGGAGGTGCTCGGCGACGGGGCGCCGCGGACGTTCCTGTTCCCCGCGCGCGCCAGCGACGCCCAGGGCGTGATCTTCGATACGCGCGTGAGCCGCTCGCCGCGCGGACAGCTGATCCTGCAGTTCCGCCAGGTGCACGAGGAGCTGAATCCCGAGTCGCGCGCCGCGCAGATCCTGATGGCCTTCGAGGCCGAGCGGCGCCTCTATCACCAGATGTTCGACACCTTGCCGGCCCCGGCGCTCGTGGTGGTGGTGGACGGGTCGATCCTCGAGGCGAACCCGGCGGCCGTCGCCTTGCTGGCGGCGACCGACGCCCGCGCGCTCCGCGGCCGCAACCTGTCGGAGTGGGCGCCCGCGACGCAGCGGACGCCGCTGCTCGCCGCCCTGCGCGACGGCGTGCAGAAGCCACAGCAGGTGCGGCTGGGGATCGAGGTCGCCGGGGACCAAGTGGCGGAGGTGGAGGGCGTCATCACCAACGTCGATCCCGGCCGCAGCGCCGCCAAGCTGCTGTTCCTGGCGGTGGACGTGTCCCGCGAAGTGCTGCTGCAGCGCAAGCTGCTGCAGTCGGACCGGCTCGCGCAGCTGGGCGCGCTGGTCTCGGGCGTCGCGCACGAGCTGAACAACCCGTTGGCGGCGATCGCGGCGTTCGCGGAGCTGCTCGGCGTGGACGCCACGACCCCGCAGCTGCGCGAGAGCGCCCAGGTGATCCACGCCGAAGCGGAGCGGGCGGGGCGCATCGTGCGCACGCTGCTCGACTTCGCGCGGCAGCGGCCGCAGACGCGGCAGCCGATCGATCTCAAGGACACCGTGGAGCGGGTGGTCGCGCTGGAGCGCAGCGCGCTCAAGAAGGCGCGGGTGCACCTCTCCACCGACATCCCCGACCACCTCCCCGATCCGATCGGCGATCAGCAGGAGCTGCAGCAGGTGCTCCTCAACGCGATCGTCAACGCGATCCAGGCGATCGAGTCGAGCGGGAAGCCCGGCAAGATTCTCATCTGGGCGCGGCGCACCGACGGGTACGTGTCGATCTTCATCGACGACAACGGTCCGGGCGTGCCGACGGAGCTGCTCGACCGCGCCTTCGACCCGTTCTTCACGACGAAGGGCGACCAGGGCACGGGGCTGGGGCTGGCTATCAGCCTCGGGCTGGTCAAGCAGATGGGCGGCCGGATGTTCCTCGTGAACGTGGAGGGCGCGGGCGCGCGCCTGGGGATCGAGCTGCCGGCCGCGCCGGCGCCGAGCGAGCCGGCGGCGCCCCCGCGCCTGCGTCCCGCCGAGCGCCCGCTGTCGGTGCTGCTGGTCGAGGACGAGCCGAGCGTGCGGCGTGGGCTGGAGTTGATGGCGCGCCGGCTGGGGCACGAGGTCGCGCTGGCCGCGGACTATGCGGAGGCGGTGCGGCGGCTGGAGCGCCGCGACGCACCGTACGACGTACTGCTCATCGACATCCACCTCGACGAGCATCACACCGGCTTCGACCTGTTCGAGCAGCTGCGGCTGGAGGGTCGCGGCCGCGAGCGCCGCGTGGTGTTCACCACCGGGGATTCGATGTCGGCGAAGACGCGCGACGCGCTGCGCATCTCCGAGCGGCCGGTGCTGCGCAAGCCGTTCAACCTCGAAGATCTGCGGGAGATGCTGGACCGGGTGGCGGGGGCTTAGTTCAGCGGACCAAAACTCTCTCCGGTCGAGTGATGGGTGAGCAGCTGCCATCGCCCCGCCCGACGCACGTAGACCCTCACATAGCGGATCGTGTACTCGCGCCAGCGCGGGTCGGACGATTGCTGGCGTACGTGGATCCGCCCGGTGGTCAGGGCGATATCCCCGTGCACCTCCACATCCAGTGAATCCAGGTCCCGGGCGAAGACCGTGTCGCGCCGCGCGCGGAGCGCGGCCAGCCGCGGCCCCCGTTCCTCGAGGGTCCCGGTCGAGTGCTTGAAGCGGAAGGAGGGGGCGTACACGCTGTCCAGGTAGGCGACGTCGCCGCGCAGGGTCGCTTGCTCGATTCTATGTTCCAGTGCCGCGACGACCGCGCTGTCACTTGATGCGGCGGGCGCCTGCGCCAAGGTGGCGAGGAGGCAGAGGCACGACGTCATTGAACACAACGCCGGGCTCCTCAGCTCACCGCTTTCTTCACGAGCGCGACGATCCTTGCCTCGGCGGCGGCGGTTACCTCCTTCAGCGCGAAGGCGACCGGCCACAGGGCGCCGTCGTCGAGGTTCGCCTTGTCGCTGAAGCCGAACGTCGCGTACCTCGATTTGAACTTCTGCGCGTTTTGGAAGTAGCAGACGACCTTGCCGTCCTTGGCGTACGCGGGCATCCCGTACCAGGTTGTCGGCGAGAGGGCTGGCGCGCTGGCCTTGATAATCGCATGGAGCCGCTTGGCCATGGCGCGGTCCGGTTCCGGCATCGCGGCGATCTTCGCGAGCAGGGCGCTTTCCCCGTCCGCCTTGTCCGCCTTCAGCTCTCGGACGCGATCCTTCATCGCGGCTCGTTCCTCGTCCGTGAATCCTTTGACCGCCTTGCCGGTCCTGGTGGCGCTCTTGGCGGACTTCTGTGGATCCGTCTTTGGGCTCATTAGAGCCTCCTGCTGCGGCGCGCTGATGAAAGAGCAGTCATTCAATATTCTACGCGCGCCGCCAGCTTCAAGCGCTGGTTGGGTGGCGCGAGCAACCCCTACTTTCCGCGTGCGCCCGGTGTCACGCCAAACGTGGCTCGCACGACCGGGCCCAGCTCGGCAAGCGGTAGCTGGGCTATGCCATCCATGATCACTCGCATCGCCCAGCAGGCGTCTTGTCGGGTCGGGGGCGGGTTCCGAGCAATCCAGATCATGCGCTGTCGATCTTCCACACTGAGCCGTCCTGGAATCGTAGCGTACGCTGCTCGGACCTCCGTGTCGCTCGCCACGCGACGACTTGGCGCGGGTTTTGAGCGTGCGCGGACAATGCGCTCGAGAATGGCCGCCCACTTATCCGCAGTGCTAGAGTCCACGTAAACGAGCATAGCCGGCAAGTCGGGAGGATCACCGGCCGCCTGGAGGAACTTGCCGCAGAGGGAATCAGGTACTTGGTGCAAGGTGCCCGCCATCAGGCGCATGAAGTCGCTCGCTGCGGAATCGTCGAAGAATCGGACGTAACTGGAGTTGATCGGCCCAGCCAAGTCTGCGGTCGTGAGGTGTCGCAAGCTGTCTGGCAGCGTTCGATCCGCTCGGAGCCTCTGGACCAGGCGCCCCAGAGCCCGCCCCGAATAGCTGGTGTCGGCGCTCTGTGCGCGGGCAAGCGAAGCCCCGGCTAAGAGAGCGATCAGGATTGAAGAACAGCGCAACGGGTGGCCTAGGTGCATTCGTGCGACCTAACGATTTTGTCGTTCAGCGGCGAACGCCGAACGCCTCGATGGGCCGGTTAGGAGGCAATTCTAGTGAGACGCTCGTGCACATCCATGTCAACACTGTTCACTAACCCCACGTGTGGGTGATATCGCGCACCCGAGTCCTTGATTTCGGCAGCCTGGATTGCGACTCTCGCGTTTTCCTTAGCTGACAAAGACTTTCCCAACTCTGCATGGATAAGTGCAGCAGATCCATAGTGTTTGTAGTTCTCAACGGGGAAGAACGGTTCTTTCTTGTTCTTTTCAAGCAAGGCCAAGGCGATATCATACTTCGATTTCAGCTTTTGCCGCGCTACTAGCCAACAAAAGTCGAGGTAGGCTCCCGCCTTCACATTCGGAAACGCGTCTTGTGCGGCCACGGATAGATCGAAACATCGAAGAGCTTCGTCAACATTACTCAACGCCTCGTGGCACCGCCCAAGTCCTAAATGAAGTTGAGCATTCTCGAACTCGTGCGGATAGTCTCGCAGGGCCATTCGGAACAGCTCAATTGCAGCCACGTAATTGACAGCTTGATGCGTCTCAAGAAGCGTAAAGCCCTGGACTCGTAGATACCCACTCTTGTTTTTGGCTCGCTTGAGCTTGCTAAAGAATTGGGCACGTTCGTCGTGTCCCCAGGTCGCCTGCCGACACCAGTCCGTCCGGGACATAGTGCATCCTAACGGGGCGCGCTTAAGTCGCGGCGCGCTGAAGAAAGATTCATTCCTTAATCTACGCGCGCCGCCAGCTTCATGCGGTTGTTAGTTGGCAACCCTAGAACGTTTCGATGCGGTGTACGCCTATCCAGACGATGCGACCTCTTCGTCGGATGATCCGCAGGCCAGCCGCGCCGTCGGCGGACATTGGGGCCCCGCCGTTGATGGCGGGGTCTCTGATGGTGCGGGTCCACTGTGTGCCCCAAGTCAGCGTGTCACCACGTAGACTCGGCGGGCCCAACCGGCGCTGGATCGTGGCCAGGCTGGTGCTAAGGTCGTACACCCGGCCGTCGTAAAACAGCTTCACTGGTGTATTGATGTGTGGGCAATTGTGGTAGGCACTGGAGTCGGTGGTGAGGGAAGCCATCCAGAGACCAATGTCTTCGTCGTCCAACACAAGAAGGGCTGCATGCTCCCCCTGGCCGACGGAAAGGCACAGGGTGTTGGCCCCCTCGTGCGTGGTATCGCGGAATGCACGGGCTCTCGGAAAGCTATCCGCACTCGAGGGAAGAAAAACTCGCCGCGCACCAAGCTGGACCGCGGCCAGCGGACCTGAGTCTGCCGCGGTAGCGCGCGGCTGCCTTGCTTGAGCGAGCCCTCGCGCTGTCGAAGTCGCCGTGATGACGCAAAGCACTATGCCGAGGCGCACTGAGGTCCCGAGTTCAGCGCGTAACCCGGAGGAACAGACTTTCCTGCGTCGTCAACTGTCCACTGGCGACCCGCTGCGCGTTAAAGTAGATGACCGTGTGGCCGGTCACCTCGTGCCTTCCTACCGCGAACGCCGCCCGGGTCCCCGTTCTCGTCACCGAATCGACGGCCTCAAGTTCCCAGCGCGGACCGCTCCAGGGTCCGGTGGCGCGCTGCGCCGGGCTGGCACGAATGGGTTGGGCCGCGAGGAGGTTGCCAAAGGCACAATGGACCTCATTCCGTACCGTGTCGATCTCGAGTCCGCGCAACGCGTCCAAGGTGGTCGCAACCCCAAACCGCCAGCCAACGGTAGTTCGTTCGATGACGACGGTTTCCGTCCGAGTGGGCCGCATTTGCACGCTGTCGGAGAGGCGCAAGAACTCTTGGTATTCGCCTTCGGTGAGACCAAGCTTGCGGTCGTAGGGAAGCGGGCGCCCGGGAGGGGCGCGGCGCACATGTTCTTGCCACCACGCAGGATTCGCCTGCGCAGCCCGTTGAAGGCGCAGGCTCAACTCGTTCAATCGAGGTGGCGACCAGAGTTCGAGGACCTCGACCCTAACGGGGCCCGTCGGCAACAGTGCGCGTGCTCGAGCGCCCACTGATTGGGCGTTTGACACCCGTGCAGCGATGGCCAGTACGATCATGCTCATGACCCACTGCGAACCAACGCGCCTCATGAAGCCTCCGGGCTGCCTAACGGATCGCGCTTAAGCTGCAGCCCACTGGTGAAAGATCAAATACCCCTACGTGCGCTGACAGCTTCAAGCGCTTGTTAGGCAGTGCAGCGTCGGGAGCCACTCTACCGAGCCGCCTCGAGCTGGCGCGGCGGGCATTTCGAGGAACCATACGAGCAAAAGACGCAGCAATCCCCAGGCTTGGGCTTGAGTATCTCATGACAAGCCGAGCACTCATAGAAATGGACGCAGGCATCGGTGGGCATCGACTCGAGTTGCCGATGACCGCACAGCGGGCAAGTAATAGTTGCGTTGAGATTCACGAACCCCGCAAGAAAAGTGGGCATCCGCCTAACGGACCGCCCTTAAGCTGCGGCGCGCCGACGAAAGATTCATTCCCTAATCTACGCGCGCCGTCAGCTTCAAGCGCTGGTTAGACGGCACGGCTCGGAAGAACCCCGTACACCGCGCCGACAACGAGCCCGACTAAAGTGAACTGGAGGAGGTAATACACTCCCTCGAGCGCGATCCACGTTCGAAGGGATCCAACCTGGTTCTTGCCAGCCTCCGCTAGGACGGCGTTGCTGCCCATGAAAATCCCGAGAAGCAGACCGAAAGTCGCACCCTCCGTGAGTGGATTTCCCCCACGGTAGAAGAGCGGGTAGAGGTACGCGACGACGATCGCTTGGAGGACCATCGAGAGGATCCCCAGTGGGATGATGGGGCGAGGTCTGGTGAAGACGCCCAGGCGCGCGTAGACGTCCTTGAAGAGCGCGAGGTGCCAACTGGCAGCGATGATGAACGTCAGTACCAGGTAACTTGCTGCGGCAAGCCAGAACTTGGAGTCCACGACGCCCTCCGGGCTCGGTGTCGGGAGTCTGTGAGGGAAGCCTTTAGGAATGCCGTGCCGTCTAACGGCGCGCGCTTAAGCTGCGGCGCGCTGAAGAACGGTTCATTCCCTAATCTACGCGCGCCGCCAGCTTCAAGCGCTGGTTAGGCTGCCACATTACCGCAAGCTCTCCACGAACCGGTCGATAAACTCGAGTGGCCGCACGAGAAGCTCTCGCGCCCGACGAATCGTCTCGGCTTTCTTTCGCTCGGCATACTCTCTGAGCGCCGGCTGAAGCGCTGGATCTCGCCATGCACAAGGGAAGCACACGCCGCCGGGAAGGACAGGCGCACCTTTCGCGGCGAGTGTAGCGTAGTCGGCCTCCGTGTAGGCCGTCCGTTTGCCACAGCGTGTGCATGGAATAGTCGTCGCCATACCGAGTCTCTTGGGGCAGCCTAACGAGAATTAGACGGACCTGTATAAGACATTTCGTCACGTGCTTCTTGATTGTGAACCCATCCGAAACTCCTGCTATGGCGGTTAACGTATCACGGATACGCAGCCTAGCGCCACCATATCAATGAACAACGTGGTAGGAAATCACTTGATGAAGAAGAAGTTGATATCAACGTTTATTCTCATCGCCTATTGCGCCATCCTGATAAAGGTCATGGTGTTCAAGGACATTCCAACTATCAGGATAGGCTCATTGATGTTGAATTTTGCAGGAACGAACGCAGCTCATGCACCCAACTTTGTGCCGTTCAAGACGATTTTGCCGTATCTGCTCGGTCATAAGGGGTGGATTATCGCAGGCGTGAATCTGGTCGGAAACATCGCCTTGCTCGTGCCGATAGGATTGCTTGCTCCTTTTGTCTATCGGAGCACGACCTGGAAAGCCTCCCTTGCGCTCGGCGTTGCCGCCGGTCTTTGCATCGAGGTGATGCAAACGGTGCTGCGCGTCGGTATCTTCGACATTGACGACGTGATACTCAACGCGCTCGGCGTCATGATCGGCTACACCGCGTTTGCGCTTCTCGCACAGTGGATCCGTTCGAGAAACTATAAGAAGGTAACTATTGCAGCAGTTACAGCTCTCGCCGCTGCTGCCGCGTTTTATGGTGGTGTTGTGTATCCGATGACTCACCAGCCGGTGAATCCTCTAAGGGACGCCGGCGGCGTTCAGTCCGATCGTTCTGATAATGGAGGAGATCTCTGCGGTGGCACCGGCGGTACCGGACAGATCGTTAGTATGGGAAATCATACGATTACCATCAAGCGACAAGACGGCGTCATTCAAGCTCTTGCACTTACGGATCGCACAACGATCAGAACTTCAGCGGGTCCTGCATCCGAAGCGGACTTGAAAACAGGAGACCGAGTCACGGTAGTCGTCTATGACAGGGAAACCGCAACGACCGTTTTGAAGTGCAAAGATTCTAGTTAGGCATACTCTAGTTCTCGATCCAGTAGCCGGTGTACACGAACGAAGGCTGCCGCCCCGGGTGTTGCCATTCCTCGAGCTCGCCCTGACCGCACCAACCAAAGGTCTTGCCGTACGTCGTGTGCCGCCTAACGGATCGCGCTTAAGCTGCGGCGCGCTGGTGAAAGACTCATTCCTTAATCTACGCGCGCCGTCAGCTTCAAGCGCTGGTTAGGCCGGCGCTCACCGAGGAATCCAACGCACGATGCGGAAGAGAGCAATACCGCTGAACAGGGCGCCGACACCCACGATCACCGTTTCGGTCGAAGTCCCGATCGATGGAGCACGCACGAGCAACAGGACGCCGCCAACGATGTCAGCGACTCCGACTGTGTAAAGAATGCCCCGCTCGATTTGATCGCGCATGATGGTGGCGCTCGGCCTAACTATGAATTGGACTGACCGTCTTATCCTACAGTCGGCCGGGCATCCTGGCAATCAAATCGCAGATTTCAGTCGCGGCCGCCGTGCTTAGACTGCGACCGGCGCGCAGTCTAATCCGAATACCAGGCTTCGCCCGCCGGGCAACCGCGCACGCCACCCGCTACCCGCGCTTGCGCGCCTTCGCCTCCGCCTTGGGTTTGCCCCCTTCCCCTTTCATCTCCTCGACCCCGTCCTTCGTCACGCGATGCGAAATGAGCGGCAGCGGCCGCTCCGTGAGCCGGTCCGCGATGACGATCGCCTGCGTCAGCGCCTCATAGCCCACCTCGATGCCGGCCGCGTCGCGGGCGAACACCGAGGCGATTGGCTCGCCGGCCAGCACCTTGTCGCCCGGCTTTACCGTGATCACGAACCCTACGGAATGATCGACCGTGTCCTCAACCTTCTGCCGTCCCCCGCCGAGCGCGATGATGGCCCGCCCGATAGCGCGGGGCTCGACCCGCACCACGACGCCCGTCTCCTTCGCCTTGTAGATCTCGACCGCCTGCGCCTGCGGCAACACCGACGGGTCCTCCACGACCTTGGGGTTCCCGCCCTGCGCCTCGATGACCTGCTGCAACTTTTCCGCAGCGCGGCCGGAGCGCAGTGCGTCCTGGAGGCGCTTGCGCGCCTGGGCCGCCGTCTTGTCGATGCCGCCGAGCAGCAGCATCTCGACACCCAGGGCATACGACACCTCAAGCAGATCTTCCGGGCCTTCGCCGAGCAGCGTCTGGATCGCTTCCTCGGTTTCGAGCGCGTTGCCGCACGCCCGGCCCAGGGGCCGGTCCATCGCCGTCAGCAGGGCGACGGTCGGGCAGCCGCGATCCTCGCCGAGGGCGATCATCGTGCGCGCCAGGTCGAGCGCCGTCTCCGTCGGCGGCAGGAACGCGCCGCTGCCTTGCTTGACGTCCAGCACGAGGCCGGTGAGCCCCTCGGCGAGCTTCTTGGACATGATGCTCGCGGCGATGAGGGGGATCGCCGCGACGGTGCCGCTGACGTCGCGCAGGGCGTAGAGCTGCTTGTCGGCGGGGGCGATTTCGGGCGTCTGGCCGAGCATCGCGCAGTACAGCTTCTGGACCTGCGCCTTCGCCTCGGCGAGCGAGAGCGCGGTGCGGAAGCCGGGGATGGCCTCGAGTTTGTCCAGCGTGCCGCCGGTGTGCCCGAGCCCGCGCCCCGACATCATCGGAACGGCGACCCCGCACGCCGCGACCAGCGGGGCCAGCACGAGGGACACCTTGTCGCCGACGCCGCCGGTCGAATGCTTGTCGATGCGCGGGACGGGCCAGCGGTCGAAATCGAGGCGGTCCCCGGAGGTCAGCATGGCGTCCGTCAGGGCGCCGAGCTCGGCGCGGTCCAGCCCGCGCCACAGCACGGCCATGAGCAGCGCCGACATCTGGTAGTCGGGCACGGCGCCGGCGGTGTACGCGGCGATCAGCTCGCGCCACTCGGCCGGCGTGAGGGCGCCGCCGTCGCGCTTGCGCTCGATGAGAGGAACCACGAACATTGACGGCCCTTTACGCCTGCGGGAGTTCCCGATGCGCGCGCTGCGCTGCCTGCCGATCCTCGCTCTCGCCGCGGCCCCGCTCGCGGCGCAGATGACGGCCGCCGAGCACGTCGCCCGCGGGGACAGCGCCCAGCCGTACCTGCATCCCGACGTCGCGCTGCGGCACTACCAGGCGGCCCTGGCGCTCGACTCGCTGAGCTTCGAGGCCAACTGGAAGGCGGCCCGGGCGATCAGCGACGTCGCGAAACAGCTCCTGGGTGATTCCCTCAAGGATCGGCGCGACAGTCTCTACTCCGTCGGCCGCACCTATGCCGAGCGGGCCCTGCGCACGGACTCGACCCGCGCCGAGGGCCATTACGCCGTGGCGCTGGTGCTGGGCCGCTTGTCGCGCACCCGCGGCGGCAAGGAGCGCGTGCGATTCGCGAAGATCATCTTCGATGAAGCGACGCGGGCCGTCCAGATCGATTCGACGCTCGATCCCGCCTATCACATCCTCGGCGCCTGGCACGCGGAGGTGAAGCGACTCTCCGGCTTCACGCGCTTCTTCGCCAAGATGCTGTTCGGCGCCGGGTTCATGAGCCGGGCCACCTGGGACGACGCGGTCAAGAACCTCGAGCGCGCCGTGTCCTTGAACCCGCAGCACGTCTATCACCGGCTCGAGCTCGCGGAGGTGTTCGAGGACATCGGGCAGTACTCGAAGGCCCGCGAGCAGTACGAAAAAATCGCCGTCCTCCCAGTCGCGGACGCGATGGATCCCACCTACCAGCGGGAAGCCGTCGAGCACTTGGCCGACATCCGGAACAAGAAAGACAAAACCTGAAGGCCGCCGCCCAGCGCGAAACTATCGCGCGCCGAATCGGCGAGCAATGGCTTGACGCGCCCTCCGCCCCGGGGCGAAACTAGGAGCCATGGCCGCCACCGCTCCCACGCAGGCGGATGCCCAACGGCTCGCCGCGCGCGTCGCCGAACTCGAGCACGAGCGCAAGCACCTGCTCGCCGTCATCGAAATCCTCAAGGAGATCTCGGGTTCGCTGCACTTCGTGGACATCCTGCAGGCGATCGCGCGCAAGCTGGGGGAGGCGTTCGGGCTCGACCGCTGCTCGATTTTCCTCACCGAGCGCGGCGGCAAGTCGGTGCGGCTCGTGGCCTCGTATGAGGATCCCACCATCCGCAACTACCTGGTGGATCTGGATCGCTACCCCGAGCTGCGCCGCGCCATTCAGAGCGGGGAGACGGTGTTCATCGCCGACGCGGCGACCGATCCGTCGCTCAAGCACGTCAAGTCGGAGCTGATCAACCGCCGCGTGAAATCGATCACGGTCGTGCCGATCAATTGGCGCAGCGCGGCCATCGGCGCGATCTTCCTGCGCACCTTCCGCGACGGCCCCACCTTCTCCGACGCCGACGTGCAGTTCGTGCAGGTCGTCGCCGCGCTGACCGCCCAGACCCTCCGCAACGCCCACCGCTACGAGCGCCTGCTGCAGCGCCAGCAACACTCCGACGATCAGCTGCGCAGCGTGGACCTGGAGCGGGTGGCGCTGCTCGCGTTCCTGCGGCGCCTCCTCGAGTCGTTCGGCCAGCGCGAGGGGGCCTGGGCCGAAGGCATGCTCTCCCACGCCTCCGGCGAGGAGCTCGACCGCCTCGTCGGCGTCGCCATGGCGGTCATTCAGGAAGAAGCCAAGGGCCGCTGATGGACGCGGCGGCGCG
>Ga0209375_1001735_pt1 | contig 16263 bp, 9 predicted proteins | sample GraSoiAngelo_131_FD_185888 | JGI IMG/M metagenome (GOLD analysis project Ga0209375, IMG submission 185888) | Grasslands soil microbial communities from the Angelo Coastal Reserve, California, USA - 14_0929_02_30cm (SPAdes) (version 2) | ecosystem: Environmental > Terrestrial > Soil > Grasslands ... | reverse complement strand
GATCGCGTGCGCGAGCATATGATTCGTCAGCAAATCGACATCAAATACGACATCAAATGGAACACGCTCGCGGAGTACTTGCAGTACCTCCAAGAGCGTGGCGTGTCGTGCAACGTGGCGTCGTTCATCGGCGCCACAACCATTCGCGAGTACGTGATCGGCTTTGAAGATAAACAGCCGACGCCTGAGCGACTCGACCAGATGCGCGAACTCGTGCGCAAGGAAATGGAAGCCGGCGCGCTGGGGATCGGCACTTCTTTAATCTATCCTCCCGCGTTTTATGCGAAGACGGAGGAACTAATCGAGCTTTGCAGGGTGGCTGCAAAATACCAGGGCAAATACATCTCGCACATGCGCAGCGAAGGCAGCCGGCTGCTCGAAGCGCTTGATGAATTAATTCGCATCAGCCGAGAGGCGAAAATTCCGGCAGAAGTTTATCACATCAAAGTCTCGGGCCAGCAAAACTGGCCGAAGATCGACGACCTGCTTTCGCGAATCGAGGCCGCGCAGAAGGAAGGGCTAAAGATCAGTGCCGATATGTACACTTACACCGCCGGAGGAACCGGCCTGGATGCATCGCTTCCGCCTTGGACCGAAGACGGCGGTTATCCGGCCTTATTCAAGCGCCTGCGCGATCCGGCGACGCGCGAGAAGATTAAGGCTGAGGTGCAAAAGCCGGCAGGCGGATGGGAAAACCTGTATTTTGATGCCGGAGGCCCAGAGCACATTTTGCTGGCAGAGTTCAGGTCGGAAAAACTGAAGCCGCTTACCGGGAAGACTCTGGCTGAAGTAGCCAGGATGCGCGGAAAAGATCCCATCGACACAGCGATGGAATTGATCGCCGAAGATGAATCGCGGATCGGCACACTCTATTTCATCATGTCCGAAGACAACGTGAAGAAAGAGCTCGCGAAGCCGTGGATTTCATTCGGCTCCGATGAAGCTTCGCAGGCGCCTGAGGGTGTGTTCCTGAAATCCAATCCGCATCCGCGTGCCTATGGAAATTTCGCCCGCGTACTGGGCAAATATTCGCGGGACGAAAAAGTGATTCCAATGCGGGAAGCAGTGCGGCGACTGAGTGGATTGCCTGCAACAAATTTGGGGCTCGATCATCGCGGGTTCCTCAAGGAGGGGATGTTTGCTGATGTGGTCGTATTCGATCCGGCGACGATCGCCGACCGCGCCACGTATGACAAACCGCATCAATATGCGGTAGGCGTGAAACACGTTTTCGTAAATGGCGTGCAAGTGCTCAAAGATAGCGAACATACAGGCGCGAAACCTGGCCGCGCATTGTGGGGGCCGGGAAAGCTGCATTAAACCCGGCAGGCAAGGTGCCCGCTGGCCCCACAGCCAGGATGGCTATGCTACGGCTAAAAGAAACACGCGGAAAGCGGCTCGTTGTGCACGCGCATGAAAAGCTGACCGCGTTTCTGAAAGTCGATCAGTGTTCGACCTTGCGGCGATTGCGCACCCACGAGTGTTTCACAAAAATTCCCTCTTTGTCGACAGGAGGATGTCTGTATCCAGTTCGGCGATCAAACGCACGTGCGCTTGTCTTGGTAATCGCAAGCACTTTGAAGATTCACCTACCCATTGCTCGAGCAATGCCGGCGTCAACTCGGAAGCATTTGAAAGCGACAAGCGATGCCTCACCATATTGAGGAGACACGGCACTCGTGGACCCCAAGTCTTCCTGAGAGCGTGAAGCGCATTGGCGGTGACCTGATGCACCCGCGCTCGCGTAAAGCCAAATCGCTGACCAATCTCTGCGAAGGTCAGGCCTCTGATTCTGGCAAGAAGAAATTGATTTTCGCGGTGCGAGAGCTTCGCCATTCCCTGCTCGAGTAAAGTCAACAATTCCGCTGCTGCCTCGAACTCTTCGATAGGTAGCACATCGAACTCGCCCGCGATTGCCCGCTCGATCAGTTGCTCGATTTCGGCCACAGTGTGCCAGTAACAATTTTTGCATTGAAGCAACTCACAAGCACTGAGTCCATTTAGATCGCCCAAGGTCCGAGCTCCGATCGATCGGACAACACCTGCTAAACGTCTCGTGATCGGCAATTCGTCAAACTGCAACTTACAAACTGATTTCGGAATGCTAAAACTATCTTCTGTACCTGCCTTTCTGTGCAAAGCGTGCGTTTTGCCCAACCGGCTTCGCGGCGCTGCGGCGCAGCAGGCGCGGCGACGGTTAGTTCCATTTCCCGCACGAGATACGTTCTCTGCCAGAGATTGAATGCGGCGTACAAGTGAATCCAACTCATGCAACGTATTGAATCCACAATTTTTCTGCCACGCAAAATCACCTACCTTCCGACCTTGAAGATCGCCAAGCACGCGAATGCCCGATCTGCGCAACACATGGGCTAAACGCGCTGACGTCTGGTAAGCATCGAATGACTGGTTCTGGAGAGCGACTGGAATGTCAATCTTTTTTGGAAAACAACTGAAGGCAAAGCCTGCCATGCGATCTGCACATTTTCCGTGTGGCACGGGCATCTTGTTTGATCCTACTTTCCAAGTACTTCTACGAAAGTCGCAGCGCGAAGTTTACCACATTTTGAAATCGCCCGCATGCACATGCTTTTGGATCACGTTTCCCGTACCATTTCACTGCCGCTCCGAACTGAGGTGTGAAAGGCTTGCGCATCGGGCGCATCGGTCGTGCCGGTGGCTGTCCAGCTGTCAGTCCTGGGATCGTATCTCCCGCCGGGGTTCAAATGCCTGCTGACGAATGCCTCCCCGCCCAGACGATCATCTCGCCGCCAGTCCAAACTCCCGTGTGTCGGTATTGCCCGACGGGCGCAATGATGGTGCGCATCGCGACAACGAAACGTTTCGTTGCGCGAGCAGTCGAAAAGGTGACGGCGTTCGTGGAATTGGAATCGGCGATTGGCGCCGCCGCAGCGGAGATTCACACGCAACGAAAGACGTGATTGAGCGCCCGCTTGACGTTCAGCAGCTGATATGTTCGGATGAACAGTCATTTGTGCGGCTCGCCTTCAAGACGCAGCCTCCATGGCGCCACGGTAGCGTTGCAAATGATGCGCCTTGCTTGTGCTCAGGTAATCGTCGCCTCGAATCGGCAGTGTAGCCGATGTAAAAGCCATCGTCCGCAATGGAGTGGAGCAGACAGAAGTAGAACATGCCGCCATTTGCTGTTCCGACTGGCTGAGGCGAAGCCTTTTACGCGGTTCGCAAATCGCCCAAATCAGCGTATGTTTATTGTTCGGCTTTATGAATGAATTAAACATAGAGAGACTACACATCGCTGTGGGCGATCAGGAGATCGTTCGAGGACTGACTCTGCGTGTGCCGCGCGGTGAAGTGCATGCGCTCATGGGCCCAAATGGCTCAGGAAAAAGCACGCTGGCCAAGGTCTTGGCCGGTCATCCGGATTATCGCGTCACCGCTGGCAAAATATCGATGGATGGCGAGGATCTTCTGGAACTTGAACCCGACGAACGCGCGCGACGCGGTCTTTTCCTGGCTTTCCAGTATCCGAGCGAAATTCCAGGCGTGACGATCGCCAACTTTCTCCGCGCGGCCTTGCAATCGCGCCTGCCGGAAGGCGGAGAGCTCGAGGCAACCGACTACTACGCAAAGCTTTATGAAAAGATGGAGTTGCTCGGGATGGATCGTTCATTCACGTCGCGGGCGGTCAATGAGGGCTTTTCCGGAGGCGAAAAGAAGCGCACCGAGATTCTACAAATGGCGATGTTAGAGCCGAAGTACGCAGTTCTTGACGAGACGGACAGTGGCTTGGACATCGACGCGCTCAAGACCGTCGCGCACGGGGTAAACTCATTGCGCGGCCCTAATCTTGGCATATTGTTAATTACGCACTATCAGCGCCTCCTGAACTACATCGTACCCGATCACGTCCACGTAATGGTGGCGGGGCGAATCGTTAGAAGCGGACGGAAAGAACTCGCTCTGGAACTCGAAGAGAGAGGTTACGATTGGGCACGCGACGGTGCAACTGAGCCGGCATATAGGTAACAACTGGGACAATTCACAATGAAAACAGAAAATTCTGCAGTCGATATCGATCGAAACAAAGGAGATTTCTTTTATCCGGAAGTTCACGTGCGCGATGCGGGCGTCGGACTCAGCGAACGGACCATTCACTACATCGCAGACGTAAAAGACGATCCGGACTGGGTGCGCGAGTATCGCTTACGCGGCCTGAAGACGTTTCTGGAAAAACCGCTCCCAACGCACTGGGCAAGTAAGGATCTAGAAGCAATCGACTTTAATAAAATCCGCTATTACCTCTCACCCGGCACCGAACCGAAACGTAGTTGGGAGGAAGTTCCGGACGACATTAAGCGCACGTTCGAGCGGCTAGGTATTCCCGAGCAGGAACGGAAATTCCTCGCGGGCGTTGAAGCGCAGTTCGACAGCGAAGCGGTCTATTCAAACATTAAGAAAGCCGTCGGCGAACAAGGCGTCATCTTTGTCGGCTCGCGAGAGGGACTAAAAAATTATCCGGAAATTTTCCGGAAATGGTTCGGCAAAGTTATTCCGATCGCCGACAATAAGTTTAGCGCACTGAATTCTGCCGTGTTCAGCGGCGGCTCGTTCATTTACGTCCCGCCCGGGGTGAAAGTGAAACATCCGCTCCAGGCCTACTTCCGTATCAACGCCGAAAACTTCGGCCAATTCGAGCGCACGCTCATCATTGCCGATGAAGGCTCGGAAGTGACTTACATGGAGGGCTGCACTGCGCCGAAATTTAACACGCCCACATTGCACAGCGCGGTCGTGGAATTGGTCGCGCTGAAGGGCGCGAAGATTCAGTACATCACCGTGCAAAACTGGGCGTCGAATGTGTTCAACCTCGTCACCAAACGCGGTCTCGCTCAGGAAAACGCCGAAGTGAAATGGATCGATTGTAACATCGGTTCGCGCCTAACCATGAAGTATCCCAGCGTGATCATGAAAGGTCGGAAAGCCCGTGGCGAAGTTCTTTCCATTGCGCTCGCCAACGACGGCCAGCACCAGGACACCGGAGCGAAAATGATCCACGCTGCCGACGAGACAACCAGCAACATCGTTTCCAAATCGATCTCCATTGGCAAAGGCCGCGCGACATATCGCGGCTTAGTCCATGTGCCGAAGCATCTGAAGAATTGCAAAAACAACACGGAATGCGACGCGTTGCTTATCAACGCGACCTCACGGACCGACACCTATCCGGCGATCACCGTGCGAGGGACAGGCAACGCCGTTCAACACGAAGCCAGCGTCAGCCAAGTGAGCACGGAGCAAATTTTTTACATGCAACAGCGCGGCCTCACTGAGGCCCAGGCAATGAGCTTGAGCGTCAACGGTTTTGTCAACGATCTTGTCCGCCAATTCCCGATGGAATACAGCGTCGAGCTCAAGCGGTTGATCGAGCTGGAGATGGAAGGCTCGGTTGGATAATCCCGTACCCGCCGCACGCGAGCCTAACCATGGGACGCATGGGTCCTAGGTGTCTTATATCGGAATGACCAGAAACGAGACAGCGACAATCGAGAAGGAGGCTACTCCAATTCTTTCCGGCCGTGATGGGACACGCGAATGTCCGGATTGGTTCCAAGACCAGCAGCGTGAGGCGTGGATGCAATTTGAATCACTGCCCAAGCCGACTCGAAAAGATCAGGCATGGCGATTCGCCAATGTCGGTCTTCTAGATCTAAGCCCGTTCAAGTCCGGTGGCATGTTAACTGAGAAAGAGCGCGCAACTATTCTCGAGCAATCATGCGGACTCGAAGAAGTGGCTGGCCGCATGATCTTCGCTGGTGACGAGCTTCTGGAGCGCGACGTGATTTCGGATCAGCTGAAAAAGCGCGGCGTCATTTTCCAACCGCTCGAGCGAGCAATGGTTGAGCACGCTGATTTGTTCCGCAAATATTTCATGGCACAGCCAGCCACTCTTGGATCGGCTAAGTTCGCGGCGCTGCATCAGGCGCTGGTTTCATCAGGAACATTTCTTTACGTGCCGCGCGGCGTCGAAATCGAGCTACCAATCGAGATTTTCCATTGGCTGAATGGTGAAAACGATTCCGCATTTCCGCATTTGCTCCTGGTCACCGACGAGCTTGCCAAGGTCACCGTGGTCGAACATTTCCGCTCGGTGAATGAACATGCGCCCGGTTTTGCGTGTGGCGTAAACGATCTCGTCGCCGGCCCCGGCGCGAAGGTCACCTACGTGTGTGCTCAAAACTGGGCAGACAATGTCATCGCAATGCAAATGAACACGACAACGGTCGATCATGATGCGTCGGCGATGAGCCTGAACTTGAATCTTGGCTCACGATATTCTCGCTTCGAAAGTCTCAGCAGGCTCACCGGCGAAGGCGGCCGCAGCGATCTGCTTGCGGTCGCGGTCGCCAAACAGCAGCAGGAATTCGATGCGCGCACGTTGCAGGAGCACGTCTCGCCGCACACCGCGAGCGATCTCCTGTACAAAAACGCCCTCGACGATCGCGCCCGCACGATTTTCGGTGGACTGATCCGAGTAGAGCCGCATGCCCATTTCACCGATGCGTATCAAAAGGTTCGCAACCTTCTGTTGAGTGACGACGCAGAAGCCAATTCGATGCCTGGTCTCGAAATTCTCGCCGACAACGTCCGTTGCACCCACGGCGCGACTTCCGGTCAAGTCGACGAAGACGAGCTTTTCTATCTGCGCACGCGCGGTATTCCAGTTCCGGTCGCCCAGCGTCTCATTGTGACTGGATTTCTGGATGAAGTCGTCCAGCGCCTCGATCATCCAGCGATATCTGAACACTTACACCGCTTGATCGAGGACAAATTTTCGGAAAATCGCGGTTGAATCGGGGTATCCGTCGATCTCGAGCGCGGGTGAAGATATTCGTTATTTCGCCGTCTCCTGGCTCGTATTCAGCTCGAAATTGATTTTTACGTCGTAGTGATTGCCGCTGCCAAGCCCGACCGGCGGCGGGTCAACTTCAGTTACTCGTTTCGCAACTGCTGCAACCGATTCATTCACGACAACGTTCTCGGAGGGTTTGATGATTTCGAATTTGGAGACGTGACCGTCCTTTTCGATTCGAACTTTCACCAGCGTTGAAATTTTGGCGCCGGAAGCGACGGTGCTCGTCGGTTGGATCCACGCACTGTAAAAGCGGTCATGCAGCATGTTGCCATACCAGCCGAATTCGGATGCGCTCGTCCCACCACCTGTTCCCCCCGGCGAATCCGTCCCGTGGCGGACATGACCGACGCCCTTGCCCGTTGAACCTGTCTTCCCCGCGCCGTTATCGGCTGACGATTCAGTTCTCGCGCTCTTCTTTTTCTCATTACTTGCGTCGGTTTGGTCTTCTGTGGCCTTTGGCGGACTCGATTTGGGGTGCGCCGATGATTTGGTGGCTTTCGCCAGCAGAGTCTTTCTGGGGGTCGGTTTGGGTGTTGGCTTCGGAGTGGGTTTTGGTGGTGCCTTCGGCTTTGCGGTTGCCTTTGGCACACCTGTTTCCATCGGCGTTGGGTTCGGCAATTCGATTTCGCTCTTTGCTTGAATTAGAGGTGGCGGTTCCTTTTTTTCTTCGTCCGGCTTCAAAGGTTCTGGCTCAATAGAAGGAATCGAAATCTTTGAATTGGACGCCACGCTATTATCTGATCTCCCAGGCTCGAGATCTCCCGCACTCAGCCAAACCAAGCTCTCTTCATCTGGCGCGCTTCGCGCTGCTAAACTCCAGCGAATCAATCCTGCGATGAGTGCGATATGCGCAACGGCAATTAACGTGACGTTTCGCCAAAACCGCGGATTCTTCGACATCTATTTCGACTCGGCCCTTGTGGCGATACCAACCTTCGTAATCTGCGCCGCCTTTAGCGCATCCATCAACGCGATCAATTTTTGCACGGGCAACTCTCGATCGGGCCGAATTACAACAGCAACGTCTGGATTTGTTTGTTTCAGTTCCGTCAGTCGCGCCGTAAGCGCTTTCAAATCGATTACCTGATTGTTAAACCGAATCGTCTCACTGCGGTCGATTGAGACAATTTGCACTTGTGATGACTTGATCGGCGGATTCGTCGCGCCACTGGATGGAATCACGAGGTTCATGCTGCTTTCAAGTAGCGGCGTTGTGATCATGAAGATGATGAGCAACACGAACGCTAGATCGAGCAGCGGCGTGATGTTGATCTCGCTGAGCGTCGAAAGATTCTGGCGTTGGGAGTAGCGTTTCATCGGCGAAACGCCGAGTCACCCGCCTGCGCTGAGGCTACAGCGGGCAGGCGTGAACCGTGATCGACGTATTTGTGCTCGAATTCCGAAGCGAGCTCAGCGGCAAAATTGTCCATCTCGACGATGATCCCGCGAATGCTGGTGACGAGAAAATTATATCCAAACATCGCTGGGATCGCGACGCAGAGCGCGGTCACTGTCGTGATCAGCGCGCCGGATACGCCGGGCGCCATCGAGACGAGGTTCGGCGAGCCTGCCTCGGCCACGCCGGTGAAAGCGTCCATCACGCCCCAGACCGTGCCAAGCAAGCCGAGAAAGGGCGAACCACTTACCGCAGTTGCGAGCAAAATCATCTGAGATTCGAGTGAAAGCGCTGTCTCGCCCACGGCTCGTTCCATCGCGGCGTTTACCGCACCCATTTGTGCCGGCGAAATTTTATCAGCGATTCCCAGTCGCGCCCGAAAGGTGTCGTCCACCTCAGGCGATCCGAGCAAATGAAATGTCATTTCCTCGCAGCCCGCGCGATACACATTGAACACTGGCGATCCGGGAAAGCGCGCATTTTTCTCAAATAAACGCAGCGGCTGTCGGTCCTGTCGAAAAGCGGCGAGGAAACGCGCGTTCTGTTTTCGGGCAAACCGGATCACGCGCAATTTCGTGATCATGATGGACCAACTGAAAATGGAAACAACGGCCAGAAGAGTGAGAACGAGTTTTCCTGCGATCGTCGCGTGATCGAACGCAAAAAGAAGACCACCGCCGGCCGCTACGATTTCCGGAACAAGCATTCCCGCTTCACCGGGTTAAGTAATAACGCCGATTTGGAGAAACGAAAGCAAGATTCGCGGAAATGACATTAGTTCATCATTCGTTATTCGTGCTTCATCATTCCTTTCGGAAATGTTGGTCGCATTTTTGCTACTGCAACAAACCCGAGACCAATTGCGATCAGGAAGAACGAAAAAAATTGGCCTCGGGTGAAGGGACCGACCAGCGTCGCGTCGGGTTCGCGGAAATATTCGATTACAATCCGAAAGATCGCGTACCAGATAAAGAACAGTCCGGTCAAAACGCCATTCGGCTCACGCCTGCGCGTACGTACGAACCACAAAATTGCGAAAAGAACGACTCCTTCAAAAAAAGCCTCGTAAAGCTGGGAGGGATGGCGCGGCGAAATAACTGAGCGCAACGCAGTCGCTACTTGCGGTTGGCGAACTGCGCCGACGATTGCATCGGGCGTGGTGAGGGATGGATCAATTCGCACGCATGTCGCGACCGCGCGCTCGGCTTCCTGAGGATGATCGAATAGTTCCTTGGGGAATTGCATCGCCCAGGGGATTTTCGTCATCCGTCCATAAAGTTCGCCGTTGATGAAATTCGCGCAGCGCCCAAAGAACAAACCAATTGGCGCGGTCACAACCAGATTATCGCCAAGATTTGTCCACGATATTTTGTGCCGGTACGCGTAGTACAAAGTGAAAAGCAACAGACCAAGCATTCCGCCATGGCTGGACATTCCGCCTTCCCAAACGCGAAAGATCGACAGCGGCTCGCGCAACATTTCGGGTTTGTAGAAGAAAACGTAGCCGAGGCGCCCACCGATGATCACCCCAAACAGCGCGCAGCCCGTGATGAAGTCGCCGACACGTTCCGGGGGCAGATCTGCATATCCGCGTTTGGCCAGCCAGAGGAACAAGAGATAACCGCAGATAAATGCAAGCACATAGGCCAGACCGTACCATCGCGGCCCGACGTTGTCGTAAATTCGAAAGATAATCGGATCGAGATTGTGCAGATAATACGCGAACATTCCGCCGATTGTCCGTGATGTCCGCAAGACTCGCAACGAAAACGCGCGTCATCCCGAACGAATGTGAGGACCTCCCAAAAGGTGATGGATCACGCAGTCTCCTCTGAGTCACGGCGGCTTCGATTCTGAGGTCCTTCGCTGCGCTCAGGATGACCGTGCTGTTTTGGCGCGCGATGCGTTCAAAATCTTTCGCAAAAACGGCGCGGTGCGGCTGAGGCGGTTCTTTGCAACTTGTTCTGGCGTCCCGCAGGCGACGACTTCGCCTCCATCCGCGCCGGCCTCTGGGCCAAGATCAACAATGTAATCGGCCTCTGCGATCACGCTGAGATTGTGCTCGATGACAATTACCGTGTTTCCTTCGTCGACGAGCCGATGCAGCACATTGAGAAGCAATTCAATATCGGCCATGTGCAGGCCGATAGTGGGTTCCTCTAGCAAATACAATGTCGAGCCTGGTTTACGCATTTTGCGGATCCGCTCGTCAGCCGCCCGGCTGACACCACGCTTGAGTTGTGTGACTAGCTTCAGTCGCTGCGCTTCCCCGCCGCTCAGCGTTGGACTTGGTTGTCCCAGCTTGAGATAGCCCAATCCCGTATCGGCCAGCAAAGAAAGCGGCCTCGCAATTTTCGGGTGGGCCGAAAAGAATACGGCCGCTTCTTCGATCGTCATTTCCATCACATCGCCGATCGATTTGTCGTTGTAGAGAACCTCAAGCGTTTGCGGATTGTAACGTTTGCCGCCGCAGTCTTCGCATGGCACGTAGCTGCGTGGCAGAAAATTCATCTCCAGTTTGATTACGCCCTGACCCTTGCAAGTCTCGCAACGGCCACCTTCGGCGTTGAACGAAAATCGACTGGCAGAATATCCGCGCACACGCGAGACAGGTAATTGCGCATAAAGATTCCGGATCTCGTCGAATACTTTGACGTAGGTCCCCGGCGTCGAGCGCGATGTCTTACCGATGGGTGATTGATCGACCTCATAAACAGCTTCGATCTCTTGCGCGCCGCTAACCAGTTTGAATAGATCGCCATTTCCCGCGCGTTTTCTTTGTTTAAGCTGCTCGCACACCGCAGGCCAAATTACCTCGTGCATCAATGTGGATTTGCCGCTGCCGGAAATTCCAGTAATCACTGAAAGCCTGCCAACGGGGAAACGAACATCGATATCTTTCAAATTATTCGCCCTCGCACCGCGGACTTCGATCCAGTCTCCAACATCGCCTAACGACCGACGCGATCCGCAGGTTGGATGCTGAAGTGGTACTTTCAGGCAACGCCCTGTTTCGGAATCTTGATTCCTTTCCACGTCGCGCAGCGTGCCGCTCGCCACGACTTCTCCGCCGTGAATTCCTGCGCGAGGTCCAAGATCGACGATGTGATCGGCTCGCCGCATGGTTTCCTCATCGTGCTCGACAATAATGAGTGAGTTTCCTTTGTTCCGCAGCGCGGTGAGCGTTTCCAGCAAGCGCAGGTTATCGCGCGGATGGAGACCGATCGTCGGCTCATCCAGTACGTAAAGGACACCACGCAAGTTTGAGCCTAACTGCGCAGCCAACCGGATTCGCTGGGATTCTCCGCCGCTTAACGTTTTCGCCGAGCGTCCAAGCGCAAGATAGCCGAGGCCTACGTTCTCCATGAAACGCAATCGCTGCTGTATTTCCGGAACGAGACCGGCAGCGATTGTTTGATGCCTTCCCCGGAACTTCAATCTATCAACCTTGCGAGCTGCTTCGCTGGCCGAAAGATTCGTGAATTGATCGATTGTATAGCCCTGGACACGCACGTGACGCGCCACGGCGTTCAGACGCGAGCCGTGACAACTCGGGCATTCGTGTGCCTCCCCTTCGCCGATCCATTCTGATTCGCGCTCGGCGGCTAGCTCGGCTTCCAGAACCGATTCACCGTCCGGGTTAGCAGCCGTTTGCAGATCCTGATCCCAGATCTCGCCGAATCCGCCGCATTCTTCACACGCGCCGTGAGGCGAATTAAACGAAAACAAACGCGGATCGAGCTCCTCGAATGCGCGGCCACAGTTTGGGCAGCTCATTTCGGTGCTCATGACTGTGAGCCTGTTTTTTGAATCAAGCAGACGGCCCGTGCCGCGCCCGATCTCCACTGCTCGACGAACGACGTCGCGCGTCTCCGCAATTCGTTTCCGATCGATGAGGCCAACGACTACATCGATCGTATGCTCTTTGAACCGCTCCAATTTTCGAAAATGCGGGACAGCAACCAGTTTCCGATCCACATACAGCGTATCGAATCCCTGGCGTTCCGCCCATCGCGCGACTTCGGTATGAAAACCTTTTCGAGCCTTGACCAATGGCGCAAGCACTCTCACCGGCCCGCGTTTCGCTGTTGACTCGATTTGCTTGGTAATGGCAGCGAGACTTTGTTTCTCCACCGGCAAATTGCAGTCCGGACAAAACTGCGTCCCGGTTTTTGCGAAAAGCAGCCGAAGAAAGTGATAAATCTCTGTTACTGTCGCAACGGTAGATTTACCTCCGCCCCGTGTGACTCGTTGCTCAATCGCGACACTCGGAGGCAATCCGCTGACCAAATCGACATCCGGTTTTTCCAGCTGCTCCACGAATTGCCGTGCATAGGGCGACATGCTGTCGAGAAAACGCCGTTGTCCTTCCGCGAAGAGAATATCAAATGCGAGCGTAGATTTCCCGGAGCCACTCAGGCCGGTGATGACCACCATTCGTTCCCTCGGGATTTTGACATCGATGTTTTTCAAGTTGTGCTCGCGGGCACCCTGGACTTGGATTGCGCCATTCACTCCATTTAGTCGAAAACGGGGAGCGTTCTCAGCGGCTCGGGCTATTTTCAACTCGTCATCCTGAGCGTAGGCGAAGGATCCCTCCAACTCGCGTGCTGCTTTGCGAGGTCCCTCGCCGTCTTCGCGGCTCGGGATGACATGCAGCTTTTTCCGAGATTGTGTGAACACTTTTTGTAAAAAGTGTCCGGTGTGTGATGCGCTCGCCTTTGCGATTTGCTCTGGAGTTCCAACCGCCACCACCTCACCGCCGGCGTCTCCGGCGTCGGGGCCGAGATCGACAACCCAATCGGCGCACTTGATCACTTCGAGATTGTGCTCGATCACCACGATGGAATGACCGCGACCGACCAGCCGCTGAAATAGTTGCAGCAGCATCGCCACGTCATCGAAGTGAAGGCCCGTGGTTGGTTCATCGAAGATAAACAAATTGCCCACGGCGTTTCCATTTTGGCGTTGGGCGTTGAGCGTTGAGCGTTGAGCGTTTTCTATCTCAGTCAAATGCCCGACAAGCTTCAGCCGCTGCGATTCACCACCGGATAGTGTGTTCAGCGGCTGCCCCAGCCGCAGATAACCAAGTCCCACTTCCTCAAGCACGCTGAGCGGTTTGGACAGGGCCCTGTCCTCACCGACTTGCGCGAAAAATTCGATCGATTCGCTTACGGTGAGCTTGAGCAGATCGTGGATTGATTTTCCGTGCAGTCGAACTTTCAGAACATGCGGTTGAAATCGTTTGCCTTCGCATTCTGCGCAGCGCACGAAAAGATCGCTCAAAAATTGCATCTCAATTTTCTCGTATCCTGTGCCGGAGCAACGCTCGCAGCGGCCGCTGCCGGAATTAAACGAGAATGTGCCCGCTGTGAGTCCCTGCGACATTGCTTCCGGTTGAGCGGCGAACAATTCACGAAGGCGATCGTAAAGCCCCAAATAAAGCAGCGGCGTTGACCGCGGCGTCCGCGCAAGCGGTGCCTGATCGACCATGATCACGTCCCGGATGCGATGAGCGCCGGTGACCGATTTGCACGCGCCGGCCTCTTGATCAGACGACTGCCCCTTCGCGACCAGCAGATTCCGATAAAGTACATCGTGAATCAGCGTGGATTTCCCGGAACCGGAAACGCCGGTGACAACTGTGAATACGCCCAGCGGAAGTTCTACGTCGATGTTCTTCAGGTTGTGTTGTTGCGCACCGATGACCTTGACGGATGCGGACCATTTTCTTCGCGACTTTGGCACCGGAATCGATTTGCGATTCGTTAGGTAATCACGTGTAAGCGATTGGGGAGCGCGGGCGCCTCGCCCGCTCTTTTCGGCGCCCCCGCCGAAAAGACGACCCGTGTCCCGCGAGGCGCGTGACACAGCGGGCGAGGCGCCCGCGCTCCCTACATTTCCGCCGTCACATTCTAGAAAATCTTCGAGCGATCCGTTCCAAACTAATTCGCCGCCGTGTTCGCCGCGGCCCGGACCGATATCGATTAAATTGTCAGCAGCGCGAATGATTTGTTCCTCGTGCTCGACCACGAGCAGTGTATTGCCTTTGTCCCGCAAGTTGTGCATCACGCGCACGAGCCGTCCAACGTCGCGCGGATGCAAACCTACGGTTGGCTCATCCATGACGAACAGCGTGTTGACCAACGATGCACCGAGACATGTTGTGAGGTTCACCCGTTGCACTTCGCCGCCGCTCAAAGTGCGCGTGGAGCGGTCCAGTGTTAGATAGCCAACCCCGACTTCGCAGAGATAATTGAGGCGCGCACAGATTTCATCGCGCAACATTCGCGCGGTCGAATCGTTCGACGGAATCTCGATCGCCGTCAGGAAATTGCGAGCATCCAAGATCGAAAGCGCCTGGAATTCAGGAAGCGTCAAACAAGAAGAGGCGGTTTCCAATCCGTTCTTTTGGGACGGCGGACTAGAGACCGCCGCTCCCTGAATTTTGTAATTCAGCGCTTCGGGTTGGTATCTTCCCCCGTTGCACCGCGGGCAGGTGACGTAAGCCCGATAGCGGCTAAGCAAAACGCGCACATGCATCTTGTACGTCTTGCTTTCAAGCCACCGGAAGAAGCCGCGCACGCCATACCACCGATCATCTTCGTAATCTTCTTCTGTATAATCGCCTGATCGTTTCTCGCCTTCGATGACGAACTCCTGGTCGGCCTTCGGCAATTCTTCGAATGGAACATCGATATCGATCTCGTTCCGTGCGCAGGCTCGAAGCAAATCTTTCTGCGATTCGCCAAACTCGGCACCGCGAAAAACGCGCACCACGCCTTGCTTGATGCTAAGACCGCGATTTGGAATCGCTTTGTTTAGATCGATCGCGATGGTACGACCAAAACCTCGACATTCCGGACACGCACCCAGTGGATTGTTGAAACTGAACAGGCCGGGTGTAGGCGGGCGAATGTCGAGATCGCAATGCGCACAATGCCAGCCGGTGGAGAATGGGAGTTCGTGATCGGTGATCGGTGATCGGTGATCAGTTCGGCGTTGGAGGTTGGGCGTTCGGGCTTGGGTGTTTTGTGAAAGAGCAATAATGTTGATCTTGCCCTTCCCAAAGCGCAGCGCGGTTTCAATTGCCTCGATTAATCGTGCGCGGTTTTCCTCCGAGATTGCGATGCGATCCTGGATAACCTGCACACGCGCGCCAAGCCGGTTGAACTTTGGATCGACGTCGACGCGTACGATTTGGTTGTCGATCCAGACGCGCAGGTAACCCTGCTGCTGGAGGAAATCGAAGAACTTTCGAGGGTCAGTTTTCGACGGAACGGGAACCCAGAAAGCGATGAGAACAGTTTTCCCAGAGCAGTCGTGCAACACCTGGTGATTAATTGACTGTGCGGTTTCAGGGCGAATTTCCCGGCTGCAACTCGGACAGAACGCTCGAGCTATCCGCGGCCAGAGCAATTTCAGATAATCGTTGATCTCCGTCATCGTGCCGACGCTGGAGCGGGAGCTCTTGACAGGATTCGCCTGCTCGATGGCAATCGCGGGAGGGATGCCGCGGATGTCGTCGACGCGCGGCTTGTCCATGCGGTCGAGAAATTGCCGCATATACGGGCTGAATGTTTCGACGTAACGTCGCTGGCCTTCGGCGTAAATCGTCTCGAACGCCAGACTTGACTTGCCGCTGCCGCTGGGACCTGTGACGACCGTTAATTTCCCCAGGGGAAGATCTACATCGATTCGTTTGAGATTGTTCTGACGCGCCCCACGAATCTCAATGCAATCCTTCGCGCTTGGCGTTGTGACGTCCTTGTTCTTCGCAATCTTCGAACCCACTGGAAATATTCGCTGCCAGTCAAGCGGTTCGCAAATTTTCCTGGGAAAGACGGGCGCGCGCCCGCGCTCCCACCGATTACGAGTTCTACTCTTTAAAACGCGCGACGAGCTGTTCGCGTTGTTTCTGCAATTCCTCCGGAACCACCCCGCCGAGCGAGTCGAAAAACGTTTTGTGCTA
>Ga0209375_1001733_pt1 | contig 16290 bp, 12 predicted proteins | sample GraSoiAngelo_131_FD_185888 | JGI IMG/M metagenome (GOLD analysis project Ga0209375, IMG submission 185888) | Grasslands soil microbial communities from the Angelo Coastal Reserve, California, USA - 14_0929_02_30cm (SPAdes) (version 2) | ecosystem: Environmental > Terrestrial > Soil > Grasslands ... | reverse complement strand
GCTTTGGGACTGTTTGTTCATGGCTATACTTCTTCTAGATTGACGAAAACTCAGAGAGGAATCGATGCCAAAACTTTTTATCGGAAACATACCCCATGCGTCCTCCGACACAGAGTTGAGTGAGTGGGTGGAATCACAGGGATTTCAAGTGGAATCGGCGCAAATTATTCGCGACCGATCGACGGGGCAATCTCGTGGTTTCGGATTCGTCGTATTGAACGAAGAATGGAAACTGAAGGATGCGATCAATGCTCTCAATGGGCAGCGCATGGGCGGTCGGGTCCTCACCGTAAACGAAGCGCTGCCGCAGACAACGGGCTCAGACGGACGAGGGCAGAGGCTCTCCGTCACTCGCGACCGCCGGTAAAGACGTTCAGGCTCTCAGCGCTCGCCTAGTGTGACGTTCAACGGGTTACCCTGCTGGTTGAAAAAACGAAGGAAGCCAGAATTGCTCTGCCCTGCAGTCCCGCCGACAACGATAAATTTCATCGTGTAGCCGCCGCCTTCGGCAAGATGCGGAAACACTACCATACCGCGTACGCCCGCATTTTCGATCAGAGGTCCGGTTGTGGTAAACAGGGCAGTTCCTCTTTCGTTGAATATCCCGCGGAATCCGGCGCCGGTGATGCCTGAACCGGACGGGGCAGTTACTCGTAAGATACCTTCAAAAGGTACGGCGAGCGTCTCAAACCCCGGAATTTGATTCAAAAACATTGCGACTTGTCCCGACGCCGGAATCGCAAGCGGCTGCGAGGTTCGCATTAGGCCGCCGTCAAGACCTCGCAATTCCAACCGAACGCTTACCGGCGTATTGGAGGGATTCGCGAAAGCAATAGCCGTACGCGTCGAGCCGAGGGTTCCGGCATCAAAATCGCCCATCGACTCGGCATAGATGCGGAAGGTCTGGAGCGGCAGCTCGCCCTCCAGGGAAGTCTGAAATATGAGAACTCCGCCTTCTTTCCGGCTCAAGATCGCGTGTGCATGTGGCGTGTTGAAACCACCGAAAGGAACGATCTGGACTGAACCGAGCTGCAGCGAAGCTACCTGTAGCGGAGACCCGTCCGGTGCAAGATAGTGTAGCGTCGCGCTCGTAGCGGCCGTCCCGCGTGGAGCGATCAAAATGAATTCTGTCGTGTAGCCGGTGCTGTCGGTCATATAAGGAAAGACCAAACGGCCCGGCAGGCCGGCATCCTCGTTCAGCGGCCCGGTGGCCGTGATCAGGTAATCGGAACGTTCATTGATGAGAACACGGGCCGACGCGGCAGTAACACCCGTTCCGGCGGCGACATTCAGCCGCAATATTCCTCGGAACGGCGCCTTCACGGATTGCAGCCCGGGCACCTGAGAAAGAAACACTACGGTCTGGCCGTAACCCGGAATTTGAATCGGCGATGACGTCCCCAACGCTGAACCATCGAACGACGTCAGATCCAGTTGCACCGTCGCAGCCGCGCTGGATGGATTAGCGATGGCAATAGCGGTCCGCGACGACTTTGGTTTGCCGGCATCAAAATCGCCGATCCCCTCAGCATAGAACCTCAATACCATCGAGGGAATTTGGGCCTCAAAGGAAGTTTGATAGATCGTATTCCCTCCGGCTTGCTGCTGAACGATGGCATGCGCATGTGGTGTTTTGAAACCTGAGGACGGCCGGATATAAATCGACCCGACCGACAGATTGTCCAGCAAGCCATTGGTCTCGAGGCGAAAGAAACTGTGCGGCGCTATGGCATATTCAAAAACCGTATCCGTGCCGGCCGCTGTCCCGACCAGGACACCTGGAGGAGGCTCCGTTAGTGTTCCTTGACCGACGAACTGGACGACACCTCCCATCTGTTCCTCGGTGTTGTTCACCAGAATGACCTTGGTGCTCCAACCTGCGCCATCCGCGAAATCGGGAATCACAACCACCTGAGCCGGGACATTCGCATCATCAGCTATCGGAATAGAACTCAGCAGAATGTCGTTTCGCTCGTTTGTAAAGTACCGCAATGCGCTGACAAAAACCGGAAGCGATGCGCTGAAGGTCAATGAGCGTGCCTGCCCTGAGGGCACGCTGATCGGAGCGTCTGCAACAAACGCGGAATACTGCCCGCCGGCAGGCACCGTAACGCTAACCGGAGATGCCGATGCGCCCGCACCATCGGTTAGATAGAAGTCCACGGCCACATCCTGCTCGTTTGGATTGGCAATAGCGATAAAGGATCGGATCTTGTCCGTCACTTCGACAAATAGGGCGCCACTTTGCCGAAGGCGGGGTGCGAGCACCGCGGCTTCGCTTTCAGTAATACCGTTTTGGCGGAACTGGAAGATCTCCAATCCATTCAGCCGCGCCTCCGGAGTTGCAGTATCGGCCGATGCCCAGCCCGCTATCTGGGTCGCTCCTCCACCGGGTGTGCTGGAGGAAGCGCCGGGATTTAACGTCAACGGGACCTCCGAAACCCCGGCGGTGCCGGCGGTGGTGATCTTCTGAAAACTTCGAGGCGGAATGTCGTATCCCACCACAGAAGCCGTAGCGCTGCCGTCGCCGATGCCGAGTTCAATCGGACCCCCGGGACGAGAGCCGCTCCCCTGATCGAAGAAACGTGCCTCCCCGCTCATTTGATCTTCCGTTGTGTTGACCAGCACGACATCCGTATGCCAGCCGGCCCCGTCGGCAAGTTGAGGAATTGTTACGGGCCTATCTCCCGCATCAGCGGAATAATGAACGGGATGAACAATGGGCGTGCTGCTGAGTAAAAGCTCGCTGGATTGGTTGGTAATGGTGAAGAAGGCCGTTGCCGCAACCGGAAGAGATGATACGAAGTTCAGTGTTCCCGGAGCATCGATCTTGAGTGGATCATCTGTGACGAATTTCGAAAAGTGCTGATGGGCAGCCACCGTAACCGTCGCGAACTTTGAGGAATTTCCCTTGTCGTCGGTATAGACAAAATCCACGGTGACGTCGCTATCGTTCGGATTAGCGATCGACAATACCGAACGGCCGCCGCTCGAAACATCCACAAACAACCGTCCCACATCCAAAAATTGCGGCGCCGGCACATTCACCTCGCTGACAGTGGCGCCGTTCTGCATGCGATTGACGATCGCCAAGCCCGCAAGCTGTGTGCCCGAAATCGACTCCGCGGTGGCATAGCCAAATACGGAATCTGTGCGCTTTCCTTCTGTAATTAATGAAGTCGCACCCTGGGGCGCCACCTGAAATTGCTGGGCCGACACAATGTCTGCTGAATTCAGTTTGGCAATAAAGATATCGGGTGTGCCGGCGTTTGTTTCCTGAACGGCATTCGCAGTGGGAAAGTTCGTTGAATGTGTAAAACCTGTGACGTAAGCGTTCCCTGAACTGTCGATAGACAAACCAATAGCGCTGTCGGTAGCAAGTCCTCCCAGAAATGTGGAGAAAACGAGAATGTCTCCATCCGGATCGAATTTCGCCAGAAAGGCGTCACGATCCCCACCAATAAAGGACTGAACTGCATTCGCTACAGGAAGATCGAATGAAATGGTGTAGCCGCAGATATAAACATTGTGCCCTCGATCGACGGCGATACCCGTACCGCTGTCGTGTTGGCTACCGCCGAAATAGCTTGAAAACGTCAGCGAAGCGCCGTCGGGCGATAGTTTCGCCACAAACGCATCAAAAGGCCAGACGCCGTTGGCGTCAGGGGATCCCGCGATAGTGGCCTGATACGCATTGATCCTCGGAAAATTCAGGGAGTTTGTGTATCCAGTAATATACGCGCTCCCCGCCTCATCCACGGCGATCCGGGTCGCTTCGTCGGAACTGATTCCCCCGATGTAGGTCGAATACTGTAGCGCTGTACCCGCAGGATTCAGTTTAAACACGAAAACATCGTCAGTACCGCCGCCGTAAGTGTTCTGCAGAGCATTCACAAGCGGAAAATTGGGTGAGCTCGTGAAGCCCGTCACGTAGGCCGCGCCATTGCCGTCAACCGCAATAGAGAATGGGTTATCGTTGCCGAGACCCCCCATGTAGGTGGAATAGATCAGATTTCCGCCGGAACCGATCTTTGCAACGAAGGCATCCGCGAACCCTCCTGCATAGTTGCGCTGATATGGATTAGCGGTTGGGAAATTGGTGGAACTCGTTGTTCCCGTGAGATACATGTTGCCGGCCGCATCAAGAGCAATGCCGTATCCTCGGTCATCAACAGAGCCGCCAAGAAAACTCGAGAACAAAATGGCGTTGCCCGTTCTGTTCAGCTTCAGGACGTAGGCATCGAGAACTCCGCCGCGGGTTCTCTGAAAGCCGCTGACGATCGGAAAATCGTTAGAGGAGGTGTAACCGGTGATGTGGGCATTGCCGCCGGTATCGACGGCGATCGAGTGACCTTCATCGGAACCAGAACCGCCGATATAAGTCGAATACACAATCTGCGTACCCGTTGGATCGAGCTTCAGTATGAACGCATCCGTCGTCCCGCCGGAATTCTTGCTCTGAGCGGCGGAAGCAACCGGGAAGTCTGCGGATGTCGTGACACCGGTCACATAGACGCTGCCTTCAACATCGACAGTGATCGCGTTTCCTTGATCGGGGCCAGAACCGCCAAAATACGTGGAATAGACAAGCAAAGGATCGATAATGAGCGGCTTCGTCTTGTCATACTCACCAATATTGAATTTCACGTAATTAGAAAAAATGACGTACGACACATCGACACTTTTCTCGATGCCGTCGATGGTTTGATAGGCGTGAGGTTTCCGTTCGAGGATCGGGTCGCCATCAGTTGTAAGGACGAGGTCCCCCGCGGTGTCGAGCGATATTCGGCGGATGCCCGAGAAGGCGAGCCGGATTTTTTTTGGATCGGCTCCCGGATTGACGACGAAATCGTATTCGAGAAGCTGGCCATTGCCATGGTAGACAACATCGATTCCGGGATAAATATCGGAATATCGAACCCTCTTGTATCGCGGTATGCCGGTTGTTTGGGCATGTCCGGTCAAGTAATTTGCCGACCCCGGAAGGCGGTCCATACCTTCCACCTGTGGATGCCTGTTCTGGCCTAGCAGTTTCATTCGAACTGCCGATGTTTTCGGAGCCGTAAACCCAATAACTGCCTCGTTTTGGGTGAGAAAAACTGTATGTCCGCTGCCACGGCCGAGGAATTCGACCCGACCATCGGCCTGACCAAGATTTCGTTCGAAAGCTAAATCGATTTTCCCGTAAATCGGATTAGCCGAAGACGCCGCGGCCGCCGGCAAGGCACTGAATGAAACTATGACTAAGAGGACTAACAACAAACCACTACCTCCTCAAAATGCCAAACCCAAAATGCTAGCCTTTTTTGGACGGCCGGAGCAAGACGAGGAGAGCGGAGGGGGCGCATTCCACTCCTCTGCGAGGAGGGGAATGCACTCACATCAGCGCTGCAATGTGGGTTTTCACCGAGTTACCCAACAAATCGAGGTTATAACCACCTTCTAATAACCCAATCACGCGGCCGGCAGCATGCTTCTCAGCAACGCGAAGGACTTCCTTTGTCATTTCGGAGAAATCGGAATCTTCCAGCATCAATCCGCCCAGAGGATCTCCGAGGCGCGAGTCGAAACCGGCGGAGATGATGATGAGATCTGGCGGGAACCTTCGCTCGATTTCATGGATGGCATCGGTGAATGCCTGCCGGTGCTGGCGAGCCGGCGTCCCCGCACGCAGAGGAATATTCAAAGTAAAACCTTCTCCTTTGCCGCCTCCTCGCTCGCCCGAAGAGCCAGTCCCGGGATAATAGGGGTATTGGTGAGTCGAAAAATAGAAAACTGTCGGGTCGTTCCAGAAGATTTCTTGCGTGCCATTCCCGTGATGGACGTCCCAGTCGATGATCAAAACTCGTTCAACGCCGTACTTCGCCTGCGCGTACCGCGCGCCGATCGCGGCGTTGTTAAAAAGGCAAAATCCCATTGCAGTTGAAATCGTTGCATGATGGCCGGGAGGACGAATGAGACCAAAGGCACGGCCCCCTCCTTGACGCATGGCTTCGTCGACAGCGGCAAGAGCGGCTCCTGCTGCCAGCTGCGCTACCTCGAACGACTCCGGGCTGATACGGGTATCGGCGTCGACGAAGCTCTCGCCGCTTTTCGAGAGCGCTTCGATTTCGTGGATCAGGTCTTCGCGATGGCACCGCGCAATGTCTTCACTGCGTGCAGGCTGCGGTCGAACCCGAGCAAGCTTTCGCGAAAGCGCATCATCTTGCCCGAGTGCGTCCAAAATGGCCGAGAGCCGCCTCGCATTTTCCGGATGAAGACCCGTGTCGTGTTTCAGATATGCTGGGTCGTAAATTAAAGAAACGGCCAAATTGTAATCCTCACACGGCGCCTTTATCCGTGGGCCTTCGGAATAAGATGAACGGCAGAAGCTTTGAACACTGAGAAAATCTCGGCACCTTTGGATAGCTGCAGGTCCGCGGCGGCTTGCCGCGTAACCAATGCAACGAGCTCGAATCCAGCATCAATAGTAACTTTTGTCAGAACGCCGGCAATGGCAATTTGCAGCACCGTGCCGCGTAAGTGGTTTCGGGCGCTGCTCTGTTCGGCACGTCCTTTTTCGAGCGTCACATCTTCACCCCTGACACACACGTAAAAATCCGATTCGTCGCCGCCAGGATCGGCGGCCACGAGTTGCGCCGATCCGACATCGAGCAAAGCAGTTCCGCCTTCACGCCGGCGTATCCGGCCTGAAACAACCGTTTCCACTCCCACCGCTGCCGCTACCTCGGGGTGCTGGGGCCGCGTAAAGACTTCTCGAGGAGGACCAGCTTGTAAAACCCGGCCACTGCTCATAACGAGCATCTGATCGCCCAGTGTCAGCGCATCGACCCAATCGTGTGTGACAACAATGGCCGGAATGCCCAGAGTGCGAAGCAACTGCGCGAGCTCAGATCGCACGTGATCACGCATGGCTGCATCCAAGGCCGAAAGCGGTTCATCCAGAAGCAGCAATCGGGGCTTGCGCGCGAGTACGCGCGCCAATGCCACACGCTGTTGCTGTCCTCCGGACAGTTCCGACGGCCATTGATTGAGGACATCATCCACTTTCAGCATAGATGCAATGCGGTTTACGGACTCCGCCGAATGCTTGGCGGCATATCCAATGTTTTCGGAAACGCGAAGATGCGGGAACAACGCGTAATCCTGAAAGAGAAATCCAATCGGTCTTTTTTGTGGCCGGACATTCACCCAATCTTTCCCGTCGAACACGATCCGGCCCGCACTCAGCTTCTCCAGCCCTGCAATACATCGCAAGACAGTTGTTTTTCCTGCGCCTGAAGGCCCGAAAAGAATTGTAGTAGATGGGCCGTAAGGGATACGAATAGAGGCCTCAACGCGCAAACGGCCGTCAAACCGCTTCTCGATGTCGGCGATCAGCAGCAAAGAACCACACTTTCCGGTTGAGTCCGTAAACAATAGAAAGGATCACGAATGAGATAATCAGCAACGTGGCGGAGGTCACTGCAGCCGAGGTGTAGTTCAAGCCCTGCACCTGGTCATAGATATCAATGGAAAGCGTTCGGGTTACGCCGGGAATATTTCCGCCGACCATGAGCACCACGCCGAACTCACCCAGCGTATGTGCAAAACTCAAAACGAAGCCCGTGAGAACACCCGACCACGATTGGGGAACGATCACTCGATAGAACGTTTCGAAATTCGACACACCCAGCATCCAGGAAGCCTCGATGTATTTGCGCTCAACTGCACCGAAGGCTGCGGCAATCGGCTGGACCGCAAAAGGAAGACTGTAAAGGACGGACGCAAGAACGAGACCATTGAACGTGAACGCCAAGCCGAAACGTCCCAATGGACTCTGCGGCCCCAGCGCGATTAAAACGTAAAAACCCAATACCGTTGGAGGCAATACGAGCGGCAATGCCACAACCGCCTCCAGAAGAAATTTCCATCGCCACTCCGAAAATGCGAACCAGTAGCTCAATGGCAGCGCAATCACCATGAGGATCACTGAAGTGACCGCAGCCAGTTCGAGCGTTGTGATGAGTGCTTCCCAGTTCATAGGTAAGTCCCTCTCGCTCTGGGAGAGGGCGCCGCGAAGCGGCGGGTGAGAGTCACAGGATTCGCCAAAACCTGTTGACCCTCAACTTTCCTTGAGGCTTCGCCCTATCGGGCTCGCGCTTCGCGCCCTCTCCCAGAGGGAGACGGTGTTCCGAAACCATACTTTTCGAAAATCCGGCGCGCCCCCGGCCCGCGCAGCCACTCGTGAAAGGCTCTCCCCGCAGAACCCGCACGCTTCAATAACACGGCCCCTTGTTCGAGCCGTGGATACATTTCGGAGGGAATCACCCAATATCGCCCAGCTTTCTGCATTGGCCCAGACAAGGCAAGGGACAGCGCGATAATGCCGGCGTCCGCTGCGCCAGACTGCAAAAACTGAGCGGCCTGCGAGATGTTCTCCCCCAGGACGAGCTTGCCTTTCACGCGATCATAAAGTTTTGCATATTCCATTGCGGATGCCGCCGCTCGGCCGTACGGGGCGTGCGCAGGGTTCGCGATTGCGATCTTTTTCACTGAATCGTTCAGCAAGGACGTCATTCCGAGCTTGTTCATGTCCAGAGGCGACCGGTTTGGTATCCACAGAACAATGCGTCCCACGCCATAGGGAAACGTGGATCCGGACACGGCGTACCCTTCCTGCTCGAGTTGCTTGGGATACTCGGTATCGGCAGAGAGAAACACATCGAATGGCGCTCCATTTAATATTTGCGCGTAGAAATTTCCCGACGAGCCGAGCGTGAGATGAACCACGTTCCCCGTGTCGTGCTCGAAGTTTTGGATGATTTCCTGGATAGCAAAATTGACATCGGCTGCAGCCGCGACGTTGACGCTCTCAGCCCGCAGCGGAATGGCGGCCGCCAAGAAGCAGAAAATCCAGCGGGCAGTTCTCATAACAGACCGAAGAACACCCAACAAACAAAAGCACCGATGACGCTCATGGACAATCCCCAGATCATGAGCTTATTGAACAAGGCCTTTCGGTCTTCGCAAGCTGCCGCATTCGCAATGCAAAGCGCGCCAAGCGTTGAGAGCGGAGAGACATCGACGAGGTGCGCGCCGACGTTGACCGACGACGCGATCGCCATGGCGTTGCCGCCGCCAATCTTTTGGATCAGTCCCGGAATAGTCGGCATGAACGCCGGCATAACCACACCTGAAGAACTGCTGTAGACGGAGATAACTCCTGTAACAAATCCCATAACCGCCGTCACTGAGGCCTGCGTCGAGAAACGCGCCAGGATGGTGGTGAACAGGTCCATGCCGCCCTTCTTCTCGAGAATGGAAATCAAGACGGTGACACCGGAAACCATCAGGATTACATTCCAGGGCATGGCTTTGACGGCTTTCTCTTCATTGGCTGCACGGGCCAGTGTCATGATTGCAGCAGCAATGATGGCTGCCATTCCAACGTCAATCTTGAAATAAGCCACCGATACCAGCATCGCGCCAATCAGAGCAAGTGTGAGCTTTTGGTGCCACGTAAAGGGTCCCTCGTGCGCGAGCAACGCATCGTCGGCCTTTAACGCTTTGACGGGCGCGTTGCGCGACATCAGTTTGTATCCGCCCAGCAGAAAATATCCGGTCAAACCCACAAACCCTTCGGCAAGGAAGTTGTTGTAGAAAGTCGGCCATTCCTGGTTGGTGATACCTATGCGTGCAAGCAATCCATTGGCGATCACGCCGGTGGGCGCAAACGGGGAAAGCGCACCCGAGTTCGCGCCACAGCACACAACGACGGTCATCAGAAATCCGCTGATTCCCATGTTTCCGGCGACAGTCATTGCAACGGGGGCGAGTAGCGCGGTCGTTGCTATATTTCCAGCACCGATACCCGCCAGTCCTGCCGCGAGGAAAAAGAAAATGACGGGGATCACGCCGACGTTGCCCCGCGCGAGCTTCACGCTTTGTCTCGCGATCTTGTGCAGAGTTCCGTTCACGTTGGCCTGGCTGAAGAAGAGCGTAACTCCGACCAGAATGAGGAACAGGCTCGCCGGAAATCCGGCCGCCACATCGGTGGCCTTCATTCCCCCCAGCCCTACACCGATGATGAACGCAAAGGCAATGGAGAGGAAGCCAACATTGATTTCCGACAAACAACTAATAATGATGGCGACAGCAAACGCAATCACGGAAAGTACCGCAAGATTCATGTTTGGAGGACTTTAGCATACTTTGCAACTCTAGCGGCGGTCTATGACGGTGTACATGAGCATCCATCCTCTCCCCCTGGGAGAGGGCGCGAAGCGCGAGCCCGATAGGGCGAAGCCTCAAGAGAGGGTGAGGGTCTCAAGATTCGAATAGACTCGTAGCCCTGCCCGACGCCAGGCTGAATGTTGACAACTTCGATCAAAAAAGGAAGAATTCCAGTTCACAGAGGTTCTGAAATGCCCACCTGGAAGGAAAAACTCGCCGGCAGCATGGATCCGCCGCTTGCCGAGGAAATCGATGTCTTTGAAACGCAAATGGTTTTGCGCAGGCAAGGGAAGCTCGACGAGAAGATCTTTGCGGAAACGCGTCTGCGCCGAGGGTGTTACGGCCAGCGTTACGATAATGGGCATCGGCATGACGGCATCCGCACACAAGAGCTTTCGCTGAGCGACGTGACCAAGGGGCCTGAAACGCTTTGGGACGCACCCGGCATGCAGCGCATCAAAATCCCATTCGGCGGCGTCACGCCTGATCAACTCGATACTCTGGCGGACCTAGCCGAGGAATACGCCGACAGTGTGCTTCATGTCACCACACGCCAGGACTTCCAACTTCACTACGTTCATATCGAAGACACTCCGAGCCTGATGCGCCGGCTTGCGGCTGTCGGTGTTACCACGCGTGAAGCTTGCGGCAATTCCGTGCGAAACGTGACCGCTTGTCCGCTCGCCGGTGTGTGCCGCGGCGAAGTTTTCGATGTGACACCGTATGCGAAAGCATGCTCCAAGTTCTTGCTTGGCCATCCCGACACGCAAGGCTTCGGCCGCAAGTTCAAAATCGCCTTCTCCGGCTGCAAGCACGAGGCTTGCGGCTTGACCAGCATGCACGACATGGGCTGCATTGCCGTGAAGCGCCTCGAAAATGGAAAAGAGCGGCGGGGCTTCGAGCTATATGTCGGCGGCGGTTTGGGCGCAGTGCCCCATCAAGCCAAACTGTTCGACGAATTTCTGCCGGAAGAAGAATTGTTGCCTATCGCCCAGGCTATTTCACGCGTGTTCGCCCGATTGGGCGAAAAGAAAAACCGGGCGGCCGCTCGAATCAAATTCCTCGTAACCAAGATTGGCATTGAGGAGTTCCGGAGAATCGTGCGGGAAGAGCGGAAGATCATGCCCGAAGACGGTCGTTGGACGGGTTATCTGGCAAACGTCGATCACTACCAGGAAACGCCGAAGAGACAACCGGCTCGCTTGAACGGCCACGAACGGCCTGACGCTTTCGAAGCATGGCATCGAACGAATGTGTATCAGCAACGACAGTCGGGATATGCCGTCGTAACGGTCACGCTTCCCTTGGGAGATATGTCCGCAAGACAATGCCGGCAGCTCGCCGACGTTGCACGCCGTTTCAGCGGCGACAATATCCGCACGACAGTGGAACAGAATATCGTGCTGCGATGGATCAGCGAGGCTGATATGCCGGATCTGTACCGTGAACTGAAGTGCATTGGGCTGGACCAGTCTGGCGCGGGCACGATTGTCGATGTCACAGCGTGCCCGGGTACGGATACCTGCAAGCTGGGCATCGCTTCCTCGCGCGGCCTGGCGGCAGAGATTCGAAATCGCTTGAGCGAGAAGTTTTTCCTACTCGATGATGCGGTCAAGAAACTCCACATCAAAATCAGCGGCTGCTTCAACTCCTGCGGCCAGCACCACATCGCGGATCTGGGGTTCTATGGAACCAGCCGCACGATTGATAATCGCAAAGTACCCCATTTCCAGGTTGTGCTTGGCGGTAAACGACAGGAGAATGCGGCGGCATACGGACTGGCGATCGGCACCGTACCTTCCAAACGCATTCCTGAAGTTGTGGCGCTTTTGACCGAACGATATGTTCAAGACCGCGCCGGCGAGGAAAGCTTCCAAGATTTTGTGAAACGTATCGGCAAGCCGGAACTCCGTCGAATGCTGGAACCTTTCATGGACGTGCCGTCGTTTGAAAGCGATCCCTCCTATTACTCCGATTGGGGCGATCCGCGTGTGTTCACGATCGGTGACCTGGGAGCCGGCGAATGCGCCGGCGCAGTTGTGTCAACAGTGCAATTCGATTTAGCAGCCGCGGAGCGATTGGTATTTGAAAGCCAGTTGAAATTGGATGAAGGCGATTACACGCGGTCCGATGCTCTTGCTTATAAAGCGATGCTTCAAGCGGCCATCGCGCTGGTCAGGACGGAGTTCCATGATGTGCCCGATCATCCGGATAGCATTGTGAATGAGTTTCGCACGCGCTTCTACGATACCAACGTGTTAGGAGATCGGTATGCCGGGAACAAATTCGCTCAGTATCTGTTCCGGCGTCACGATTCTCCGCCGCAAGTGCATACGCACGATTACGCTCACCGGATTGTCGAGGAGGCTCAGTTGTTCATCGAAGCCGTCTATGCTTGTCACGATTCCCTTACCGAACGTGGGACCGTCGGCATATCGGGGAGGCTGCCTGTTCAGGTTGGGAAAGCCGGACCCTAATGGACCTGTATCGGCTGGGTATCAAATTTTTCGCCGCCGGCGGTGAACGGATTCAGCCGGCGGAGCTCATTCCTATCTTCCATGAATGGATTCAGAAGCAAGCCTTCGAAAACCACCTTCTGATCGACGTCCACAATTACAGCCACATTCGCGAAGGCCCCGGTATTCTGCTCGTCGCGCATCAGGGTAACTTCAGCATTGATATGACCGACGATCGCATGGGCCTTCTCTACTACCGTAAACAACCGGTTGAGACGCTGACGGAGATCATAAAGCCCGCCATCGAAGGCTGCCGCCTCCTGGAAAATGATCCGAGAGTGCGGGACTGCCTGCGGTTCCACACCGATGAAGTTCTCATCGTCTCCAATGATCGTCTGCTCGCCCCAAACAATGACGAGACGTTCTCGACTCTCGAACCGCAGCTATCCTCCGCCCTCAACCAGGTTCTCGGCAAAACCTTCAAGCTCTCTCGCATCAGCGACGACCCGAAAGAACGCCTTACGATCCGCGCTCAGGCGTAACGCATCCCGCTTCTGCATGAAGGGTCCCCGATTAGCGCTGCCGAAATCCCGTGCGGGATCGCCGTTAGAGATGTGAACGAATTACGCTGGGGGTTATTCCCCTCCTTCCATCACCGCAAGGAGGGGAATGCGCCAGATTCCAAATTCGTTCACGCCTTCTTAGACTGCCGCTATAGTTCAAGGGTCATTGTCGACCGCTGCATGGGTCTATGCGGATCAAGACCCGTTGCTGAAGAACTGATTGAGTTCGGCAAAGGGAACGGTCTCGTCAAAACCGCTGAAGCTGCCTTCCTTCGCAATCAGCTCGGCCGCGCGTATAAAACCGGTCCACGCAGTGCGCGCGAGTGAAGAACCGACGCTGATACGGCGCACACCCATGTCCGCAAGATCCGCCACTTTCAGGCCGATGTTGTTGCTGACGAGAATGTTCACAGGTTTTGGAGCGAGTTCGGTAACTATTGTTTGGATTTCCTCACGCTGGCAGACACCAGGAGCATACAGAACATCCGCACCTGCCTCTGCATACGCTTGAAGGCGCCGGATAGATTCCTTGAACGGGTCGGCGTGGCCGACGAGATAGCACTCGGCTCGCGCGGTCAGTAACACTGCGGGCTCAGTGCTGTCGATGGCCGATCGGGCGGCTTTAATGCGCTCGACAGCGAGCCGTAATTCATACAGCGGCTCCGCGCGATGTCCGGTATTGTCCTCAATCGAAAGACCGGCCACACCCGTACTGATGCACAGCCGGACATTTCCGCCGACAGTCTCCGGCTCGTCAGCATAGCCGGATTGAAAATCCGCATTCACAGGTAGATCGACTGCGGCGGTGATCTCCGCGATGTTTCCCAGCACGGCATCGCGAGAGACCACCCCTCCGTCGTCCGGCAGCCCACGTGAGAACGCAAAACCCGCACTCGTCGTCGCGAGGGCTTTGAAACCGAGGTGCTTTAAATATCTCGCCGAACCCGGATCCCATGGGTTCGGGATAACAAAACAACCACTCTTGTGCAGTTTCCGGAACGCCTCGCGCCGCGCAGCGAAATTGGACTCAGACATGGCGTCTGAATATACACAGGTCGCCGAAGGCTTACCACCTTTTAGCGAAGTGATCTATTAACCTGGTATTCTAGGCGACGCGGCGGCGTCCTGTGATTGCACCGACGGCGCGTCCCCACATGCTGGTCTTGAGTTCCTCCTTTCGCTCGTGTAATTCTTCGCCCACTTCGCGCAATCGGGAAGTACCCATCGACTTGCGCGCTTTCGGAAACATTTGTTTCTCTTCCTCTTCCGCGTGGTGCTCAATGAGATCCTTCAGCACTTTGACTTTAGCTGCGAATTCCTCAGAATCCGCATCCGCATTCTTGATCTCAGGCATGACCATATCCACAACGTGATGCTCTTCCATGGCTTCGAAGTACAAATGGACGTCTGATTTCGATCGGAGCGATTCTTTGAACGCGGGATAGAAGATCTCTTCCTCGATCGCGGTATGGACCTTCACTTCGTTTTCGATCTCCGTCAGAAGTTCCTCGCGCTGGCCGGCATTTCGACCTGTTGTTCCCTCAAGGCGCTTCAGCAATTGTTTGACATTTTTGTGATCTTGCTTGAGAAGAGCGATCGCATCCTTAACTCGCATTTCCGGCGGTCCGGCGATGGGTACTACGCTTACGTGAACTAGCGGGCATATCTATCTATTTGCTCCTTCTTAATACGGTTAATTGATCGAACCCATATTTAAAAGCTATGTGACAGAGACGCAATGCTGACAAGAATGCAATATCAGTGGCTTATTGGTGAGACCTGATTACCCGCGATGGAGCGGGTATGATCCCAAGACGCGGACGGATTTCGCTTGAACAGAGAGTTCGTGGAGAGCGTCCGAGACCGGCTTTGCGTCGGCGCACCCGATAAGGTCCAAATAGAAAAGATATTCAAACGGCGAGCCCCGAAGGGGGCGGCTCTCGATTTTGGCGAGGTCGATGCGGCGCTCGGCAAAGGGCCGAAGCGACTGATATAGCGCACCGGGAACATTACCCACACTGAAGACGATCGTTGTTTTGTAATCTTCTGCCGGCGCCTTCGCAGCTTCCGGAGACTTCGATGGCGTGACGAGCAGGAAGCGCGTGTAATTTTCCGCGTGATCTTGAATCGATTCAGCCAAAATGACACCACCATAGACTTCGGCGGCCCGTCGAGTGGCAACAGCGGCCGAATCGCCGCGTCCTTCCCGGATGACGTGTTCCACGGCGCCGGCTGTGTCATAAACCGGCACGGCCTGGATCAGCGGATGTTTCCTGAAGAACTGTTCGCATTGGGCGAGAGCAACCGGATGAGACAGCGCTTTCCGGACCGCGCTCAAGGCCACACCCGGAGGCGCAATCAGCGCAAACACAATGCGTCTGACAGTCTCGCCTACGATCTTTACGTCATGTTCGAACAAGAGGTCGTAACAGCGATGGATCGATCCAGCCAAGGTGTTCTCGATGGGCACGACACCGTAGCGTGCTTCTCCTTGCGCGACGGCAGCGAAGACATCCTCCAGCGTGTCTCGTGGGAACAACTGGGCTTCCTTGGAAAGCAAATCGATGGCGGCATCTTCGCTATTCGCCCCCCTCGTTCCCTGATAGGCGGCATCATAGACCGATGGCATGCAGTCGATCATACACCGCCGACCGGCGTGCCGGATCGCGGGTTTTGATAAACTCGGCCTATGCCGCAACCGCTGGACCAAGTCACGATCGGCATCCTGGAGCATCGCTTCACAAAAGAATTCACGACACTGCTGCAGCGATTCGGCGCGACCGTGTATGCCTGCCCGATGCTGGAAGAAAGGCCTGTGGAAAACCGAGAGGAGTTGGAGCAATTCGTCCGGCAAGTTGCGGCGGGAAATTTCGAGTTAATGATTTTTTTGACGGGTGTAGGAGCGCGGTTCCTGGTCTCGGCAGCGGAATCCGCCGGGTTAAAGAACGAGTTCCTTCAGGCACTCGATAAGATGCTCATCGTCGTTCGGGGACCTAAGCCGGTCGTGGCGTTGCGTCAATTCGGGGTGCGCGTGGATGTAGTCCCCGAAAACCCGA
>Ga0209375_1001730_pt1 | contig 16311 bp, 13 predicted proteins | sample GraSoiAngelo_131_FD_185888 | JGI IMG/M metagenome (GOLD analysis project Ga0209375, IMG submission 185888) | Grasslands soil microbial communities from the Angelo Coastal Reserve, California, USA - 14_0929_02_30cm (SPAdes) (version 2) | ecosystem: Environmental > Terrestrial > Soil > Grasslands ... | reverse complement strand
TCCCCCCTCTCCACGTCGTGGAGAGGGGGCAGGGCCCACCCCTCGTTCCCCCTCTCCACGAAGTGGAGAGGGGGCCAGGGGGTGAGGCAACATGTGCGGCATCTTCGGCGCGGTCTCGCTCTCCGGCGCGCCCCTCCGCCACGCCGAGCGGCTCGCCGCGATGGCCGCCGCCCTCGCCCACCGCGGGCCCGACGGCGAGCGCATCGTCGGGCACGCCAGCGCTCGCCTCGGCGCTCGCCGCCTCGCGATCATGGACCTGACCACCGGCGATCAGCCGTTTCAAAGCCCCGACGGGGCCGTCTGGATGGTCTGTAACGGCGAGATCTACAACGCCGCCGAGCTGCGCCAGGGCGGCGAGCGCGCCGGCTATCCGTTCCGGTCGAAGGGGGACATCGAGACCATCGTGCCGCTGTACGCGCGGCAGGGGGCCGACGGCGTCGCGCGCCTCGAGGGGATGTTCGGCCTCGCGATCTGGGACGACGCCCGCCGCCGCCTCGTCCTCGCGCGCGATCGCGCCGGGGAGAAGCCGCTGTTCTGGACGCAGATCGGCGACGAGCTGCGCTTCGCCTCCGAGGTCCAGGCCCTGCTCGTCTTCCCCGACCAGTCGCGCCGCGTCTCCCCCCGCGCCGCGGCGTTGTACACCGCCCTCGGTTACGTCCCCGCGCCGCACACAATGCTCGACGGCATCCACAAGTTGCCGCCCGGCCACCTGCTCATCGCCGAGGCAGGGAGCGTGACGGTGCGGCCCTACTGGGACCCGGCGGCGGCCGCCGCGGCGCCGTCTACACTCGAGTCCGCGGCGCAGCTGCGCGAGACGCTGCTCGGCGCGGTGGCGCGCGAGCTGATGAGCGACGTCCCCCTCGGCATCTTCACGAGCGGCGGGCTCGACTCGTCGTTTCTCGTCGCCGCGGCGGCGCGCGCCATGCCCGGCGAGCGGCTCCACACCTACGCCGTGCGCTTCACCGAGCCCGGCTACGACGAGAGCGCCTTCGCCGAGCAGGTGACGCACGACATCCGCTCCGTCCACCACGTCGTGACCGCGGACGATGCCGCGCTGCGGCGCGCCCTCGACGTCGTCACCGAGCGCCTCGCCGAGCCGGTCGGCGACCCCGCGTTGCTGCCGACCTACCTGCTGGCCGAGGCGGCGCGCGCGGACGTGAAGGTGGTGCTCTCCGGCGAGGGCGCGGACGAGCTGTTCGGCGGCTATCCCACCTACCCCGGGCACCGAGCCGCCCTCGGTTGGCAGCGCCTGCCCGGCCCGCTCCGCGCCGTGCTGCGCGGCGCCATCACGCGGCTCCCCGCGTCCACGGGCAAGGTGACGCTGGAGTTCATGCTCAAGCAGTTCGTCGCCGCGGCCGATCGCCCGCTGCTGGAGCGTCACCTCGCGTGGTTCGGCGCCCTAGGGCCAGACGTGGACGACGTCGACGAGGTCGCGGCCAAGCTGCGCGGCTTCCCCGAGGAGGATCCGCTCAACCGGGTGTTGTGGCTCGATTTTGTCACCTATCTGCCCGACAACCTCCTCGTCAAAGTGGATCGGGGGACGATGCTCGCCTCGATCGAGGCGCGGGCGCCGTTCCTCGACCGCCGGGTCCTGGAGCTGGTGCTCCCCGCGCCGTCGGCGCTCAAGGTGCGGGGCTTCACCACCAAGGCGATATTGAAACAGGCGGCGCGGGGTCTAGTGCCCGCCAACGTGATCCGCCGTCGCAAGCGCGGCCTGTCGGTGCCGGTGGCCCGCTGGCTCAACGCCGGCCTGGCGCCGCTGGCGGACCGCTATCTGGCGGCGCCGCATCTGGCACCGGATCGCGTGCGGCCGCTGCTCGCCGAGCATCGCGCCGGCCGCGCCAATCACGCCCGCAAGCTGTGGCCGGTGCTCATGGCCGAGTTGTGGGCGGAGCGGTGGCACGTCGACATGGACCCGCTCCGGGTAGGCTAACCCCGGGGCCATGCCCCGGGGTTTACGAGGACCTATGAACCGCGCCGAAGCCCTGGACCTGATGCAGGAGCACACCCAGTCGCCCTCGCTGCGCCAGCACATGCTGGCCGTCGAGGCGGCGATGCGCGCCTACGCCGCCAAGTTCGGCGAGGACCCGGAGGCCTGGGGCGTCGTCGGCCTGCTGCACGACTTCGACTACGAGCGCTACCCCAACGCGGCGCACTCCCCGAGCGAGGACCACCCCAGCTGGGGGGTGCGGTTGCTGCGCGAGCGCGGGCTTCCCGAGCCGCAGTGCCGGGCGATCCTCGGCCACGCCAGCTACACCGGCGTGCCGCGCGACACGCCGATGGCCAAGAGCCTGTTCGCGGTGGACGAGCTGTGCGGCTTCCTCGTCGCCTGCGCGCTGGTGCGGCCGTCGCGCAGCTTCCGCGACCTCGAAGTGTCGTCGGTGAAGAAGAAACTCAAGGACAAGGCGTTCGCCCGCGGCGTGAACCGCGACGAAGTCCGCCAGGGCGCCGAAGAGCTGGGCGTGCCGCTCGACGAGCACGTGACCTTCGTGATTCAGGCGCTGCGTCCCGTCGAGGCAGCTCTCGGTCTGTGAGTGATCCGCTCGGGCTCGCGATCGACCGCGCGGCGGGCGCCCGCCCCATCGCCGGCAACACGCTCGAACACCATCCCGACAGCGCGGTCGCCCTCGCCGCGATGCTCGCCGACATCGCCGCCGCCCGCCGCTGGGTGCACCTCGAGAACTACATCATCCGGGACGACCACACCGGCCAGCGCTTCGCCGACGTCCTCGCGGAGCGGGCCGCCGCGAAGGTGCGGGTGCGCGTGTTGTACGACGCCCTCGGGTCGATCGGGACGTCCCGACGCTTCTGGCGTCGCCTGCGGCAGGCGGGGGCCGAGGTGCGGGCGTTTCACCCGCTGCTGTCCCTGCGTCCGCTCGAGTGGCTGAAGCGCGACCACCGCAAGTTGCTCGTGACCGACGGGCACACCGCGATGATCGGCGGTCTGTGCATCGGCGACGAATGGGCGGGCGACCCGGCGCGCGGCCGCCAGCCGTGGCGCGACACGATGGTGCGCGTGTGCGGGCCCGCCGTGACGGCGCTCGACGCGGCGTTCGGCCGCCTGTGGCGGCGCGCCGGCGAGCCGCTGCCCGAGGGCGAGCTGGACGCCGATCCGGCGGAATGCGGCACCTCCCCCGTGCGCGTCGTCGCGGGCGCGCCGTCACGCGCGCACATCTACCGGTCGGTGCAGCTGCTGGCGGCGAGCGCCGCGGAGCGGCTGTGGATCACCGACGCGTACCTCCTCGCGCCGCCGCCGCTGTACGCCGCGCTGCTCGACGCGGCGAAGGCGGGGGTGGACGTGCGCCTGCTCGTCCCCGGCGCAAGCGATCTGCCGGTGATCCGCAACTTCACGCGCGTCGGCTACCGCGACCTGCTGCGCGCCGGCGTGCGGGTCTATGAATGGCAGGGGCCGATGCTGCACGCGAAGACGCTGCTGGTGGACCGCCGCTGGGCGCGCGTGGGATCGAGCAACCTCAACGTGTCGAGCCTGCTCACGAACTACGAGCTGGATCTCGTCGCCGAGTGCCAGGAGCTGAGCGAAGCGCTCGCGGCCCAGTTCCGGCGCGACCTCGCCTACAGCCGGGAGATCGTGCTCGAGCCGCGACGTCTGAAACTTCCCGCGAAGCTCGTCCCCGCGCCCGCGGTGCCACGGGGCCAGGAACGCGCGGTGGCCCACAAGCGTTCTGGTTACGAAATGGGCGCGGTCGCGGTGGTCGCGCTGCGCCGCGTGGCGGGCGGGTTGCGCCGCGCCATGGCGTGGACCGCCGCGCTCACCTGCGCCGGCATCGGCGCGCTGCTGCTCGTGTTCCCGCGTGTGATGAGCATCACCATCGCCGTCGTCGCATTCTGGCTCGCGCTGAGTTTCGGACTGTTCGCGATGCAGCGCCGCCGTTCGTGGAAGACGGCCGATGAAGCCTGAACCGCCGTCCGTCCAACCTCCCGGGGGCTCCCCGCGTATAGAGAACGAGGCCGAGCTCGCGACGCGGGCGCGGGGCGGCGACCGCGTCGCCTTCGGACAGCTGGTCGAGCGGTTCGCGCCGCAGGCGCGGCGGGTGGCGCGGGCGGTGTTGCAGGATCCGCACGACGCGGACGACGCCGCGCAGGATGCGTTTCTCGCGGCGCTGGTGAAGCTCGATCAGTACGACCCGCGGCGGCCGTTCGGCCCGTGGCTGATGCGGATCGTCGCCAACGCGGCGACCGACCGGCGCCGGCGTCGCACGGTGCGGCAGGTGGAGCCGCTGGCGCCTGAGCTGACGGGCGGCGGCCCGCGGCCCGATCGCGAGGCCGAGCAGAGCGCGCTGGGCGACCGCCTGCGCGCCGCGCTGGCCGAGCTGCCCGAGCGGCGGCGCATCGCGGTGGTGTTGTTCGACGTGGAAGGCTACTCCCACTCCGAGATCGCGCAGATCCTCGGCATCCCCGAGGGCACGGTGCGCTCCGAAGTGTTTCACGCGCGCCGCCGGCTGCGCGAGCTCCTGGCGGACTGGAGATGAAGGATATGACTGGACCGATGACACCGTTCGACCACCGGCCGGATGCGCGGCTCGGCGAGGCCCTGCGGGCCGCGCTCGACGCCGGCGACCAGGCCGCCTTCGTGGCGCGCGTGCTCGCCGCGGCCGCGCGGCCGGCGCGCACCGTGGAGGTGCTGGCGGCGTGGGCGCGCCGCGGCCTCGCGGCCGCGATGGCGGCCGCCGCCCTCGCCGGGTTTCTGGTGGGTCGCGGCAGCGCGCCCACGGCGAGCCCCGAGGACGCCCTGGCTCCCACCGGCGCGGGCGCGGCCAGCGTCGCGCTCGTCACGGCGACAAGGCCGCCCGACGCGAGCGTGGTGTTCGCCTCGCTCGTTGCGGGCGGTCGCTGAGACTTAGAGAGGAAAGGCCGTCATGATGTTCAATAGATCGAATGCCTGGGCCGTGACCCTGCTCATCGCGGTGTTCGTGGCGGGTGGGGCGGCGGGGTGGGGAGTCGCCGCCTGGCGCGACCCGCACGGTCGCCGCGGCGGGCCCGACGCCATGGTCAGCTATCTGGACGACCACCTGCGCCTGTCGGACGCCCAGAAGGACTCGGTACGGGCGATCCTGGCGCGGCACCGGCCCGAGATGGAAGCGCTGTGGCGGGAAGTACATCCGCGCTTCGACTCGATCCGCACAGTGATCCGCGGCGAGATCAGCGGCCAGCTCACGGCGCCGCAGCGCGAGGAGTACGTGCGACTCCTCGCCGAGCAGGAGCATCAACGTCAGAGGCAGGATAGTGCCAACGCGAACCGGGATGGAGGCAAGCGGTAGCATGCGGCGGATGATCAGGGTGACGGCGGTGGGACTGCTTGTGACGCCGCTCGCGGCGCAGCAGCCGGCGGGCCCGCAGCAGGTGACGCTCCAGGAGGCGGTGCGTCGCGCGCTGCAGGTGCAGCCGGCGATGGTGCAGGCGCAGGGCGACGTCCGCAACGCGGGCGCCGCCATGCGGGCCAGCAACGGGGCCTTCCTGCCGACGTTAACGACCGGCGGCTCGTGGAGCCGCACCGGCGGGACGCAGCTGCTCGGTGGGACCAACCAGCCGATCACCATCGCGACCAGTCACAACTACTCCGGCTCGATCAACGCGAGCGTGGATCTGTTCACCGGGTTCCGCCGCCTCGCCGACCGGCGGGCCTCCGCCGCGACCGAAGACGCCGCCGATGCCGGTCTGGTGAATCAGCAGTTCCAGGTAACGCTCGAGACCAAGCAGGCGTTTTACAACGCCATTGCGACCGAAGAACTGGTGCGCGTCGCCGAGGCCCAGGTCGCACGCGCCCGGCAGGAGCTTCAGATCGCGGTGGACAAACTGCGCGCTGGTTCCGCCACGCGCTCCGACTCTCTGCGGTCGGCGGTAGATCTCGGCAACGCGCAGCTGGCGCTGCTCCAGGCGCAGGCGAACCTCGCCACGGCCCAGGCCAACCTGGGGCGGCAGATCGGCGTGGACCAGCCCGTGCGCGCCCTGCCCGACAGTGCTTTGCCGCCGTTGCCGGACACGACCGGCCTCCGGACGGCGGTGATCGGGAGCGCGCCGTCGGTGCGTCAGGCGGACGCGCGCGCACGCGCAGCCGGTTCCCAGGTCGGCGTGAGCCGCGCGGCTTACTTTCCCACGTTGAGCTACTCGGCGGGCAACACCTTCACCGGAAAGTTGGCGCCCTGGGACGACACAGGCGCCTATTCCAAAGGCTGGAACGTCCGCGTCTCCTTGAACTGGATCCTGTTTAACGGCTTCACGCGCGAACGGTCGATGACCTCGGCCAGCGTTGCCCGCGACATCGCCGAGGCCCAGGCCGCCGACACGCGGCGCGGCGCGAGCGCCCAGTACACCCAGCAGGTGGCGGCGCTGCAGACCGCGTTCGCAAAGCTCGCCATCACGGTGTCCAATGTGGCAGCCACGACCGAGGACCTGCGCGTGCAGCAAGAGCGCTACCGCGTGGGCGCCGCCACGATCCTCGACCTGCTCACCTCGCAAGCCAGCCTGACCCAGGCGCAAACCGACCAGGTGCAGGCCCGCTTCGACTATCTCATCGCCCGGGCCCAGCTCGAGGCGCTCGTGGGACGGAACCTATGACCGCGACCCAGGCGATGCCTTTCAACACCGGCGATACGCCGCTGCCGGAGATCGTGATCCTCGCGCACAACCTGCAGCGCGATTACGAGCTCGGCGCCGAGGTCGTGCGCGCCCTGCGCGGCGTGGATTTCCAGATCAAGCGCAACGAGTTCGTCGCCATCATGGGGCCCTCGGGCTCGGGGAAGTCCACCCTGATGAACCTGGTCGGCTGCCTCGACACGCCAACGGGCGGGGAGTACTGGCTCAACGGGCAGAAGGTGAGCGACCTCACCGACAACGACCTCGCCCACATCCGCAACAAGGAGATCGGGTTCGTCTTCCAGACGTTCAACCTGCTCCCCCGCGCGGATGCGCTGCACAACGTCGAGCTGCCGCTCATCTACGCCGGCAAGCCCGCGCGCGAGCGCCGGGCGCAGGCCACCCGCGCCCTGGAGCGCGTCGGCCTCGGCGACCGCATGCACCACAAGCCCAACGAGCTTTCCGGCGGCCAGCGCCAGCGCGTGGCGATCGCCCGGGCCCTCGTCAACAACCCCAGCATCCTCCTCGCCGACGAGCCGACCGGCAACCTGGACTCGGCCACTGGCGAGGAGATCATGCAGCTGTTCGAAGAGCTGTGGCGGAACGGACAGACCATCGTCCTGGTGACCCACGAACACGACATCGCGGCGCACGCGCGCCGCCAGATCCACTTGCGCGACGGCAAAATCGAGCGCGACGAACGAACGGAAGTGAAGCCGTGAAACGATATCTCCTGGCCGCGATGGCGGCCCTGACGGCGGCGGCCTGCCATAAGGATGCGGCCCCCCCCATGTACGAAATGGTGCCCGTGCAGCGGCGCGACATCGTCGTCACCGCTTCGGCGGCGGGGACCATCCAGCCGATTCTGACGGTGCAGGTCAAGTCGCAGGCCTCGGGCGCCATCACCGAAATGCGCGTGCAGACGGGCGACGACGTCCGGCCCGGCCAGCTGCTGGCGCTGATCGATCCGCGGCTGCCGAAGAGCGGCCTCGACCAGGCGAAGGCGACGCTGGAAGTCGCGAAGGCCCAGTTCCAGAACGCACAGACCCAGCTCGCGCGCACGGACACGCTGCTCAAGACGCAGGCGGTCACGCAGACCGACTACGATAACGCCCGGCTGGCGTTCACCCAGGCCGAGGCCGCGCTCGTGAACGCGCGCTCGAACCTGAGCGACGCCCAGATCGCCTACGACCAGACCCGCGTCACGGCGCCGGTCAGCGGCACGATCATTCAGAAGAACGTCGAACAAGGGATGGTGATCTCGAGCCCGGCGCGCGACGTGGGGGGCGGCACCGTGCTGTTCCAGATGGCGAACCTGGACACCGTGCAGGTGCAGTCGATGGTGGACGAGACCGACATCGGGAAGGTGCAGGCCGGGCTCCCGGTCACCATCACCGTGGACGCCTACCCGAACCGGCCGTTCCAGGGCACGGTCTTGAAGATCGAGCCGCAGGCGACGCAGAACCAGAACGTGACGATGTTCCCCGTGTTGGTGAACATCGCCAACCCCGAGCACCTGCTGAAGCCCGGGATGAACGCCGAAGTCGAGGTGCACGTCGGCCAGCGCCAGGGCGTGCTCGCGATCCCCAACGCCGCGCTGCGCACGCAGCGCGACGTGGCGTCGGCGGCCCAGGTGCTGGGCCTCGACCCCAACGACGTGCAGGCGCAGCTCGCCGCGGCGCCGGCGGCGCCGCCCGTCCGCTTCGGCGGCGACACCGCGCAGCACGGCGGTGCCACGCTCGGCGCCGCGCCCGCTCCCGGGGACCCGCGCCCCGCGGGACGTGATACCACCAAGGCCGCCAGCAACGTGCTCACGACGCCGGATGGACGGCAGATCCCCTTGCCGAGCGGCATCACCGCGGAGCAAGTGCGGGCGGCAATGCAGAAGCGCATGGGCGGTGGCGAGCTCACCCCAGCCGAGCAGGCGATGCTGCGACAGGTGTTCTCTCAGTTCGGCGCGAGCCGCGGCGGTCCGGGCGGCGGCTTCCCCAGCGGGCAGATGCGCCGCGGCGGCGCGTTTGCGTCGAGTTACATCGTGTTCGCGTTGCGCAACGGCAAGGCAACCCCCGTCAACATCCGCACCGGTCTCACCGACCTGGACTACATCGAGGTGACGAGCGGCCTGACCGAGAAGGACACCGTGCTGCTGCTGCCCAGCGCCTCGCTGGTGCAGGCGCAGCAGGACATGCGGAACCGCTTCCAGAGCATGACGGGCGGCGGGCTGCCCGGCCTCCGGCAGCAGACGCCCGGGGCGACGGGCGCGACCACGACCCGCACTCGCTGAGACCGGCCGATGCTCCTCGACGAGATCTTCAAGGTCGCGCTGCAGGCGATCCGGGCGAACAAGCTGCGGTCGCTGCTCACGGCGCTGGGCATCATCATCGGCGTCGGCGCGGTGATCACCATGCTCGCCCTGGGGTCCGGCGCCCAGAAGGCCGTCCAAGACCGCATCGCGGCGATGGGGCCCGACCTGCTGAGCATCTATCCGGGCCAGAACTTCCGCGGCGGCATCGCCATCATGGGGAACATCAACCTCACGATGGACGACGACACCGCGCTCGCCAACGGCGCGCGGTACCTGAAAGCGGTGATCCCCGAGCTGACCCGCAACCTCCAGGTGAAGCGGCTCAACCAGAACATCAACGTCAACGTCGTGGGCACGATCCCCGAGTACGTGCCGGTCAAGAACTACACGTTCACCGCCGGTCGCATGTTCACCAATGGGGAGAACGAATCCCGGCAGCGCTACGCGGTGCTCGGCTCCTCGATCCCGGACATGTTCGGCGCCAACCCGGCGGGGATGATCGGGACGACGATCCAGATCCGCGGCATCGAGTTCCAGGTCATCGGCGTGCTGAGTACCAAAGGATCGGGCGGCGGCTTCGGCAATCCCGACGAGCAGATCCTCATCCCACTGCAGACGGCGCGCTACCGCGTCATCGGCACCGACCGCCTGCGCACGATCACCGCGCAGATCCAGAACATGCCGAGCATGAACCTGGCGCTGATCGAAATCGAGCGCGTGTTGCGCCGCCAGCACCACATCCGCCCCGGCAACGATAACGATTTCCAGATCCGCAACCCGTCCGACGTGCTCGCGACCTTCGAGCAGACGACCCAGACGTTCAAGCTGCTGCTCGCCGGCATCGCGGCGGTGAGCCTCGTCGTCGGCGGCATCGGCATCATGAACATCATGCTGGTGTCGGTCACGGAGCGCACCCGCGAGATCGGCGTGCGCAAAGCCCTGGGCGCGACGCGCCACAACATTCTGTTCCAGTTCCTGGTCGAGGCGCTGGTGCTGTGCCTCGTCGGCGGCATCCTGGGCATCGTCTTCGGCTCGCTCGGCGCCCTGCTCTTGGCCAAGGTGGCGGGCTGGAATACCCTGATCTCCCCGCTGTCAGTGATCCTGTCGTTCTTCTTCAGCGCCTTGGTGGGACTCTTCTTCGGGATCTGGCCGGCGCGCCGGGCGGCGAGCCTGGATCCGATCGACGCGCTGCGGTACGAGTAAGTGCGGAATGCGGAGTGCGGAGTGCGGAATTGAAGGGCAGGGCTCGAATCGCGGCTGACGAATCGTAACCCCACCCTGACATTCCGCATTCCGCATTCGACATTCCGCACTTTATCTTAATTACACATGCTCCCCACCCTCCTCCTGCTGCTGCAGTCGGCGGGCGACCCCGGTCCCGCCTACGACGGCCGCGCGCGCCGGCTCGACGTCCATCCGCCGCGCATCGACACCACCGTCACGATCGACGGCCGCTTGGACGAGGCGGTGTGGGGGCAGGCCGCGGTCCTGACCGGCTTCTCCGAGTACCGCCCTGCGGACTCGCGTCCCGCCGCGGATTCCACCCAAGTGCTCGTCTGGTACGCGCCCGACGCGATCTACTTCGGCGTCCGCGCCTTCGAGGCCCACGGCGCGGTGGTGCGCGCCACCCTCGCCGACCGCGACAACATCGACCGCGACGACCGCATCCACATCCTGCTCGACACCTTCCACGACCACCGCCGCGCCCTGCTCTTCGCCGTGAATCCGCTCGGCGTGCAGCAGGACGGGGTGTTGAGCGACGGCGTGGACGCCGGGTCGGCGGGCGGGCCCAGCGCCGGCGGCCGGTTCGACGCGACCATTGATCTGAACCCCGACTTCGTCTTCCAGTCCCGCGGCCGGGTGACGCCGTGGGGCTTCGAGGTCGAGCTGCGCATCCCCTTCAAGAGCCTCCGTTACCAGAGCGCCGACCCGCAGGACTGGGGGCTGCAGATCGAGCGCATCACGCAACACAACGGCTACGAGGACACCTGGACGCCGGCCGTGCGCGCCAGCGCCAGTTTCCTCATTCAGTCGGGCACGCTTGTGGGGCTCAGCGACCTGCACCGTGGACTCGTGATGGAAGCGACGCCCGAATTCACCACGCGCGTCGAGGGCCAGCCGCGGCCGGCGGGGGGGCCCTACCTCTACACTGGAGATCCGGAGCTGGGCGTCAACCTGCGCTGGGGCCTCACCCAGAACCTGAACCTGAGTGGCACCGCCAACCCCGACTTCTCCCAGGTTGAAGCCGACGTCGGTCAGGTGACGGTGAACCAGCGGTTCGCGCTGTTCTTCCCGGAGAAGCGGCCGTTCTTCCTCGAGGGGCTCGAGCAGTTCGACACGCCGAACCGCCTGATCTACACGCGGCGGATCACGCAGCCCGTGGCGGGCGCCAAGCTGACGGGCAAGGCGGGCGGCACCAACCTCGCCTACCTCGCCGCCGTCGACCAGGAGGACGCCGCGACGGGAAAGAACCCCGTATTCAACCTGCTGCGACTGCGCCGCGACCTGGGGGCCAGCTCCACCCTCGGTCTCGCCTACACCGACCGCATCGACGGCGACGCGTACAACCGCCTGCTCGGCGTCGACGGGCGCGTCGTGTGGCGGCGACTCTGGTTCAGCGCCGTCCAGGTCGTCGGCTCCTGGAGCCTGGACGGCGGCGGTGCCCGCGCGGGGACACTCTGGACGGTGACCCTCGGCGACCGCACCGGCCGCTCGTACGGCAACCACTACGAGCTCGAGGGCGTCACCCGGGACTTTCAGGCCTCCAGCGGATTCGTGAACCGCACGAACTATGTCACGGGCCGATTCTTCAACCGCCTCACCGCGTACGGCCGCCCCGGCGCGATGCTCGAGCAGCTCTCGACGTACCTCCTGGTGACCCCGCTGTGGCGCTACGACGACTTCTGGAAAATGCGCGGCACCATCGAGGGCGGGTATCAAGTGCAGAGCACCGGTACCCTCCGCGGCGGCTGGGCGGTCAACGCCTCGGTGTCAAACGGCATGCAGCGCTTCGACAGCACGAGCTACGCGGCGTACCGCGTGGACCGGACGGTCGATACCATCCCGTTCACCACGCCGCACAGTCTCTACAACCTCTGGTTCGTGAGCGCCGGCGCGTCGACGCCGAACCGCGCGCTCGCGCTGGGTGTGAATGCCGGTTACGGCGCGGCGACAATCTTCGCGGAAGGCAGCGAGGGACGCCAGCTCAACGTCGGGCTCACCGCGACGTGGCACCCCACGGCGTCGCTGCGCGTCGAGGCGTTGTGGACCCACCAGCGCATCACGCGGGCGCGGGGCGGCCGCCGGTTCTCCACGGCCGACATCCCCCGCGTCAAGGTCGAATACCAGCTCACCCGCGCGATTTTCTTCCGCTACATCGGCCAGTACTTCGCGCAGAACCAGGCCGCCCTCGCCGACCCGCGCACCGGTCAGCCGATCCTCGTGAACGGCGCGCCCGCCGGTCCGACCACCCTCAACGACTTCCGCAGCGACGTGCTGTTCTCCTACAAGCCGACGCCCGGGACCGTGTTCTTCTTCGGCTATGGGGCCTCGCTGGACGAGCCCGACGCGTTCCGCTTCCGTGGCATGAAGCGCGCCGGCGACGGCTTCTTCCTGAAGGCCAGCTACCTCTACCGGTTATGACCGCCCCCGCCCGAGCGTCCCTGGAGCACCAGCTCGCCGCCGAGCAGCTCGCCAAGCGTCGTCAGTACGTGGTCGCGAACACGCGGGCGCGCTGGGGCATCGTCGGATTCGCGATCGTCCTGCTCGCGGCGGTGCGCCTCGCGCGGGTCGTGGTGTTCCCGTGGGGCTTTCTCGTAGGGTTCGCCGGGGCGGCGGCGGCGCTCAACTACGGGATGTACCGGCTGGCGCGCGATACGCCGTTTCGCCCCTGGTACGCCCAGCTCAACCTCGCCGTCGGCGCGGCGCTGATCACGGCGGTGCTGTACGGGCTGGGCGCCGGCGGCCATCTGTTCTACGCCGCCTATCTGATCGCGCCGCTGCAGGCGGCGGTGTACCTGAGCCGGCGCGAGGTGTGGCAGGCGCTGGCGATCAACGTGGGGGCGTTCGCCGTCGCGACGACACTGCGCACGCTCGAGGGGCTGTGGACCTGGAGCGCGTTCGTCCAGGAGACGCTGGTCCTCGTCTTCGTGGTCGTCGCGGTGGCGCCGCTGCTCGTGAGGATGATCGAGCGCCTGCAGGTGGCGCGCGACACCCTGGCGATGATCGAGGGGGGCGACCTCACCGCCCGCGTGGACGACCCCGAGCACGACGAGCTGGGCTACCTGGGCCTGAGCCTCGGCCGCACCACCGACGCCATCGCGGAGATCGTGCGAGCGGTCCAGCGGCAGGCGCACGACCTCGCCGCCACCGCGCAACAACTCGCCGCGAGCGCCGAGGAGCTGCAGGCATCCTCGCAGGAAATCTCGGCGACCACCCAGCATCTGACCGACGGCACGGTGCGCCAGCGGCGGCTGATCGAGACGGGACGCGAGGACACCGAGAGCGCGGCGGGGGTCGCCGCCAGCCTGCACGGCCGCGCCCAGGAGGCGCAGCAGCGCATCACGACCATCGCCCACCAGGCGCAGCGCCACGGGCAGGAGATCGCCCGGGCGAGCGACCTTTTGGGGACGCTGGTCTCGCACATGGATCACGTGTCGCAGGCAGCTTCGACGCTCGAGCAGGGCTCGCGGGAGGTGGGCAAGCTCGTGGACAGCATCACCCGCATCGCGAGCCAGACCGATCTCCTGGCCTTGAACGCCGCGATCGAAGCCGCGCGGGCCGGCCAGCACGGCCTGGGGTTCCGCGTCGTCGCCGACGAGGTGCGCAAGCTCGCCGAGCAGAGCGCGCGGGCGGCGGCGGAGGTGCGGGCCCGCGTGGCGCAGACGCAGGAGCAGATCCTTCGGGTGCTTACGGCGATGGAAGACGGTCGCGCGGCGGCGCAGGGTGTGGGCGCGGCCTCGGTCGCGGTGCGCCAAGCGCTCGACGCCATTTTCGCCGACTTGAACAGCACCGTGCAGTTCGCGGTGGCGTTCGAGTCGGAGACCGAGGGTCAGACGAAGAAGATGGGAGAGGTGGTGCGGCGGATGGGAGAGATGGCCCAGATCGCGCAGGCGGCCACCGAGGGCGCCCAGCAGACTTCCGCGGCGACCGAAGAGCAGATCGCTTCGCTCAGCGAGCTGACCACGACGTCCCAGCATCTCTCCGTAGCAGCAGCCAAACTGACGGAGACCATCCAGAGGTTTCGCGTGAACGGGAAGAGCTGAGGGTCGTGAACCCCGGGGCAGAGCCTGCCCCGAGCACAGCGAGGGGTCAGACGTCAGGCATCACCACCCCCGAAACAGTCCCGCATCCCCGAAATCCCACAACAGAAACGCGATCAGCTTCGGTCGCCGCGGCTCGGGCCCGACCGCCGGCAGCTCCGCCCCGATCGATCCGGCCACGTGGCCCAGGCGCGAGAGCTGGATCCACATCTGCGGGTAGAACGACAACGTCCGCCCCCCCTCGCGTGGCACGACCCACCCCGCCTCGACCATCGGCACCACACCGCCGAGGTCCTTTCCCACGCCGAGTCGGAACTCGGTGCTGGTAGCCCCTTCACCCTCCTCCAAAACCTCCACAACCTGCCCCTGGAGGGTCACCACCTCATGCGGGCTCCACCCGAACGCGAGGAACGGCTCGACCTCCCAGCGGTCCTGGCGGCCCAGCGGCGGCGTGGCCTCGAGACCGACCGTCGTGATGGCCAACGCCTTCGCGGAATGCCACACGTCGAGCTTCCCGGCGAAACTCACCCCGTCGAAGCTGTTGGGGGCTCCGTCGAACGCCGTGCGCGCCTCGGCCTCGATCTGGAAGCGGGCGCCGAAACGCCGCTCGAAGATGAAGTTCTGCTCGCGGCCGTGGTTGACGAGCACGATCTCGTTCTCGGGAAACGCCTTCTCGACCAGGAACGCGCGCGGGAAGTTCAGCTCTCCCTGGGGCCAGTCGTCGTCGTCGCACAGCGAGCGGAGGTAGTGCACCACCCAGCCGATCTGCTGCGGGCTGGCCGCGTCGCCGAACGCCGGCATGTCGAGCGACAGTCCGTACGCAGCGCCGCCCTTCGTGACGACGCCGCGCCAGCGCGCCGCGGGCTCCGGGGTGCTGGCCGCGCAGCTCGCGAGATCGGCGGGCCGGACCGTCGTGCGCACGCTCGCCGCCGGCGTGCCGCGGGCGTCCTGGCCGTGACAAGGCGCGCACCAGGCATGATAGAGAACGGGCGCCGAGTCCGAAGACTGGATGGCTAGCGTCGCGAGCAGGAGCAGGGGTGCGGTGGTCATAAGAGTCGGAATTGAGGATCGGCGAGCAATGAAATCAGGCGCCGCAACAGAGTCAAGATACGGATACCGATACACCCGCGCTTCTCCGTGCTCTGAAGAGCCGGCTCGGCCACGGCGGGCGTCCTTACAGGACGCGTGATTGCGCCGAGCCGCCTGTACTTTTAGTGGGGCTTCAGCCCACGGTAACGCGGAGCGAGACGTTGACAACACCCGGGCGCTGAGCGTAGCGTGCAATCACTTGCGAGGTCTCCGCGGCCAGTGTCGCCGCGTTCGAGCTGGGATGCGAAGTCGCTTCCCGGCTCGACTGTTTCACACCCCCGCCCGCGTTCTCAGCGTCCCCGCCCACTTGTTCGCCTCGCGCCGAATCTCCTCCACCTTCGCCGTCTTGAGCTTCCCATCCCGCACCACGACACGCCCGTCCACGATCACGTGGCGGACGTCGCTGGCCCTTGCTCCGTAGACGAGGCGCGAAACGATGTCGGCGTCCTCCGGCACCACGTGCGGCCCGGTGAGATCGAGCACGACGAGATCCGCCAGCTTCCCCGGCTCGATCGAGCCGATCTCCGCCTCGAGCCCGAGCGCCCGCGCCCCGCCGAGCGTGGCCAGCTCCAGCACCTGGGCCGCCGGGAGCGCGTCGGAGCCGAGCCGGGGCTTCTGGATCAGTGCAGCGAGCCGCATCTCCTCGAACGCGTCGAGCCGGTTGTTGCACGGCGCGCCGTCGGCGCCGAGGGCGACCCGGCAGCCGGCGGCGAGCATCTCCGGCACCGGCGCGATGCCGCTGCCGAGCTTCAGGTTCGAGCTGGGACAGTGCACCACGTTGGTCTGCTGGCGCGCGAGTCGGCGCATCCCCTCCTCGTCCACCCACACGCAATGCGCCAGCGCGGCGCGAGGGCCCGAGATCCCGACCGCATCGAGATAGGAGATCTCATCCTGTCCAGTCTCCTGCTTCACTATCTGCAGCTCGAGCGGCGTCTCGGCCGCGTGGGTGTGGATCGTCGCGCCGGCCCGTGCGGCGAGATCGCTCACCGCCCTGAGCAGCGGCCCCGTGCAGCTGGGGACGAACCGCGGCGCGTAACACCAGCGCAGCCGCCCCTGCGCCGC
>Ga0209375_1001729_pt1 | contig 16328 bp, 10 predicted proteins | sample GraSoiAngelo_131_FD_185888 | JGI IMG/M metagenome (GOLD analysis project Ga0209375, IMG submission 185888) | Grasslands soil microbial communities from the Angelo Coastal Reserve, California, USA - 14_0929_02_30cm (SPAdes) (version 2) | ecosystem: Environmental > Terrestrial > Soil > Grasslands ... | reverse complement strand
CCGCCGCCCCGCATGCTGGGCGGCCGCAGCAGCTGGCCCAACTGGCCGAGGATGCCCGGATCGGGCGCCGCCTCTCCGCTCTCGCCGCCCTCGGACGGCAACGTCGGCAGCGTCAACCCGCCGGCCGGCTGGGCGCGCGGTGTGGTCTCACCGGGCCGTTCGGCGAACCGGCCCGCCGCCACGCCGAACCCGCCTCCACCTCCACCCCCTCCACCTCCTCCACCTCCTCCACCGAATCCGAACCGCTGCGCGAGCCCCTGGACGTCGCCCGAGAGCAAGGCCGTCTTGATCGGATCGAGCTGCTGGGCGTTCATCCCCGCCTTGGCGAGCGAGTCGAACACGAACGTGATCCGCGCCACGATGATGGTGCTGTCTCGTTTCTGCGACGGCGACAGCACCGCGGGCGGCGGTTGTTTGCCCTGGAACCCCCACGTGACGCGATGCACGCCGACGCTCGCCGGGCCGTTCACCGTGCGCACCGTGTCGCCGCGCACGTCGGTGATCACGATCTTCGTCTGCGCGCGCCGGTCGGTGCTGCCGGTGGTCAGGCGATACACGATTTCGGCCCCGTACGGCGGGCTCGGCGCACGGAACCACTGGTGGCCCGCGGAGAAACTGCCCCGCGTGGGCTCTCCGTACTCGTAGGCCGTTTTGGGCTCGAACAGGTAGGCCCCCGCCGCCAGCACCGTGCTCGACAGCTGCTCCAGCGGCGAGATCTCCACGATCCAGAGGCCGCGGCCGTGCGTGGCGGCGATGAGCTCGTGCTCGCGCGGATGGATCTTGAGGTCGTGCACGGGGACCGTCGGGAACCCGGTCATGAACCGCTGCCACGACGCCCCGCGGTCGCGTGAGACGTACGCTCCGACGTCCGTGCCCACGAACAACAGGTCACGGTTGACGGGGTCCTCGCGGATCACGTGCGCGTAGTCGGGCCCGCCCTTCGGCAGGTTGTTCACGATGGACCGGAACGTCTTGCCGAAGTCCGTCGTCACGTACACGTACGGCGTGAAGTCGTTGTTGCGGTGGTTGTCGAACGTGATGTAGAACGTCGCCGTGTCGAAGCGCGAAGGCTCGATGCGGCTGACGTACGTGCCGGCGGGCACGCCTGGGAAGCGGCCCGTCAGGTTCTCCCACGTGCCGCCGTCGTTGCGCGTCAACCAGACGTTGCCGTCGTCGGTGCCGGCGTACAGGAGTCCCGGCCGCACGGGCGACTCGGCGAGCGACACGATGGTGCAGAACGTTTCGGCGCCGGTCACGTCGGGCGTGATGCCGCCCGTCGTCTGGGTGCTGACGCGGATCTTCATCGTGTCGCGCGTCGTCAGGTCCGGGGAGATCGGGTACAGGTTCTCGCCCCGGTTCGTCGACTTCATCACCTTGCTCGCGCCCGCGTAGAACGTCGTCGGGCTGTGCGCGGAGATGAGGAACGGCGTGTTCCAGTTCCAGCGCAGGTCCTGGTCGGCGGAGTCCGCGAGCTGGCGCCGCCGCAGCTCGGCGAGGCGCGTGCGCTGCGCCGCCGTGGGCGGCTTGGTCGTGTCGGGACGCTCGATGACGATCGAATCCTCGAACAGCTGATAGCGCGGCCGCCAGCCGGGCTTCTGCAGCGCGGTGCGCTCGCCGGTCGCCAGATTCAACCGGCCCATGTTGCCGCCCTGCGACTCCGAGTACACGATGTTGGGATCGGTCGGGTCCTGCGCCGTGTAGAAGCCGTCGCCGCCGCCGACGGTGATCCAGTCGCTGTTGTCGATCATGCCGTTGCGGTGCCGGCTCGGCCCGCACCACGAGCCGTTGTCCTGCAACCCCGCGCACACGTGATAGGGGAACGCCATGTCGTAGCTGACGATGTACGGCTGCGCGATGGCGATCACGTTCAGAAACTCGAAGTTCCCGCCGCGGTCCCACGTCTGCGACACGCCGCCGTCGTCGCCCACGATGAAGTGGTTGGCGTCGTTGGGATCAATCCACATGGCGTGGTGATCCACGTGGATCCCCTGCGTGGCGTTGCCGACGGTCTTGCCGCCGTCGTTGGAGAAGTTGACCGGCGTGGACGACCAGTAGACGCGATTCGGGTCCTTGGGGTCGGCGCGCACCTGGGAGTAATAGAAGGGGCGCACGTCGTTGCCGTTCATCTTGGTCCACGTCGCGCCGCCGTCCGCCGAGCGGTACAGGCCGGAGGGACGGGTCTGCGCCGCCTTGGTCTTGTCGGGACGCGGATTGGGCGTCGTGTCCGCCTCGACCAGGGCGTAGATCACCTTGTTGTCGCTCGCCGCAATGGCGAGACCGATACGTCCCTTCATCGTTTCGGGGAAGCCGCCGCCCCGCACCTCCGCCCACGTCTTCCCGCCGTCGGTCGTCTTCCACAGAGCGCTGCCCGGCCCGCCGCTCTTCAGGAAGTAAGGCCCGCGCACCCGCTCCCAGCTCGAGGCGAACAGCACCTCGGGGTTGGTCGGGTCCATGGCGATGTCGATGAAGCCCGCCTTGTCGCTGATGAACTTCACGAGCTGCCACGTCTGGCCGCCGTCGGTGGTCTTATAGAGGCCGCGCTCGGGGCTCGCCGCCCAGGCCCAACCGAGCGCCGCGACGTAGACGATGTTGGGGTTGGTCGGATGCACGATGATGCGGCCGATCGCGCCCGTCTTCTCGAGGCCCATCGGCTTCCACGTCAGCCCGCCGTCGGTCGATTTGAAGATGCCGCAGCCCGGAGAAATCGTGTTGCGGGAGTCTTCTTCGCCCGTGCCCGCCCACACCTGCAGCGTATCGCTCGGAGCGATGGCCAGCTCGCCCATCGCGATGCAGCGCTGATTGTCGAACACCGGTCGGAACGTGATCCCGGCGTTGGTCGTCTTCCAGATGCCGCCCGCGGCGCCCGCGATGAAGAACGTCTTCGACGGGCTGGGGATGCCGACGACGCTGGAGGTGCGGCCGCCCATGTTGGCGGGGCCGATGTTGCGCCAGCGGAACGCGGCGAGCAGGGTCGAGTCGAGCGGTGGAGTGGTTTGTGCGGCAAGAGGGCCGGCCAGGGTGACCAGGACGGCCAGGCACGGCCAGGGGCGCGGTGTCATAACGGCGGCCTCGTGACTGAAGGACTGGGGGGATAAACGTGCGCTGCCGAGGGGGAATACGCGAGAGCGGGCCGAAACGTTGATGGCCCGGCGTTGCCTGGTTGCAACGCGCCTACCCCGTCACCTCCGGCGTCACCGGTACGCCGCTTTCCTCCCCCCGCGGCAACCCGACGCGCGCAAGCTCGAACAACCAGCGGCCCGGCGCGCCGCGCCAGAACTTGAGCCGCCGCTCGGCCTTGGGGTCCGTGCGCCGCTCAGTGCGCGCCCGTGCGGCGACGGCGGCGAGCAGGGCGGTCCCTCCCGCGGCGGCGCCGCTCAGCGGCAGCGAACTCGCCAGCTCGGGCGGGCCCGCCACCATTCCCAGGGCCGCCGCGCCCGCCGCGAGGACCCCCAGGTAGGCGACCGCCCGGAACAGCCGCTCGACGGGGCCGCCGCGCGCGCCGTACACAAACGCCAGCTCCTCGCGGCGCCGCTCGAGGGTCGCCTGCAGCGCTGTCACGAGGTCGGCCCGGTGGTGCCCCGCGGCGACCAGCCGGCGCACCCGCCGTACCACGTAGGCGAGGGGCCCCAGCAGCAGTGCGATCAAACCCCCCAGCGCCATGCTCCGCAGGATCGGGTCGCCGGACCCAAGGAACGCGGCCGTCGTGGCGGGCAGCGCCACCACGCCGACCAGCGCGCCGTACGCCAGCGCCGACGCGGAGAGGTGGCTGCTCTCGGTGAGGAAGGCGCGGATCGCCAGCGGCGCCACCGTGCCGCGGCGCTCTTCGGCGCCCAGCGCGCGCCGGAACTCTTCGGCGTCGGCGAAGCGCGCGGCGGGCGTCTTTTCCAGACAGCGCCCGATGGCATTGGCAAGCCACCCCGGCACCCAGGGGGCGACCGCCTCGAGCCGCGGCGCCGGCTCGCCCACGTGACGGGCGAGCAGCTCGTGGGGATCGCGGGAAATGAACGGACAGCGGCCCGTGAGCAGGTAGAAGCCGACGGCGCCGAGGGCGTACAGATCGCTGCGCCCATCGATGAGCGCCTGTCCCGTCGCCTGCTCCGGGCTGATGAACTCCGCGGTGCCGAGGACGCGCCCCGGATCGGTGACCTCGAGAGATTCGAGCCGCGCGATGCCGAAGTCCGTCACCAGGGCGCGACCGGTGGCGCGCTCCAGCAGGATATTCTCGGGCGTCACGTCCCGATGCACGACCCCGCGGGCGTGCGCGTAGGCGAGCGCCGCCGCGACTTGCATGAGCACCTGGACCGCGTCCGCGGGGGCGAGCGGGCCGTCCCGTCGCACGCGCTCGCCCACCGTCTCCCCTTCCACGTAGGCCATCGCGTAGAAGATGAATCCCGCGGCCTCGTGGACGGAAAAGATCGGCACGATATGCGGGTGCATCAGCTGGGCCGCGATGCGGGCCTCGCGCAGAAAGCGCGCGCGGCCGTCGGGGTCGGCGGCGCGGGCGGGGGAGAGGACCTTGATGGCCACCGGCCGGTCCAGCCGCAGCTCGCGGGCCAGGAACACGAGGCCGTGGCCGCCTCGCTTGAGGAGGCGCTCGAGATCGTAGCGCCCGGCCAGGGCGGCACGGACCGACTCGGTGGTCGCGTCGGGATTTGCCGTCATCACCATCCGGAGTGAAGGAGTGGGCCGCCCGAGCGGCGGCCGCTGCTGGTACCCCGCGGCGCGGGGGCTGGGTTCCATGCCGGGGGACTTGAGTCTCGGTCCGGCTGTTGAGCCCGTGGTGATCGGGCTCCCACACTTCTAACCCCGGGCCGCCGGCCCGGGGTTAGCCGAGCGTGAGAGGTCCGTTCTCACTAACCCCGCGGCATGGCCGCGGGGTCAGGCGAGCCAGAGAAGGGTCGGGTCTCATGGACTCCGCGGCGTGGCCGCGGGGTCAGTCTACCCTGGAGAGGTCGGCATGGCGGGACACCGAGCGACCGGTCTGTTTGCGCACATCACATGGCATACCTGGCGACGCGGGCGGGTCATTGACCAGACCGCAGCGCGACTTGTGACCAACGCAATCGCCAGGGCGGCTGAACGGCAGGAGGTCCACGTTCTCGCGCAGGCGGTCCTGGCGGACCACGTGCACATTCTGGTGAGCTTCAAACCGGATCGAGCGCTCGCCCCGTTTATCAGGGACGCGAAATCGGAGTCTGCTCGTCGGGCGAGTGCTGACAGACCGGCCCTCGTGCGGTGGGCGCGCGGCTACTTCGCGGGTTCAGTCTCGCAAAGTCACCTCCCGGCAGTCCGGCGATACATCGCTCTGCAGTTTCGCCGGCATCCGGATCTGATTCCCGTCCGGGTCGACTGACCCCGGGGCCATGCCCCGGGGCAATGGAGAGAGAACTCGACGATCCGGGGCGACTGGCCCCGGGGTCTCTGAGGAGGCCATGCCCCGGGGTCTCTGAGGAGGGCCATACCCCGGGGTCTCTGAGGAGGCCGTGCCCCGGGGTCTCTGAGGAGGCCATGCCCCGGGGTGATGATGCGCTTCTGGCGGCGTGCCGCGCTGGCGGCCCGCCCCAGCCCGCGCCACATTCTCCGCCCTATGGCCACGGCCGCGCACCAACCCTACGTCCCCGCCTCCCAATCACCCGCGGAGCTGACGCCCCGCTCGCTCGTGCTCGGCGTGCTGCTCGGCCTGATCTTCGGCGCCTCGAACGTCTACCTCGCGCTCAAGATCGGCTTGACCGTCAGCGCCTCGATTCCCATCGCGGTGCTCTCGATCACGATCTTCCGGGCGCTGGGCCGCGCCACGATCCTCGAGAACAACATCGTGCAGACGACCGGCTCGGCCGCGGACTCGGTCTCGGCCGGCGTCGTATTCACGATCCCCGCGATCCTGCTGATGGGCTACGACCTCGACATCGGCCGCGTCGCCGTGCTCGCGATCGCGGGCGGGCTGATGGGCGTGCTGATGATGATTCCGCTGCGCCGCGCGCTCATCGTGAAGGAGCACGGCAACCTCCCCTACCCGGAAGGCACCGCGTGCGCGGAGGTGTTGATCGCCGGGGAAAAGGGCGGCATCCACGCGAAGACCGTGTTCCAGGCGTTCGGTCTCGCGTTCGCGTACAAGTTCCTGATGACGGCGCTGAAACTGTGGCAGGAGTACCCGGGCAAGGTGCTGCGCTGGTTCCAGGGGGCGGAGGTCCGGGTGGAAGTCGCGCCCGAGCTGATGGGCGTGGGCTACATCATCGGCCCGCGCATCGCCGGCTACCTGTTCGCGGGGGGCTGCCTCGCCTACCTCGTGCTGATGCCGGCGATCAAGCTGTTCGGCGCGACGATGACGCAGCCCATGTTCACCGCGACCAAGACCATCGCCGAGATGTCGGCCGGGGAGGTGCGCGCGGCGTTCGTGTTCTACATCGGGGCGGGCGCCGTCGCGACCGCGGGGATCATCGCGCTGGCGCGCTCGCTGCCGACCATCGTCGGCGCCTTCCGCGCCGGCTTCGCCGATCTCAAGGCGAGCCGCGTGGGGCAGGCGGTCGCCGCCAAACTGCGCACCGACGACGACCTGCCGATCACGGTCACCGTCTTCGGCTCGCTGCTGCTGGCGCTGGGACTCGCGTTCCTGCCGTCGATCGGCGTGAACCTGCTCGGCGGGATGCTGATCATCATCTTCGGCTTCTTCTTCACCACCGTGTCGTCGCGCATCTGCGGCCAGATCGGCAGCTCGGCGAACCCGATCTCGGGGATGACGATCGCGTCGCTCATCGCCATCTCGGTCATCTTCCTGCTGCTCGGCTGGACGCAGATCGACGACCGCGTGCGCGCGATCTCGATCGCCTGCGTGATCGCCGTCGCGGTCGCCAACGGGGGCAACACCTCGCAGGACCTGAAGACCGGATTCCTCGTGGGCGCGACGCCGCGGCGCCAACAGATCGCGATTCTCGTCGGCGCCATCGCGTCGGCGCTGGCGGTGGGCTGGACGCTCACGTTCCTCAACGCCTCCTACCGCTACGAGGTCCCCGAGACGCACGCCGGCTTCGTGGCGCCGGCGAGCGGCAAGAGCGCCGACGGCAACATCGTCGTGATGAACGAAACGATGTCCGGGTTCACCATCGGCGGCAGCGACTCGGTCGACGCGAGCCGCTACCAGGTCGTTCGTGTGTACGTCGAAACCCAGGGCGTCGCCCCGGGCAAGTACCTGGTGGACCCTGCTTCCCACGAGATCCGCTACGTCGTCGACCCCGGCATCGGCGGCCGCATCCGCGAGTACCAGGGACACGAGCTCAAGCGCCTCGATTCCCCCAAGGCCACCCTCATGGCCCTGATCACCGACGGCATCCTCACGCACCGGCTGCCGTGGGCGCTGGTGCTGATCGGCGTCTTCCTGTCCATCGCCCTGGAGCTCGCCGGCATCCAGGCGCTTCCCGTCGCCGTGGGCGTGTACCTGCCGATCACCACGTCGGCCGGCATGTTCGCCGGGGGCGTCATCCGCTGGCTCGTCGAGCGGCGCGTGAAAGCCCAGAACCGCTCGCTCGCCGAGATCGAGTCCGGCCCGGGCGTCCTCTTCTCCAGCGGCTTGATCGCCGGGGGCGCCATCGCCGGGATCGTCGTGGCCGCGATCGCCGGCGCCGGCTCGGCGCGCGGCCGGGCCGCCGACTGGCTCGCGGAATCGTTCGGGCTGTACCACCGCCTCGGCGCCTTCGCGACGGCGAACCTGCCGGCACTCGTCTTCTTCACCCTGCTCGGCGTCCTGCTGTACCGCATCGGCACCCGCAAACAATAGGAGGACCGCGGTGCGCGTCGTGTCGCTGCTGCCCGCCGCCACGGAAATCGTCGCGGCGCTGGGCGCGGCGGGCCGGCTGGTCGGCGTCTCCCACGAATGCGACTACCCGCCCGCGGTCCGCGCGCTGCCGCGCGTGACCCGCACCACGCTCGATCCCTCCCTCCCCTCCGGGGCGATCGATCGCGCGATGGCGGCGGCGAAGCGCGGCGGCGCCTCCCCGATCCAGGTCGACCTCGATCTGCTACGCCGCCTCGCTCCCGATCTCCTCATCGGCCAGTCCCTGTGCGACGTGTGCGCGATCGGCGCGACCGAGCTGGAGCGCGCAGTTTCAGCGTTGGCCCGGCGGCCGGCCGTCGTCACCCTGCACGCGCACGACCTGGTCGGCGTGTTCGCCGACATGCGGCGCGTCGGTGAAGCGCTGGATCTTGCGGACGAGGCGGACGAGCTGGTCGCGGGGCTGCGGTATCGGCTGCGGAAGTTGTCCCACATCCCACATCCCACTCCCCCACGCATTTTGGTTTTAGAATGGTTAGATCCGCCGTACGTCGCCGGCCACTGGGTGCCCGAGTTGGTGGCCGCGGCGGGCGGCGTGGACGTCGGGAACCGACCGGGGGCCCGCTCGGAGCCGCGCGCGTGGGCGGAGCTGGCGGCGCTGGCCCCGGACGTGGTCGTGGTGGCGTGCTGCGGCTTCGACGTCGCGCGGGCGCGGGGGGAGTACGAATCCGTCCGCGATCCCGCGGCGCGGGCCTTGTTCTCCCGCCGCGTGGAATTCCTCGACGGCAACGCCTATACTTCGCGCCCCGGTCCCCGGCTGGTGGACGCGGCCGAGTGGCTGGCGGGATTGATGCGTCGTTGACGACCGGCCCCAGGTTGGTGGAGATGCTCGCGGAATCGCTCCTGATCCTCAGTCTGCTCCAGGCGACGCCCGCCGACAGCACGCGGCCGGCGGTGACGGCCCCGCGCGACACCCTGCGCTTCTACGCGGTCGGGGACCTGAACCTCGGCCGGGCGCTGACGTACCGGTATCTCCTCCAGGGCGACACGCTCTATCCGTTCGCGACGATCGCCGATACGCTGCGGGCCGCCGACGTGCTGTTCGGCAACCTCGAGAGCCCCATCGCGCCGCTGGGGCACCCGTTCGAGAAGACGGGCAGCTTCGTGTTCAGCACCCCGCCGATCGCCGCCGATGCGCTGGTGCGCGCGGGGTTCGACGTCGTGAGCAACGCCAACAACCACGCGTGGGACGTGGGGCTGACCGGCGTATTCGAGACGCTGAAGCAGCTGGACCGCGTGGGGCTCGCCCACGCCGGGACGGGGCGCACCATCGCCGAAGCGCACCGCCCGGCGCGGCTCGAGACCCGGGGCTGGCGCATCGCCGTGTTCGCGGTGACGCGCGCCTTCAACCCCGCGCCGCGCCACTTCTTCTCGCACCAGGGCTCGCGCTACATCGCCTGGGCGGACTCCGGCTGGCTCTACCCGGCGATCCGCCGGCTCAAAGCCGCGGGGGGCGTCGACTTCGTGGTGGTGAGCATCCACGCCGGCAAGGAGCTGGCGGACTCGGCCGACTGGGCCCTGCAGCAGTTCCTGCGCGGCGCCATCGACGCCGGGGCCGACCTCTGCCTCGGCCATCACCCGCACGTGCTGCAGCCGCTCGAGTGGTACCACGGTAAGCCGATCGCCTACTCGATGGGCAACTTCATCTTCGAGCAGACGTCGCCGTGGACCCGGCTGTCCGCGATCTTCAAGTTCACCGTGACACCCGACGGCGCCATCACCGCCGATCTGATCCCGACGCGCGTGGGCTTTCGCGCCACGTTCGCCGGCGGTCCCGCCGCCGACAGCGTGTGGCGGCGCGTGGGGCTCGAGCCTCGTTCTCGGCTGCCTTCCTTCTACTTCGCCTACATCCCGCAACCATGAGTGCAACGTCGCTGCCGTTCCTGAAGCGCCTGCTGGACACGCCGGGCCCCTCCGGCTTCGAGACCGCCCCCGCGCGCGTGTGGCGCGAGGAGGTCAAGGGGTTCGCCGACGACGTGCGCGCCGACACGCACGGCAACTCCGTCGCCGCCATCAACCCCAAGGGCGCGCCGCGGCTGATGTTCGCCGGGCACATCGACGAGATCGGCCTCCAGGTCACGCACGTGGACGACGAGGGGTACCTCTACTTCGCGGCCATCGGGGGCTGGGACCCGCAGGTGCTCGTGGGGCAACGCGTGGTGCTGCTCGGGCCCGGCGGTCCCGTGCGCGGCGTCATCGGCAAGAAGGCCGTGCACATGATGAAGAAGGACGAGCTCGAGAAGGTCTCGAAGGTCGACGAGCTGTGGATCGACGTCGGCGCGGCCGACAAGGCCGAAGCACTGGGGCGGGTGCACGTCGGCGACCCCGGCGTGCTCGACGGCGCGGCCCTGGACTTCCCCAACGGCCGCCTCGTCTCCCGCTCCATCGATAACCGCATCGGCGCGTACGTCGTCGCCGAGGCGCTGCGGTTGCTCGCGAAGGACCGCCCCAAGCACGCGGCGGTGTTCGCGGTGGCGACGGTGCAGGAGGAGATCGCGTGGACCGGGGGCGGCGCGCGCACCAGCGCGGTGGGGCTCGACCCTCAGGTGGCGCTCGTGGTGGACGTGACGCACGCGACCGATTGGCCGGGCGCCGACAAAAAGCAGGCGGGCGAGCACAAGCTCGGCGGCGGTCCGGTGCTCTCGCGCGGATCGTCGGTACACCCCGTGGTGTTCCGGATGTTGGTCGAGTGCGCGGAGGCAGAGCAGATCCCCTACACCGTCGAAGCGGCCCCACGCGGCACCTCGACGGACGCCGACGCCATTCACAACGCGCAGCGCGGCATTCCCACGGGCCTCGTGTCGGTGCCCAACCGCTACATGCACTCGCCCAACGAGATGGTCGCGCTGACGGATCTGGAGCGCGCCGCCCGGGTGCTGGCGGCGTTTGCGAGGAAGCTGGAGCCGAAGACGAGCTTCATCCCCGAGTAGACAGGGTCTATCGTTTCTTCTTCATCTGGGCCAGCGCCACGACCGACGCCGCCCGGATGTCCTTGTCGCCGTCGTCGGAGAGGCCTTGGAGGGTGCCGACCGCCGCCGGCGTCGCGGCGATGCGCAGCGCCTCGACGGCCGCGAGGCGTACGCTCGTGGATTTGCGGCCGAAGAGCTTGCCGGACGGCTGCGCGAACCGGATCAACGCCTGCACCGCATCGGGGCTGCCGATGCGCCCCAGGGCCAGGATCAGCTCCCGCTCGACCTCTTCGTCCTCCTCTTCTTCCAGCGCCACGACCAGCGGCATCGCCAACGGACTCGCCTTGCGTCCGCCCACCCCCATCGCGGCGTGCATCCGCACCTCCCGCGACGGGTCCTTGAGGGCGCGGCGCAACGGTTCGGCGGCGCCGCGGGAGCCCACCTTGGCGAGCGCCAGGGCCACGGACTTGCGTACCCGCTCGTCCTCGTGCTCGAGCTGTTTGGCGAGGTGCGGCACCGCCGCCTCGAGCCCCAACTCGCCTGCCAACTCGGCCACGTTGCGCACCACGAACCACTGGTGGTGGTCGAGGAGGTGGATGACCTGCTCCAGCCCTTCCTTCATATGGGTGAGAGCGGCGAAGGTGCCGGAGCGCTCCTCCAGCGACGGCGACGCCACGAGCTGATCGAGCAGGACCTCCACCCCGGACGCTCCGGCACGCTGCAGGACGGCCACCGCCTCCGCCTGGTGGCCGGCGAGCTGGGTGAGGTGCGCGACGCCTTCGAGCAGCCCCCGGGTGAACATCCGCTTCAGCGCAATGGCGTATTGGCGCCGGCTGCCCTCGGGCACCGCCTGCTCGCAGCGCAGGATCCCGGTTGTGAGCTTCAAGGCCCGCTCGATCTTGTTGGACCGCAGCGCCAGGTCGATGTGTTGCGCGAGCTTCACCAGCACCTCTCCCGCATTGACCACGTGGGGTTGGCGCTCCAGCTCGGCGAGCAGGGTTTCGGGGCTCTGATTCTTGATGAGCAGCGGGGTCATGTCCCGCTCTTCAACCTGCCCCTGGCGCGCCGTGGCGGCGGGCCCGGGAGTCTCATTGGAGACATCGGGGGCCACGATCGGCGTCGGACCGGGCCCGGCGTCGCCCATGGAATCCCCGTGCAGGATGCCGTCGGTCCCCAGGTCGAGCCTCGGCGCCCGCGTCGGAGCTTCACCGGCCTCCCCGGTGCGCTCGATCGTCACCGACTCCTCGCCGCGATCGAACAGGCGCGCCACGGCGACCGTGATCCGCTCGGCGCCGCTGGCGCGCAGGCGCGTGGGGAGGTCGGCCGCGCCTGGCTCCCCGGCGAGGGCGGTGAGCAGTTGGAAGACCTGATCGGGCGGAGGGTTCGCGGGAATCGTAAGCTCGCCCACGGAATGACGCTCGAGCTGCCGCCGGATCGGCTCGAACGCCGCCCCGTCCACGGCGGTGCCGTTGACGGTGACCGTGCCGCCAGCGCGCTTCAGCGTGACCGCGTCATGCTTTAGCAGGGCGAGCAAGGCACGAAACTGCGCCTTCTGCCCCGTCTTGGCCTGCGGATCGCGGAAGAGCTCGACGGTGCGGGCGAAGTGCGTCGCGAAAGCGTGGGGGACGAGCATCCGGTGACGGCAAAGGTAGCCGCCCGTGCGCGCCCCGGGCAACGCGCGGTCGGCGGGTTTCACAACCGCGCTCGCCTGCGTTATATACGCCTCATGTCCACCGCCACCGCCGCGAGCCAGATCGTCCGCGCCTTGCGGGCGGCCCACCTCCGCGACGTGGGGCGGCGCGACCTGTTGCAGCTCGCCTGCGAGCGGCTGCGTGGGCTCGGTGCGCCGTACACTTCCGTCTACGCCTACATGCTGCACGGCGGCGAGCTGGTGCTCGAGGCCCACGCGGGGCGGGACACCGAGCACACGCGCATCCCCGTCGGCGCGGGCGTGTGCGGCACCGCCATCGCCACCGGAATGGACCAGAACGTCCCCGACGTCGGCGCGGTCGGCAACTACCTCGCCTGCAACCTGGAGACCAAGGCCGAGCTGGTGGTGCTCATCCGCCGCGGCGACACGATCCTGGGACAGGTGGACATCGACTCCGACGTGCCGGCGGGATTCGGCGAGGCGGAGCACGCCGAGGTCAAGGTGGTCGCGGACGCGCTCGCCGTGTTGCTGTAGCGGTTGTCGGCGGACGTGTTCCAGGTCAACGGCGTCTCCCTCTTCGAGCGGCGCGTGGGCGCGGGTCCGCTCGTCGTCGTCCTGCACGGCGGGCCAGGCGCCCACCACGACTACCTGCTCCCCCAGTACGACCGCCTCGCGACCGGCCGCGAGCTCCTCTATTACGACCAGCGCGGCGGCGGGCGCTCGCCGGTGCCGCGGGAGACGCCGGTCGGCTGGCAGGAGCACGTGGCGGACCTCGAGGCAATTCGCGGCGTCCTGGGTCTCGAGCGGCTGACGCTGTGCGGCTATTCGTGGGGCGGCCTGCTCGCCCTCCTTTATTATCTCGAACACCCCGAGCGCGTGGAACGGCTGGCGCTGGTCTCGCCCGCGAGCCCCACGGCGACGTACCGCCGCCAGTTCGAGGAGGAGTTCGCGCGACGCATGGCCGCGCCGGAGGTGGTGGCCGAGCGCGAGGCGCTGCGCGCCAGTGGGCTGCGCGAGCGGGATCCAGAGGCGTACCGCAAGCGGGCGTTCGAGCTGTCGGTCGCGGGGTACTTCCGCGACTTCCGGGACGCGCGGCGGCTGACGCCGTTCCGCGTCACGGCGCGCACGCAGGATCTCGTCTGGTCGAGCCTGGGCGACTACGACATCCGGCCAAGGCTCAGAGAGGTCTCATCCCGAGTCGTTCACGGCACCTACGATCCCGTTCCCATCCAAGGCTCTCGGGAGGTGGCGGAAATCCTGGGCGCGGATTTCATCGAGCTGCCGGTCGGGCACTGCCCGCACGTGGAGGCGACGGAGCAGTTCGTGGAAGCGCTGGACGGGTTTCTGCCGCGCGCCTAACGTTCCCGCGTCCATGGACAAGCCGGCCGTTCGCGCCGTCCTCGAGCAGATCGCCGCGTCGCTCGCGCTCAAGGGCGACAACCCGTTCCGCATCCGCGCCTTCGAGAACGCCGCCCGCGCCGTCGCGGGCTTTTCCGGCGACCTGGGCGACGCCTTGCAGAGCGGCGCCCTCGCCGAGGTCGATGGCATCGGCAAGGCCACGCTGGAGATCGTCCGCGAGCTGCTCACCCGCGGGCGCTCCAGCGTTCTCGACGAGCTGCGTGAGGAAGTGGCGCCGGGCCTGGTCGAGATGCTCAGGATCCCCGGTCTGGGCGTGCAGAAGGTCCGGCAGATCCACGAGCACCTGCACATCACGACGCTCGCCGAGCTCGAAGAGGCGGCCCACGACGGCCGCCTCGCCGCGATTCCGCGCTTCGGCGTGAAGACGGCGGAGAACGTCCTGAAGGGCATCGCGTTCCTCAAGCGCACCAGCGAGTTCCGCCTGTTTCACCACGCCCGCGCCGAGGCCGTCGCGGTGCAGCGCGCCCTCGGCGCCCTCCCCGGGGTGCAACGCGTCGAGATCGCCGGCAGCGTGCGGCGCCGCCGGGAGGTGATCCGCGATCTCGATTTCGTCGTCGTGCAGGCGGGAACCGGGACGCCAGAAACGCTGGTCGAGCAACTTGGGGACGCCCCCGGCGTCGACGTGGTGCTGACCTCGCCTGACGACTTCGGACTCGCCTGGGTGCGGGCCACCGGCGCCGCCGCGCACTGGGACGAGCTACGTGCCCGCGGCCTCGACACCGCCGGCCGGTTTCCGGACGAGGAGAGCGTGTACCGCGCGTTGGGGCTTGCGTGGATCCCACCCGAGCTGCGCGAGGGCGCGGGAGAGTGCGACGCCGCCGCGGCCGGAACGCTGCCGCGCCTCATCGAGCCGGGGGACGTGAAGGGGTTCGCGCATTGTCACTCGAACTATTCCGACGGCACCGTGACCATCGCCGAATGGGCCGAAGCCGCGAAAGAGGCTGGCTACGCGTGGGTCGGCTTGAGCGACCACAGCCAGTCGGCGCCGTTCGCCATGGGCCTGCGCCTGGAGGCGATCGGCCGCCAGCACGCGGAGATCGACCGGGTGAACGCGCAGGTTCCCGGCGTCCACATTCTCAAAGGAGTCGAATCCGACATTCTCGCGGACGGCCGGCTCGACTACGACTCGGCGACGCTCGACCGCTTCGACTTCGTCATCGGCTCCATTCATTCTCGCTTCGGTCTCGACGAGGCGGAGATGACCCGGCGCGTGCTCACCGCCATGGACGACCCGCACCTCACCATCCTCGGCCACCCGACGGGTCGGCTGCTACTGTCGCGTGAGCCGTACCCGCTCGACTTCGAGGCGGTATTCCGCCGCGCCGCCGAGCGCGGCATCGCCATCGAGGTGAACGCCGATCCGCACCGCCTCGACCTCGATTGGCGGCTGGTGCGGCGGGCGCGGGAGCTGGGCGTCGTGTTCGCCGTCGGCCCCGACGCGCACTCGCTGGTGGGCATGGCCAACATGGAGATCGGGCTGGGGGTCGCCCGCAAGGGCTGGCTCCAGGCAGCGGACGTGCTGAACACACTCAGCGCGGACGAGTTTCTCGAATTCGCCCGGAAACGCTTGCCATGAAGAGGAAGGAAAGCCCGCAGGAGCTGAAGGCGCGGGCGCGCAAGATCGTGCGGCGGCTGGAGCGGGCCTATCCCGGAGCCACGTGCGCCCTGCACCACACCAACGCCCTCGAGCTCCTCGTTGCCACGATCCTCTCCGCCCAGTGCACCGACGTCCGCGTGAACAAGGTGACCCCGGACCTGTTCGCCAAGTACGGGAGTGCGCGCGACTACGCGAGCGCGGACCCCAGAGTGCTCGAGCGGGAGATCCAGAGCACCGGGTTCTTCCGCAACAAGACGAAATCGATCATCGGCATGGCCCAGGCGCTGGTCGAGCGGCATGCCGGCACCGTCCCCGACACGATGGAGGCGCTCGTCGCCCTCCCCGGCGTCGGCCGCAAAACCGCCAACGTCATCCTCGGCACCTGGTTCGGGAAGAACGAAGGGGTCGTCGTGGATACGCACGTGCAGCGCATCACCCGGCTGCTCAAGCTCACCCGCCACGACGACCCGGTGAAAATCGAGCGGGATCTCATGGCGCTTGTGCCGCGCCCCAAGTGGAGCGTGTTTTCGCACATGCTGATCCTGCACGGGCGGACGGTGTGCATCGCGCGGCGGCCGCGGTGCGAGGTGTGCGTGTTGAGCGATCTGTGTCCGAGCTCGCGCGTGTGAACCGCCTCGCGTCGGAGTCTTCCGCCTACCTCAAGTCCGCCGCCCACCAGCCGGTCCACTGGCGTCCGTGGGGCCAGGAGGCGTTCGCGGCCGCGCGCGCCGAGGACAAGCCGATGCTGCTCGACATCGGCGCCGTGTGGTGCCACTGGTGCCACGTGATGGACGGCGAGTCGTACGAGGATCCGGCCGTCGCCGAGATCCTGAACCGTCAGTTCGTCTGCGTGAAGGTGGACCGCGACGAGCGCCCCGACGTGGACGCCCGCTATCAGCGCGCCGTCCAGGCCATCACCGGACAGGG